>Ga0233372_1000873_pt1 | contig 12605 bp, 11 predicted proteins | sample ElkDunMinimDraft_4_FD_191538 | JGI IMG/M metagenome (GOLD analysis project Ga0233372, IMG submission 191538) | Fecal eukaryotic communites from dung pellets of Tule Elk in California, USA - Elk Dung D8 | ecosystem: Host-associated > Mammals > Digestive system > Large intestine > Fecal | place... | reverse complement strand
CGTCTCGACCGCTGACCGGGCGTACCCGTGCCCGCGGGCGTCCGGGTGCAGCCAGTAGCCGATCTCCGCGCTGGTGTCGCTCCGGTGCGGGATGGCTGCCGCGCCGAGCAGCACGTCGGTGCGCGGGTCGGCGATTGCCCACGAGAAGGAGGTGCCGGCCGCGGCTGCGTCGGTCACGAGCGCGCGGAACGTCGCGGCGTCCGCGAGTCCGTACGGGCTCGGGAACGCCGGGACCGAGCGCTGCACGTCGGGGTCGTTGCCGCCCTCGACCAGCCGCTCGTCGTCGCTCGCGCGCAGCGGTCGTACGACCACGTCGTCACCGTCCAGCGTCGGGAGCGACCACCACGGACCGAGCGGTGCACGCTCGTCGTCGCGGTGCAGCGTCGCGATCCAGGCGTCCTGGTACCCGCCGCGCTCGACGAGCCACCGGTGCACCGTGCCGCCGAAGGTGAACCCGCACCGCCAGGCGAGCTTGCGCGACGGCCAGTTGCCACGCATCGCCCACCAGATGACGGTCTCGACCGACAGCGTGCCGAACGCATGGTCGAGCAGCAGGTCGAGCGCCTGGGCCATCACGCCGGTGCCTCGGACGGCCGGGTGCGAGACAAATCCCACAGCCGCCCTGCCGGCACCCTGGTCACGCAGCGTGACGGTGCCCGCGTACCGACGGCGTCCGTCAGGTGAGGTGGTCTCGACGGCGAACGCGCGTTCGGACCCTGTACGCCACCCCCCAGGGACGATCAGCCCGAGGAAGTCTCGTGCCTTGTCTGCGTCGTAGCCCCGGGGGATGGTCGTCCACGCCAGCGTCTCTTCGTCGAGGCACTGCTCGACGAGGGCGTCGAGGTCGTCCTCCCGATGGGCGCGCAGGACGACATCGCCGCTGCCCAGCACCGGGACGTCGTCGGGGAAGGCCACAGGCGGGAAGCTCATGCTCGGCACCTTGGCACACGACCGCGGCGCCGTCGCGCAGGTGGGTCCGCTCAGGAGACGCCGGGCAGTGCGCTCGGAGCCCCACCCCAGGCGAGCAGCGCGGTCGCCGACTCGGTCAGTGCCGCGGCCGCATAGGCGCGTGCCTCGCCCGTCGAGACGCCGACCACGGCGAGCCAGCTGCGGCACAGGCCGGACTCGACCGCCTGCGCGACCCGTCGCGCGTCCGCCACGTCAGCGACGGGGCCCGTCGCGTAGGCCGGGTCGGCCTCCACCGGGGTCTGGCCGTCGCGGACCAGCCGTGCCATCACGTCGTCGCGTCGCTTGCGGTGCAGAGCGTACGCACCGGCCGCCTGGCGCTGCGCTGCGGAACGTGCCGGGAGCGCACCCGCGAGGAGCCCGTACGCGTAGACCGCGGCATGCTCTCCCGCCAGGGCGTTCTGCCACGTGTCGGTCGGGTCGGACTCGGTGCCGGTCCCGTCGTCGTGGCGCTTCATGCCGCACTCCGCTGACCACGCAGGGTCACCACGTCCTGGGCGTAGCCGGCGGCGAGGGCGCCGAGGAGACGCGCGACCCCGGCGTCGGTCGCTGCGACACAGTCGGTGGTGCGTGCGGCCTCGGCTGCGCGCGTCTGCGTGATCAGCGCCGTCACCGCCGCTGCGGCGCGGGGAGGGACCGCCGGCGACGGCGATGCAGGTGGAGGAGCCGAGGAGGAGGACGATGCGGGGGGCGGGGGAGCGTCCGACGGGTCGCCCCCGAGGGCGGTGTCGAGAGCGGTGAGGCGCTCCTCGCTGCGCGCGCTCAAGCTCGCGAGGCCCGTGGCGAGGCCGGCGTGGGCGGCGGCGGTCGCCCGTACGGCGGCGAGCAGCGACTCCTGGCCGTCTCGGGCCGCGACGAGCCGCGCGCGGTCCGGGTGGGTCTCGGGTGCGGGCTGCTCCGGCGTACGGTCCAGCCACGAGCACCCGGCGGTGCCCAGCAGCGCCGCGGCGCCGCTGCCGGCGAGGAGCGTACGACGGCCCACCCCGCGGCGGGGCCCGGCACCGAGAATGGTCACGGCTTCACGCTATCGGAGGTCCCGCGCGACCGGTCCCGCGCGACCCGGGTCGGCCGCCGCGTGACGTTATCGGGGACGCCCTAGACTTGTCCTGGCTCGGAAGCGACCCCCGCAGGTACGACGTACCTGCGGTACAACAGAAGACGGAGGCGTGCCATGGCAACGACACCGGTCCCCGACACCCTCCGGCAGGCGCTGGACGAGGTCGTCATCTCCCACGGCATGGACCTCGACGACGTCGAGCTGACCGGCGGGCGAGTCCTGCGGGTCATCGTGGACGCGGAGACACCCCCGACCCTCGACGACATCGCCCAGGTGACGCGCGCGGTCTCCGCGGCCCTCGACGACAACGACGACCTCGGATCCGCGCCGTACACGCTGGAGGTCTCCTCGCGCGGCACCAGCCGCCCGCTCACGCTGCCGCGCCACTGGTCGCGCAACGTCGACCGCTGGGTCAAGGTGACGCTGACCGAGGGCGGCGCCTTCGAGGGCCGCATCCTCTCCGCAGACGATGCGGGCGCCGTCGTCCGCACCGAGACTGGGGAGCGGGACGTGGCCTACGGCGACGTGAAGAAGGCCAAGATCGAGCCCGAGCTGAAGCGGAAGGACGTCTGATGAACATCGACATGGCGGTGCTCCGCACTCTGGAGCACGAGAAGGACCTGCCGCTCGACGTCGTCGTGACGGCGATCGAGCAGGCGCTCCTCGTCGCGTACCACCGCACGCCCGGTGCTCGCAGCAACGCCCGCGTGGAGCTCGACCGCAGGTCCGGGCGCGTGATCGTCTGGGCCCGCGACCGCGTCGAGTCCGAGGAGGGGTTCGCCCTCACGGAGGAGTTCGAGGACACCCCCGACGACTTCGGGCGGATCGCGGCGACGACTGCGAAGCAGATCATCCTGCAGCGGCTGCGCGACGCCGAGGACGAGCAGCGCTTCGGTGAGTTCTCCGCCCGCGAGGGCGACATCGTCTCGGGCGTCATCCAGCAGGGACGCGAGCCCGGTGACGTCCTCGTCGACCTGGGCCGGGTCGAGGCTCTGCTGCCGATGGCCGAGCGTGTGCCGGGGGAGCCGTACGAGCACGGCGAGCGGATCAAGGCGCTGGTCACCAGCGTCCGCCGCGGACCGCGGGGCCCGCAGGTCCAGGTCTCGCGGACCCACCCCAACCTCGTCAAGAAGCTGTTCGCCCTGGAGGTGCCCGAGATCGAGGACGGCACCGTCGAGATCGCGGGCATCGCCCGAGAGGCGGGCCACCGCACCAAGATCGCCGTCCGCTCGACGACCCCGGGCGTGAACGCCAAGGGCGCCTCGATCGGCCCGATGGGGCAGCGCGTCCGCAACGTGATGTCGGAGCTCCACGGCGAGAAGATCGACATCGTCGACTTCTCCGAGGAGCCGACCGAGTACATCGCGCACGCGCTCTCTCCCGCCCAGGTGAGCTCCGTCACGGTCGTGGACCGCGATGCGAAGGCGGCCCGGGTGGTCGTGCCGGACTTCCAGCTGTCGCTGGCGATCGGCAAGGAGGGCCAGAACGCCCGGCTCGCCGCGCGTCTGACCGGGTGGCGCATCGACATCCGCCCCGACACCGAGCCGACCCCGGGCGCAGAGGGCGCCTGACGCGCGCCCGACCCCCTGCTCGCGGGGACGCAGAGCAGGGTGGGCGACAGCGCAAGGACCGACCCGCTAGACTGACAGACGGTGAATCACTCGACTCCATCCGTGGCCGCGTCCCAGGACGAGACCACAGAGGTCCCGGTACGCAGACGGCCTGTCCGTACGTGCATCGGTTGCCGGGAGCGAGTCGACAGATCCGATCTGGTTCGGGTCGTGGCGGTCCACGGCGAGACGATCACCTTCGTCACGCCTGACCTCCGCGGCGCAGCACCGGGACGTGGGGCGCACCTGCACCTCGACGTCTCGTGCCTCGAACGAGCGACACAGCGCAAGGCGTTCGCGCGGGCCCTCCGGCTGGAGGGGCCGGTGGACATCGGACCGTTGGACGCCTACGTCCGAGGAATGACCAGGCAGACGCAGCCGGCACCGCCAACTGGCGGTGCATAGACAGAAGTGGAGCACTCGCTCATGAGCACCCGATGACTTCCGTTCGATGAGCATGCACATCAACTAGCGGTCTGCGCCCGTCCCGGGCTCGGACCGCCCCACGAAGGAGAACAGTGGCAAAGGTCCGAGTCCACGAACTCGCCAAGGAGTTCGGCGTCACCAGCAAGGACGTGCTGTCAGCGCTGAACGACATGGGCGAGTACGTCCGTTCAGCGTCGTCCACGATCGAGGCGCCGGTCATCCGCCGGCTGACCGAGAAGTACGGCGACCAGTTCCGCACCCAGGGTGCGAAGAAGTCGTCGAAGAAGCCTGCGTCGGGCGACCAGTCCGCCGCGTCCGCCGACGCCGCGCCCGCAGCGCGCCCCGCGACCTCGGCACCGGCCACGGGTGGTCCCGTGCCCGGCCCGCGTAAGAAGCCCGCTGCCCCCAAGGCGGAGCCCGCACCGGCTCCGGCGCCGGAGCCGACCCCGGCTCCTGTGGCGGCAGCTCCCGAGGCCCCGGTGGCGCAGCCTGCACCGCAGGCACCCCGTGCCCCCGAGACCTCGTCGCCGAAGCCGTCCGGTCCCCGGCCGGCACCGCGCCCCGCACCGCGTCCGGAGACCCCGGCCGCCCGCTCGGACGCTCCGCGTCCGGGTGCGCCCGCGCCGCGCCCCGGTGGTGCAGGGCGTCCCGGCCCCCGGCCGGGTGGCAGTGGTGGCGCTGGTCGCTCCGGCGGCCCGCGTCCCGGCAACAACCCGTTCTCGTCCACCCAGGGCATGCAGCGCCCGGGTCGCGGCGAGGGTGGCGGTGGCGCAGGTGCTCCCCGCGAGGCCGCGCCGCGTGACGGCCAGCGTGAGAGCGCTCCCCGTCCGGGCATGCCGCCGCGTCCGCCGGCAGCACGTGAGGGTGGCGCTCCGGCGCCCCGTCCGGGCATGCCGCGTCCCAACCCGGCGATGATGCCCAAGCAGAGCTCGATCGGTCCCGCCCGCGGCGGCCCCGGTGGCGGCGGTCGTGGTCGCGGTGCTCCGGCTGGCGCCGGTCGTCCCGGCGGTGGCGGCGGCGGAGGAGCTCGCCCCGGTGCCGGTGGTGGCCCCGGTGGCGGCGGTCCCCGTCCTGGCGGTTTCGCCGGCGGCGGTGGCCGTCCGGGTCCGGGCCGCGGTGGTCGTGGAGGTACGCAGGGTGCCTTCGGTCGCCCCGGCGGCCCCGCACGCCGCGGACGCAAGAGCAAGCGCGCGAAGCGTCAAGAGTTCGACCAGATGCAGGCACCGGCCGTCGGTGGCGTCCGCGTCCGCAAGGGCGACGGCCAGGCCATCCGCCTGCCGCGTGGTGCGTCGCTGACCGACTTCGCCGAGAAGATCGGCGTCGACGCGGCCTCGCTCGTCCAGGTGCTGTTCGCCCTGGGCGAGATGGTGACCGCGACGCAGTCGGTCAACGACGAGGTCCTGCAGATCCTGGGCGACGAGCTCAACTACGACGTCCAGGTCGTCTCCCCCGAGGACGAGGACCGGGAGCTGCTCGAGTCCTTCCAGATCGGGTTCGGTTCCGACGAGGGAGCCGATGAAGACCTGGCCGCCCGTCCGCCGGTGGTCACCGTCATGGGTCACGTCGACCACGGCAAGACCAAGCTCCTCGACGCCATCCGTCAGGCCAACGTGGTCGACAAGGAGGCCGGTGGCATCACCCAGCACATCGGCGCCTACCAGGTGGCGACCGATGTCGACGGCACCGAGCGTCGCATCACCTTCATCGACACCCCGGGCCACGAGGCGTTCACCGCCATGCGTGCCCGTGGCGCGCAGGCCACCGACATCGCGGTGCTGGTGGTCGCGGCCGACGACGGCGTGATGCCGCAGACGGTCGAGGCGCTCAACCACGCCAAGGCGGCCAACGTGCCGATCGTGGTCGCGGTCAACAAGATCGACAAGCCCGACGCGGACCCGACCAAGGTGCGCGGCCAGCTCACCGAGTACGGACTCGTGCCCGAGGAGTACGGCGGCGACACGATGTTCGTCGACGTCTCGGCCAAGTCGCAGCTCAACATCGACGGGCTCCTCGAGTCCATCGTGCTGACCGCCGACGCGTCGCTCGACCTGCGGGCCAACCCGCACCAGGCGGCGGAGGGCATCGCGATCGAGGCACACCTCGACCGCGGGCGAGGTCCGGTCGCGACCGTGCTGGTCCAGCGCGGAACGCTGAAGGTCGGCGACTCGATGGTCGCGGGCCCCGCCTACGGCCGCGTGCGCGCCATGCTCGACGAGCACGGCGGCAACGTGGAGGAGGCCGACCCGTCCCGTCCGGTCCTCGTGCTCGGCCTCACCGCCGTGCCCGGTGCCGGTGACAACTTCATGGTCGTCCCCGACGACCGGATGGCCCGGCAGATCGCCGAGAAGCGCGAGGCGCGCGAGCGCAACGCTGCTCTCGCGAAGCGTGCCGGCCGCCGGACGCTCGAGGACTTCATGCAGCACATGGAGAAGGGCGAGACCGACGAGCTGCTGCTCATCCTGAAGGGTGACGGCTCCGGCTCGGTCGAGGCCCTCGAGGACGCGCTCAGCAAGATCGACGTCGGCGACGACGTCGCGCTGCGGGTCATCGACCGCGGTGTCGGTGCGATCACCGAGACCAACGTCACGCTCGCTGCTGCGTCGAACGCCGTCATCATCGGCTTCAACGTCCGTCCGCAGGGCAAGGCCACCGAGGTCGCTGACCGTGAGGGCGTCGAGATCCGCTACTACTCGGTCATCTACCAGGCGATCGAGGAGATCGAGGCTGCTCTCAAGGGCATGCTCAAGCCGGAGTTCGAGGAGGCCCAGCTGGGTCGTGCGGAGATCCGCGAGATCTTCCGCTCCTCGAAGATCGGCAACATCGCAGGCTGCATGGTCACCTCCGGGACGATCAAGCGGAACTCCAAGGCGCGGTTGCTGCGTGACGGCTCGGTCGTCGCGGACAACCTCGACCTGGCGAGCCTGCGCCGTGAGCGCGACGACGTGTCCGAGGTCCGTGAGGGCTTCGAGTGCGGTCTGACGCTCAAGGGATTCAACGACATCAAGCTCGGCGACGTCGTCGAGACGTTCGAGATGCGGGAGATCCCGCGCACCTGAGACCGTACGGTCAGGGCTGGTTGAGACGGGGTGCCGCATGCGTGCGGCACCCCGTCTCCACGTACGAAGGAGTGAGTCGTGGGAAGCATGCGGGTCAACAAGGTGGCCGACCGGGTCAAGGTCGTCGTCGCGGAGATGCTCGAGCGGCGGATCAAGGATCCTCGCCTGGGATTCGTCACGGTGACGGACGTCCGGGTCACGGGTGACACCCAGCACGCGACCGTGTTCTACACCGTGATGGGTGACGCCGAGGAGCATGAGGGCACTGCTGCGGCGCTCGAGAGCGCCAAGGGGCTCATCCGGTCCGAGGTCGGCAAGCAGCTCGGCATGCGCCACACCCCGTCGCTGGAGTTCGTCCGCGACGCCGTCCCGGAGAACGCCCGTCAGATCGAGGACCTCCTCGACCGCGCACGTGAGCGTGACGCGCGGGTCGCGGAGAAGGCGGCACGTGCGCAGTACGCCGGCGACCCCGACCCGTACAAGGTCAAGGACGCCGACGACGACCTGGACGAGGCAGACGACCTCGACGCCAGGGAGTGAGCGGTACGACCACGCCGAGTGGCCTGGTCGTCGTCGACAAGCCCTCGGGGTGGACGTCGCACGACGTCGTCGGTCGTGTCCGGCGGCTGGCGGGCACCCGGAAGGTCGGCCACGCCGGCACGCTGGACCCGATGGCGACGGGGGTGCTCGTCCTGGGCATCAACCGGGCGACACGTCTCCTGGGCCACCTCGCGGGTCACGACAAGGACTACGAGGCGACGATCCGGCTGGGGGAGTCGACGACGACCGACGACGCCGAGGGGGAGCTCCTCGAACGCACCGACGCGTCGGGAGTGACTCTCGCGCAGGTGCAGGAGGCGGCGCTCACCCTGACCGGTGACATCGCGCAGGTGCCGTCGTCGGTGTCGGCGATCAAGGTCGACGGCAAGCGGGCGTACGCACGTGTGCGGGCGGGGGAGCAGGTCGACCTGCCGGCACGTCCCGTGACGGTCTCGCGCTTCACGTTGGACGACCTCCGTCCGGCTGCGGACGGCGCGATGGACGTCGAGGCTGTGGTGACGTGCTCGAGCGGCACGTACGTCCGCGCCCTCGCACGCGACCTCGGTGCGGCTCTCGGTGTGGGGGGACACCTGACGCGACTGCGCCGCACGAGGGTCGGCGGGGTCACTCTCGACGACGCGCGGACGCTGGAGGTGCTCGCCGACGAGCTCGTCGTCCTCGGTCTGGACCAGGCCGCCCGGGCCTCGTTCCCCAGCGTCGACCTCGACGAGGAGCGCGCCGGTGAGGTCCGGTTCGGCCGTCCCCTGCGGGACTTCACGCTCGGTGCGGAGGGTCCGGTGGCGGTCTTCGCGCCGGACGGGACCTTCCTCGCTCTGTACGAGCAGCGCGACGCCGATGCCCGCCCGGTGGCGGTCTTCGTGGGCTGAGGGCGCTCACGCCTCTGGCCGCGGCCCACCACGGTGTGGCGTGCCCGCGCGAGCACGGGCCCTACGCTGTGTGCATGTCGACGCTGCTTGCGGTGGTCCTCTGGGTGCTGCTCATCTGGTCCGCCTTGATCGTGGTGGTCACCGCGGTGCTGATGACCGTCGACGCACGACGCAAGCGACGCACCCAGGACGACGCGGTCACCTTCCCGAGGATGCCGCCTCTCTCGGAGAAGATCGGTGGCTCGACGTTCACCGTCTACACGTACGGGCGCGACCTCTTCGCCGCGATGCTGGCCGAGATCCGGGGCGCGGAGCGTGAGATCTTCCTGGAGTCCTACATCTGGAAGGGCGATGCGGTCGGTGAGGAGTTCAAGCGCGCGGTGATCGAGGCGGCCGAGCGGGGCGTCCGGGTGTACGTCATCTTCGACTCGTTCGCCAACTTCGTCGTCAAGCGGTCGTTCAAACGGTTCCCTGCGCCGGTGAACGTCCTCCGCTACCCGTTCTTCAACCCGTGGATCCTCGTGCTCCGGCTCCGCAAGACGGGGCGGGACCACCGCAAGATCCTCGTCGTGGACGGCAAGGTCGGGTTCGTCGGCGGCTACAACATCGGCGCCGACTACGCCTCCAAGTGGCGCGACACCCACCTGCGGATCGAGGGCCCCCTGACATGGGAGCTCAACAACGCGTTCGTCGACTTCTGGAACCTCCACCGCAAGCGGGGGACGCCCGAGCTGTCGGATCCGGGCGCCGTGCAGTGGGAGCCGCGGGTGCGGGCGCACCGCAACGCCCCGATCCACCTGTCGTTCCCCATCCGCAACATGTACCTCGACGCGATCGACCGCGCGAGCAGCACGATCGCCATCACCCAGGCGTACTTCATCCCCGACGGGGACATCCTCGCCGCGCTCCTGCGTGCGGCTCGACGCGGCGTCGACGTCCGGGTGCTCGTGCCCGAGGTCTCCAACCACGTGCTTGCCGACTGGCTGTCGCGTGGCCTCTACTCGCAGCTGCTCCGGGGTGGGGTCAAGATCCTGCTGTTCCAGGGCGCGATGGTCCACGCGAAGACGGCGACGATCGACGGTCGCTGGTCGACGATCGGCACCGCCAACATCGACCGGCTCAGCCTGACGGGCAACTACGAGATCAACGCCGAGATCGTGGACGAGGGGATCGCCGCCCTCATGGACGAGATCTTCGCGAACGACTCCACCGCCGCGCGCGAGCTCACGCTGGAGGAGTGGACGAGCCGCCGCTGGCGCGCACGGTTCAGCGAGGCCGTGCTGGTGCCGTTGCGTCCCCTTCTCTGACCGGGCGACGCACATGAGAGTGCTCTCACGGCGGGCTCACACAGGTCTCACGACGGGTCGGCATCCTCAGGAGAGTCAGATCCGCAGCCGGCGAGACCTCGGAGGAACACCATGAGCAGCACCATCATCCGCACCGCAGTCGTCGCCCTGGGAGCGGTCGTGGCCTTGGGCGGTGTCGCCTGGGGCGCCTCGGCGATGTCGGCCTCGACCGACGAGACACCGGCCGTCACCAAGCGTGTCGACGGTGACGACGCCGTCGTGCTCGTCGCGGACGACGACGCGGACGACGCCGACGACGCCAACGAGGCGAACACCCGCACCGGTGGAGCGACCCAGTCCCGCGTGAGCCGCGCGACGACTCCCAGCCGTGCCTCGGCCCAGTCCCGTGACAAGACCTCGGACCGTACGGCCGGCGGGACCACGAACAACACCCGCGCCCGCCGCTGAGAACCGGGGACGGAAGGAAGCGCATGACCACACCGCTCACGTCCTGGGGGCTTGCCCCGGGCGACCCCCTGGCCGACGAGCTGATCGCGATGCGGCTCCTAGGCGGCGGGACCGCGTACGAGGCGTACCTCGCGTTCGACGAGATCCTCCACGCCCCGGTCGTGGTCAAGGTCGTACGCCCGGACCTGGTCGACGACCCGGCCACCTTGCGGGGACTCGAACGCGAGGCGCAGATGCTGGCCGACCTCGCCCACCCGGCGATCGTGCGCCGGTTCGGTGTCCAGCTCGACGGCCCGCGGCCGCACCTCATCCTCGAGAACCTCGACGGCCCCCGCCTGTCGACGCTCGTGCGTGAGCACGGCGCCCTCCCGGTGCAGCAGCTGCTGCCGCTGGCGCTCGAGCTCGCCTCGGCGCTGCACTACCTCCGCGTACGGGACGTCGTGCACCTGGACGTCAAGCCGAGCAACGTGATCATGGGGGCGCCCGCGCGGCTCATCGACCTGAGCATCGCCCGCCGTACCGAGGCGGCGGCGGCGCTGGACGACGTCGTCGGCACCGACGACTACCTGGCGCCGGAGCAGGCCGACCCGCAGGGATACGGCGTCCCGTCACCGGCCAGCGACGTGTGGGGGCTCGGGGCGACGCTCTACCACGCCGCCTGCGGCTACGCCCCGTACGCGCCGGGGCGCGAGGGCGACGCGCTCGAGGTCCGGTACCCGCAGCTGACGAACCGTCCGCGACCGATGCCGTACTTCGTCGAGGTCGAGGTCGCGGAACTCGTCTACCGCTGCATGGCCCCCGACCCTGGCGACCGCCCTACGCCTCGGGAGGTCGCGCAGGCGGTCGAGCCGCTGATGGAGGCGATGCCCAGGGCATGGCTGTCGGGATTCCGGATCTCCGCCTCGGCCTAGCGGTCGGCCGGTCCTGGCGGTCCCGGTGTCAGGCGCCGAAGCGGTAGCCGACCCCGCGGACGGTCGTGATGCGGTCGGCGCCGAGCTTCTTGCGGAGGTAGCCGACGTAGACGTCGACGATGTTGGACCCAGGGTCGAAGTCGTACCCCCAGACCTGGGACAGCAGCTGCTCGCGCGAGAGCGCGTGGCCCTGGTTGCGCAGGAACATCTCGGCGAGCCGGAACTCGCGCGACGAGAGGTCCACCTCCACGTCGCCGACGGTCGCCACCCGACGTCGCAGGTCGAGCCGCACCCCTGCACCCTCGAGCACGTCCTCGGACGCCGGGGGAGCGCCGGTCCGCAACCTCAGGCGGACCCGCGCCATCAGCTCGTCGAACCGGAAGGGCTTGCTCATGTAGTCGGCCGCCCCGCCCTCGAGCGCCGCCACCGTGTCCGTGACCGAGTCACGCGCCGTCAGGACGATCACGGGGAGTGCGGGGCGGTCGGCCGCGAGGCGGTCGAGGACCGTGAACCCGTCGATCACGGGTAGCCCGATGTCCAGGACGACGAGGTCGAAGTCACCGGTCAGGGCGTAGTCGAGGCCCGTGCCGCCGTCCGCGACGCAGGTGACGGTGAAGCCCTCCGCACGCAGGCCCTTCGCCACGAAGGTGGCGATCCGGTCCTCGTCCTCCACCACCAGGATGCTGCTCACCGTGCGTGTCCTCTCACTGTGCGGGCCCCGTCGAGGGCGTGCGGGGCACGCGGAGACGGAACGTGGCGCCCGCGCCGGGGCGGTACGGGTCGAGGCTCAAGGAGCCGCCGTGGGCCTCGGCGATGGCCGTGACGATGGAGAGTCCTAGACCGAATCCGTCGCCACGCGACCGCGTGCCGCGCTGGAACCGCTCGAAGACCACCGTACGGTCCTCGGGTGCGACCCCGGGGCCAGCGTCGCGTACCCACAGCGTGACCGTCTCGGGACCCACCTCGCAGCCCAGCGAGATCGTGTCGCCGTCGACCGTGTGACGGACGGCGTTCTCGGCGAGCTGGAGCATCGCCTGGGTGACCCGGTGCGGGTCGAGCCGGACGACCGTGCCGTCGGGCGGCGCGGCATCAAGGACCCACGCGCGATCGCCCAGCGCACGGCACTTCTCCAGCAGACCGGTCACCAGCGCGGACGCGTCCACGTCGTCGGGACGGACGAAGTCGGGGCGACGCGCCTTGGCGAGGACGAGGAGGTCGTCGACGAGCAGGCTCATGCGGTCGACCTCGTCGAGAAGGAGCGCTCGCGTCGCCGTGACCTCGTCCGCGTCGTGGGTGTCGAGGAGCTCGAGGTGGCCGCGGAGCACCGTCAGCGGGGTGCGGAGCTCGTGACCGGCGTCGTCGAGGAGCTCACGCTGAGAGGCGAAGGCGCCCTCCAGC
>Ga0233372_1000868_pt1 | contig 12624 bp, 7 predicted proteins | sample ElkDunMinimDraft_4_FD_191538 | JGI IMG/M metagenome (GOLD analysis project Ga0233372, IMG submission 191538) | Fecal eukaryotic communites from dung pellets of Tule Elk in California, USA - Elk Dung D8 | ecosystem: Host-associated > Mammals > Digestive system > Large intestine > Fecal | place... | reverse complement strand
GTCAGCGGCCGAGTTCGCCGAAGACGTGATTTCGGGAGCGCAGGAACGCCTCCACCGGCCTGCCGTTGTACTGCCACGGCCACGCGGTGACCAGGTCACCGATCTCGTCGAAGAGCACGCCGGCGGTATGGATCTCCCCGCTGTAGGCGAAGGCCATGGCAAAGGCGTTGTGCATCGTCGGCCAGCGTGGGCGGCGGACGTAATCCGGGTGCAGCACCGACCGGTTCGCCGCCGTATACAACTGCGCGGTGACCTCGTCGGAGCGGAGGTACTCCTCGTCCTCACCGGCGGGCAACTCCAGCCAGTGCTCCATGTGCGCGGCGGCGGTCAGTTGCCCGAGTGGGGAGCCGGTCGGCATCGCGTCCAGGGTTTCCGCGGCGAATCGGTGCATCTGCTCGTGCGAACCGCCCCACTTCCGGCAGAGCTGCTGGAGCATCTGCTCGTGTGCCTCGACGTGCCACGGATGGCGCTTGCGGGCTTCCTCGAAGCGTCGGCGGGTCTCCTCGATGCCGAGTTCGCGCGCACGCCCGAGGATCACCAGGAACGACCAGGCGGTGGCGCTGTCGGTGTCCCGTTCGGTCACGTCGTCCAGGCAGTCCTCGGCAAGTTTGAGCCGCTTGAAGAAGACCTTGAACGCCTCGCTGCTGACGGTGCTCGCCCGCCCGCCGCCACGTGCCTCCCAGGCCCATTGGATCGCGTGCGCGCCCTTGACGAGCAGCGGGAGGGTCGAGCGCGGCTCCGCCGCGACCCACTCGTCCATCCAGCTCTGCGGGCCGCTGACCGATGCCGTCTGGTACACGTAGAAGGTGTGGTCGTCCGGATCCTCCACTGCGGAGATCAGGTCGCTGATGGTGCGCCAGTCGCCCGCCTCGGAGGCGGCGATGAGCCGGGCGGCGGTCTCGTCGCCCATCGCCGGATCGATGGTCAATTGCGGTACGTCGGCGGGCTTCCGGCGTCGGAACGGCCACATCCTCGACACTCCTTGATCACGTATCGGTCACGGAAACTATTCGTGGTTGTCTTAGTTGATCAACGACAGTACCTTCCCTGAGGCTCCGCCGGTCGGCGGTGCCGGTGTTCGTGGGGGAGGGAACCGATGGCGGTCGTACGCGCCTTCATCTCGGTCGTCATGCTGGTCGGCTTCTATCTGTTGGCCGTGGTGCAGTTCGTCGTCGGTGTCGGCGTGGTGATCTGGGCGAGCAGCTTCCTGCCCGGCCCGCTGGTGGGGAAGCTCGGCTTCGTGGTCTTCATGGCGACCGTCTGGGCCGTCGGCCGCGGCACCTGGAAGGCGATCCGCCAGCAGCTTCCCGAGCCACACGGCCTGCCGCTGACCCGCGACGCGGCCCCGCAGCTCTGGGCCACCGTCGACGAGCTGGCCGCGGTGGTCGGCACCCGCGCTCCGGACGAGATCTATCTGGTGCCGGAGGTCAACGCCGCCGTCGAGGAGCGCTCGCGGCTGATGGGCCTGCTGTCGGGTCCCCGGTACATGTACATCGGCGTGCCGCTGCTGCAGTCGTTCACTGTGGCGCAGCTGCGCTCGGTGCTCGCCCACGAGCTGGGCCACTACTCCGGCAAGCACACCCGTTTCGCGGGCGTCGCGTACCGGGGGCGCCTGGCGCTGGCCCGCACCATCAGCCAGATCGGCAACCGCAACGTCGCCGGTTGGATCTTCCGCGGCTACGGCCGGCTCTACGTGATGGTGCACAACAGCGTCAGTCAGCGTCAGGAGCTGGAGGCCGACCGCGCGTCGGTCCAGGTCGCCGGCCGCGAGGCCGCCGCGAGCGCGCTCCGCGAGGTCAAGGTCATCGCCGCCGCCTTCCGCTTCTACATGAACAACTACGTCGCCTCGGGCGTAGACGCCGGTTACCTGCCCGATGACCTCTTCGGTGGCTTCGGCAAGCTGCTGGAGGCCCGTGCCGACGAGCTTGCGCACCTGCGCGACGCCGAACCCGACGACGAGCGCTCGATCTGGGACACCCACCCGCCGCTCGGGGTACGGCTGGCGGCGATCGCCGCCGCGCCGGAGTCCACGGTCGTGGCCGACCAGCGCCCCGCGGAGGTGCTGGTGGCGAACCTGCCGCAGGCCGGGCTCGCCCTCCAGACCCGGGTGCTGGACCGGGTCGGGCGGACCGTCCTGCCGTGGGAGGAGTTCACCAACGCCGCCATCACCGCCGGCATCCAGGCCCGGATGGACGGCCTGCTGCGCCAGATCTCCCGTACGGTCGACCAGCCGGTGCCGCACGTCGGCGTGGTGCTGGACCTGCTGGAGGCGGGCCGGCTCGACGACATTGCCGTGCCGCTCTTCCCCGACGCGACGAAGCGCGAGGCGCGTCAGCACTTCGCGCGTCCCCTGTCGAGCCTGCTCACCCTGGCGGCGCTCCGCTGCGGTGCGGCCCGCTGGCAGCACTCCTGGTCGGACCCGGCACGGCTCGTCGCCCGCGACGGCGCCGACTTCGACATCACCGACCTGGTGCAGTTCGCTCTCGAATCGGAAACCGTGCGGGAGGCCCGCGCCGGCCTCGCCGAGCGCGGCATCGAGGTCGAGGCCGCCACGCACGTCCAGCAGAAGGTCACCGCCGACAAGGCAACTGTCTACGCCGGCATCACCAACGCCAAGGTCAACGGCGAGGCGACCGACGTCGCCGTCCTCAGCCACGGACTGCTGCTCCTTCCCGACCTCGGCCGGCTCAAGAAGCAGCAGGGAATCAAGCGCATGAAGGCGCTCGTCGAGTCCGGCGACCCCGCAGAGGTGCGCGGCACCGACGGTCTCCGCTTCATCCCGTACGAGGAGATGACCGGAATGGAGCAGAAGACCGGCTTCACGATGCGCTACACCATCACGCTGCACGGCGGCGAGACGCTGGATCTGACCTGGGGCGTGCAGAGCGAAGAGGTCGCCGACGGTTACAAGGTGCTGGAGAAGGCGCTGCAGAGCGTGACCGAGCGCTGACAGTGTCGGGAGGGCTGCCGGCGAGGCGCCGGCAGCCAGTTCAGGAGTTGTGTCTCAGATCAGAACGTGGCGGAGCTTCTCTGTCGCGCTGATGACGCCGGTCGGTGACTCGTCGATCAAGCGCCATTGCGCGAGGAAGGCGATGACGTCGTCGATGGCGGCCGGGCTGCGGGCGAGTTCAATGTCGCGGTTGCGAGATTTCCTGACGTCCTCGTGGATGGCGGCACTATTCAGCTCGTCGAGGCGTTGCCGCAGCAGCGACCGTAGATCGTCTCGCGTGACCTCAGCCACGTCGTTCCGCAATATTTCGGCAAGGCGGAAGGCGACGGTATCCAGTTTCGGCAGGACGAGGGCGCGCAGCGGTGGTGCCGACTTGGCGGTTTCGCGGATGGCGACGACCAGCCTGTTCAGCCGTTGCAGTTCGATGTCCTCCGAGCTTCTCGGGTCGAGCCACAACTGCGTACCTGAAACGACGACGGCGATCGTCCCAAAGGTGCTGCGCTGCCTGTATGGCAGGATGCGGTCGCGATGCTGGAGCAACAGCGGTTCCAGCGCGCTCAGAAGCCCTTCCATGCCGGTCTCGTCAATTATCTGATCGGAACAGGCGCCCCTACTCGATTGAGGGAGTAGAGGGGTGTCGCGCAGGCGGTCACGCACCGCCGGCCAGAGGGGCTCGGCCAGGTTGAGTCGGAACATGAATCGATGGTTTCCATCGAAAGCCTGGATCTCCATCGCTTACGGCTTCGGTCGCATGAGAACCTGGACGATGAGGCTGTCGCGCGGCGGCTTGCGGATGTCTTCCAATTCCCTGACGTCGATCTCCAAGTCGGCTCCGCCGTATATCTGCTTCGCGCGCCGATAGGTCCAAGTCGCCATTACTGCTTCCTCTGGGGTTGCGCTGTCCTGCCGGGCGGTGATATACGCCCTGAGATTGTCCGACATCTCCCCGCGGCCGAGCTCCTCCGAGGCGTACCAGCCAAGGGTAAACCATTCGCCGGCCACGGCCCGGTACTCGGTCGCGAAGTGTTCGGCGGCGATCTTGAACATGGCGGTACCGACGCCCTTGATGCCCGCATTCACGACGTGTGGAGGGATGTAGAAGTCCAATGCCAGCGCCGGGACTGGCTCAGCCTCGGGTGTGGGCATCATGGGTTTCACGTAGGCCTCACCGAGTAAGCCACCTTTATGGCCGGCTCGCTGTACCCCGCCGATCTTCGCCACAGGATCGACGTGCAGGCCGAAGTAGTGCATTCCCAGCGAGTCTCTTTGCTTCTTGAGTTCGATTTGGTATCCGTTTTCAAGATTCTTGCTGACAATTTTGCGGAAGATCTGTATGGCCTTCTTTTTGCCTGGTTTCCCCTGTTTGATGCGGTCGAAAACGATACCTATCGCGGTTTCGTTCTGCACGATTCCCCGGGCCTTCGCGAGTAGTTCCCGTCTCTCTTCCAGCGGCGTCACTCCGTCGTCGATCAGGGCAAGTTCTGCGTCCTCCTCCTCGGCTCTCGCCGCGGTGGGCTCCGTCCGGTCCGGATTGATGCTGCCGTGTACCGCCCAGAGGTCCCCTTGGCGTACGGGATCCAGTCGTTTCAGCCCGTAGCGCAGCCGAATACCGGCGAGGATTGGTCTCAGCAGCGTGGCTGATACCGTCCGACCTCGGTATCGCTCGAGCGCCGACACTGCGGCGGAAATCGCCTTGTCCAATCGTTGCTGTTTGCCATTTGGCGTGTCGTCTCCACCGCGGGCCTTGTGCTTGAGTCGGCCGGCGGCGCCTTTGAGTTTTGACCAGATCTTCTTGCCGAGATCGACGATCCTGCCAACAATCCAGTCCACGGCCTTCATGACTGGCTTGCTGAGGGTTCTGAAAAACGTCTGTACCTTCTGTGCGATGCCGCCGATGCCGAGGAGAGCGGCGAGTGTGCCGATGAGGACGGGGACAGAGCGGGAGAGGGCGTTCTCGACGAGCCCGGGTACGCCCCCTGATCCGCCGCCGGCGATGGCGATTACGGCGTCCAGGATTGCGTGGACGAACTGGACGATCTGTGCGCCCTGGGTGACCACGAAGGTCACGAAGTCGATGATCATTTTGCAGGCGCGGATGAACGCCGACGCCGGGTTGAGCAGCGAGATGATCCAGGTGATGCCGGCGATGAGCACGGTGGGGATCAGGTATGCGCTGATCTTTGACAGCAGGTTGCCTTTGAGGTCGCCGACCTGTCCGGCGATCTCGTCGGTCACACCGGCGACGCCCTGGGACTGGAGCTTCTGCGCGACCGGCACGGTCTGCTCGACCGTGGTCATGGCTCGCTCGGGAACCCCGCGTTGAACGACGCGGGCACGGATGCTCGCCCAGGTGAGACCGAGCATGGAGGCGACCATGGTGATGATGCCGCGCAGGTCGAACTTGGCGGGCATCTGCAGTCCGGCGCCGGCCATGGCGCCGAGGAGCCAGCCGATCAGGCCCTTCTTGAGGTGTGTGCCGATGTTGCCGATGAAGAGTTTCAGCCCGGCGCCGACGGCGGAGACGAGGTTGCGCAGGAACCCGATCGGGTCCTTGAGGATCGCCATGACCGCCTGCGCGGCTTTGGCGAGGATCCCCATCAGCATCTCTTTGAGCTGCAGGATGGTTTCGATGGCGCCCTTGACGGCGTCGACAGCCTTCGCGACCAGGCCGCGGTTCTTCTCCTTCTCGGCGTTGATCTCGGCGTCGACGGCTTTCAACGCCTCGTTGTACTTCGACGCCAGGGTCTGCACCAGTTGCTTGCCTTTGGCGTCGACGGAATCGACGAGCTGGTCGAACTTGGCGGTGAACTGCCCGGCGGCCTGCCGTCCGATGGCCTGCAGGTCGGCGGGAAGCTTTCGCACGGCTGCCTGGAGTTGGTTGCGGCCGGCGGCGATGCGCTGTTTGGCGCGGTCGAGTTCGGTGCCGATGATGTCGGCGACACCGGCGATGACCTGCTGCATGCGGGTCACGTAGCCCTGCCGGGCGGCGGTGAAGATCTGGTCGGCTTCGGCGGGCAGGCCGGCGAACTTGTCCTTGACCCAGCGGGCCTTGCCGCGCAGTCCGGAGTACCGCTTGTCCTTGTAGGCCTTCATCCGCCGCTTGTGGTCGGCGGTGAACGCGTCCCGGGCTGCTTTTTCGCCCTTGGTGAAGGCGGCGTCGACTTTCTTGTCCAGCCCGGAGAGGATGCCCTCGACATCCTTCTTGGTGGTGTCGAAGACCTTCTGCAGGACCGCGGTGACCTTGGCGCGTTTCGCCTCGTCGGCGGATTTCGCCTTTTCCTTGCCCGAGTCGACCTGGCTGCCGGCCTGTTTGCGGTCGCCGGCCAGGGCGGTCATCGCAGTCGCGCCGGCCGTCGCGGCCTGCGCCTTCGCCCCGGTAAGGGTCTCTTTCTCCTCGGCGCGGACCTGAGCCGGAGCGGTCGCCGCGTGTTTCTCGGCGGCCTTCTTCTCCTTCAGCGCCCCGGTGAACTCCGGCTCGTTGGACCTGGCCAGCTGGTCGTCGGTGACCTTCGCATCAGCCATCTGCTGGTCGACCTGGGCCGGGCCGGCCGAAAAGTCCGTCGCGGCGGGCGGTGCCTTGTCCGGCACCGCCTTGCCCGGGTCCGGCCGGGCGGGGGTGGCCGGGGGTTTGTCGGCGACCAGCGGGGTGACGGGTTTCTCCTTGGCCGCCGACGTGTCCGGTGCGGCCTTCGTGGTGGTGGCGATCGCCTTCGCCGAGGCGTCCGTGCCGGCGGCGACCTGACCCTGCACCTGGCCCTTGACCGCGTCGGCGCGACCGGAGTCGCCGAACTTGTCGGCCTCGTCGAGGTTCTTCGGCGCCTGCGCCGCGATCGCCTCGTTGACCGCGGTGATGAACGCGGCCCTGTCGAAACTGCCCGGCTTCGCCGCGTTCATCTTCTCGGCGTTACGGGTCTTACCCTGCGCTTCCTTGTCGTCCGGCGGCGGCTTCGCCGCCCCCTGCGCCTTCGCCGCCTCCGACCGCGCCGGCGGATGCGCCGCCACCGTCTTCTGCTTACGGCCCACATCCGCCCGCACGGCCGCGAACTTCGGCGAGGCCGAGGCGGGCGGACGGCGTACCGGCGTAGCCGTCTCCACAGGAGCGCGCTGCACCGCGAGATCGGCAGCCGTCGACGACTGCGGTGCGGTCGGTTCGAGGGTCGGCGCGGCAGGCGAGGCGGAGACGATGGCGGCGGAGGTGTCGGGGGCGATCGTGCCGGAAGCGGTAGTGGTGGAAGGGGCGGTCGCGGTGGTGGCGCGTTGCGCCGGGACCCCGGGACCGGAACGCGGACTGGGGGAGCGCTGGGCGACCGGCTTCGCCGGCCGTGCCGCTTTCCGCCGCTGGGCCACCAGCGCCGATACCGCCCGGTTGCCGGCGGAGGCCTGGAGGCGCTGGGCCACCGCCCGGCTCAGCGGCGCCGTGCTCCGCAACCCCGGCGCGTCGGCGGCGCGTGATTCGTCGGTGACCGGAGTGGGGGCACGGCGGTGGACGGAGTCGCGCTCCGGACTCCGCCGCTCCGCCGGTGCCTTCACCCGCTGCCCCTACTCCGCCGGTGTTTCCTCGTCCTCTTCCACGTCCTCGGACTGGCGCTGCACGTACGTCTGCGCCGTCTCCTCCTCGCCCTCCTCGTAGTCGTCACCGGCGCTGCGCTGCACGTACGTCTGCACGTGGTCGTGCCCGTCGTCCTCGCTGTGCCGCTGCACCGGCGCGGCAGCCGGGGCGGCGACGGGAGCGGGCGGCGCGGGCGTGACGGAAGGCTGTGACATCAGCCGGTCGGCGTTGGCGACCGCCTCGCGTTCGAAGCGGTCCGACGGGTTGCTGACCTTCACCCCGCCGCCGGTGTCGGTGCCGTCGACCGGGCCGCTGCGCTGCTGCACCACATGGGTCAGCTCGTGAGCGAGCATGTGCTGCCCCGCCGGGCTCGCCGGGTCGTAGGTGTCGCGCTGGAAGACGATGTTCGACCCGACCGTGTACGCCTGCGCGTGCACCGCCTTCGCCGACTCGTGCGCCGCGCCGTCGGTGTGCACGCGTACGTCACCGAAGTCCTGGCCGCCGAAGCGCGACTCCATGTCGGTGCGCACGGCGGACGGGAGCGGGGAGCCGCCGCCGGAGTTGATGACGCCGTGCACGGGCGAGCGCTCCTCGGCGGGCTCCATCAGCCCGGTCACCGCCGCGTTGCCCGCGGCCCGCTGCAGGCCCAGCAGCCCCTGAGCCCCGAGCACGTCCGTACGCCCCTGGGCCGCTGCCTGCCCCATCAGCGCGTCGTGCTCGTGGGTTGCGTCCGGTAGCCGGTCTCCGGCGGGCCGGAGCTCTCCTGACTCGAAATCCCGATGTCCACGCATGCCGCTCCTCCTCGCCGGTCGACGGCACTCCAACCTCGACGGTGCAACGACGCACCCGCCCGGTCGAGACGCCCCGGTGACGCCACCCGGGCAACCGCCACTGCCCCATCGGGCGATGCCGACGACTGCGGCGCGCGGCGACGCGCCACCCATCGGCCGGAGCGCACGAGCCGGACTGCCGGCGGTCAGCCGGCCAGCCCCAGGTACGGGCCGAACTCGCTCTCCAGGGTCAGCCGGCCGAGCTTGCGGTACTCGCGCCCCACCGCCCCGATCAGCTCCGCCATCCCCACCGGCCGGTCCGCCCCGGCCGCCAGGTACGCCGCCGTCACCGCCGCCGAGCGGATGTGCCCGCCCGCCAGCTCGAACGCCTCCGCCAGAAACGCGAGGTCCACGTCGGTGCCGCGCGGCACCCGGTCGCCGAGGCAGCGTTCCCAGAGCGCCAGCCGGGCCTCCTCGTCCGGCACCGGGAAGTCGACGACCAGGTCCAGCCGGCGGGTGAACGCCTCGTCCAGGTTGGCCCGCAGGTTTGTCGCCAGCACCGCCAGCCCGTCGAAGGTCTCCATCCGCTGCAGCAGGTAGGCGCTCTCGATGTTGGCGTACCGGTCGTGGGCGTCGCGGACCTCGGAGCGCTTGCCGAAGATCGCGTCGGCCTCGTCGAAGAGGAGCACCCCGTTCACCCCGGCCGCCTCGGCGAAGATGCGCTCCAGGTTCTTCTCGGTCTCGCCGACGTACTTGTCCACCACCGTGGCGAGGTTGACCGTGTAGAGGTCCAGACCGAGGCTGCCGGCCACCACCTCCGCCGACATGGTCTTGCCGGTGCCGGAGTCGCCGGCGAAGAGCGCCGTCACCCCATGGCCGCGCCCGCCGCCCGGGCGCATCCGCCACTGCCGCAGCACCCGGTCCCGGTGCCGGGCCCGGCCCGCCAGCTCGTGCAGCAGCGCCTGGATCGCCGGCGGCAGCACCAGGTCCGGCCAGCTCACGTCCGGCACGATCCGCCGGGCCAGCCGCTCCAGGCCGGCCGCGTTCTGCGTACGGGCACCGGCGCGCAGATGCGCCTCGGCGACCGGCTCCCCGGCGGCGGCGGCGAGCTGGGCGGCGACCGCGGCGGCCCGCCGGATCGCCGGGGCGCCGAGGATGAACTGCGCCGTCGCCGCCGCCGGATCCAGCCCCGGCGCGAGCGCGGCCGGCAGGGCGTCCCGCCAGACCAGCGCCCGGTCCGCGGCGTTCAGTGGCGTCACCTCCACCTGTAGTGGCGTCCGCGCGCTCCACACCGGATCCCAGGCCCGTGACCCGTACGCCAGCACAGGCGCGGGGGCGGCGGCCAGCCGGTCCCAGATCTCCCACGGCTCGTTCCCCTCGACCCGGCCCACCACGATCCCGGCGCCGGTGAGGACCGACTCGCGCAGCAGCAGCGTCGACAACTCCGCCGAGCGCGGGCTGTCGGCGAGCCGGGGCAGATCCACCACCAGCGCGGCGTGACCGGCGCGGGCCAGCGCGGCGACCGCGAGCGCGGCGGCGCTGCCGCCGGGCTTCTCGCGCAGGTGCACCAGGCGCGCACCACCGCGGTCGAGCGCGTCGGCGAGCGCGCCGCTGCCCGGCGGTGGCGGACCCGGCGCGTCGGCCGGCTCGGCTATTCCGGCGAGCAGCGGCTCGCCGGTGGCGGCACCGAGCAGGTACGCCCCGACCCGGTCCGGCACCCGCAGCGCCCGGGTCAGCACCGGCCGGTCCGGATCCTCGATGCGCAACAGGCCCAGGTCGATCAGCGGGGCGCCGGCGGCGAGCCGGGTCCGGGGCACGGCGGCGGCCTCCGGCAGCCCGCAGAGCCGCACCGCCAGTCCGACGGTGGCGCGGCGGCGGGTGACGTCGTCGTTGAGGTAGCCGTAGAACTGCTCGAAGCGGCTGTCCACATCGGGTGCGAGCGCGACCAGCAGCAGCGCCTCGTCCAGCGCGGTGAGCCCGGTGCGCTCCGCCAGCACGGTCAGCGGATCGGGGGAGTCCGGATCGTCGGCCGGCTCGGACCAGCCGGCGAAGGGTGCACGAGCGGCCTCCAGGGTGGCGTCCAGGGCCTCGTCGGAGAGGTAGAGCCCGCGGAACGGGTCGTCCGGGTTCGGGTCGTTCTCCCGCTGCAGTGCGACCGCCTCGCGTACCGCGATCTCCACCCGCTGGATCCGGCGCAACAGCGCCGCCGTCACCGCGCCGGTCATCGTCACCGTCCCGTCGCCCGGCGGCGCATCGCCGGCCGGGAGGCGTCCTCGACGTGATGACCGGCCACGTCCGTCGCGGCCTCCTCATCGGAGATGTCGCTGAGCCCGACCTGGAGCCCTTCGCGCACCGGCGGGCCGGCGGCGACGACCTGGCCGCTGTGCAGTGGCGTGCTCACCACCACGTCGAGCGAGGGCTTCAGCTCCCCGCCCAGCGCCGACCAGACGTCGGCGAACGCCCGGTCCTCCGGCGGCGGCAGCGCCACCGTCATCGGCACCGGCAGCCCGATCGCCGCCACCGAGCCGGTCAGCAGCGCCGCCGGCACCGCGTCGAAGCGGATGAAGCCGAGCAGCAGCGCCGAGAGCAGCCGGTGCTCGTCCTCCGGGCGCTGCGTCCACGCCGTCACCAGGTACGACAGCTTGATGTAGCGGGGTGGGGCGATGCGCTGCACCACCCGCCCCTGCTCGTCGTACTCGTTGATCAGGCCCCGCGAGCGGCGGCGCAGGTCCTCGCGGATGTCGTAGAGGTAGACGTTCACCGTCGGGGCGTTGCGCCGGGCCGCCCACTCCTTCGTCGGGGCCTCGAAGACCACCTCGACTCCGGAGGAGGGCAGCGCCTCCTCCTTCACCAGCCGGCGCAGCGCCTCGTCGATCTCGTGGATCATCGCTAGTTCCGGCCGGTGAAGTCGGGCGGAGTCAACGAACGGGGTACGACCAGGAACGCCTCAGTGGTGCCGACGGCGGCGAACCGCGGGCCGGAGACCCGGGTGACCGTCAGGTCCCGGGGACCGAGCCGGTCCTTGCGCAGGATCAGCAGGTGTACCCGGAAAGTGCCGTCCGCCGCGACAACGACGGTGTCCGGTGTCGCCGTCACACCCGGTTGCCACGCCAGCCGTACGCGGGCCCCGGGCGGGAAGTCCCGGCCACGCGCCTCGGTGACGAACCCGGGCGGCCCGATCGTCGGCGTCACCCGCACGGCCGGTGCGAGGACCAGCACGGGCGAGCGGGCCAGCCGGGCCGCCGTCCGGCCGCCGACCGTCGCCCCCAGCCGCGCCGTCACCGTCGCGTCGACCGCCGCGCGCGGTGACAGCCGTACGGTGATCGCGCGCCGCTGCCCGACCTGAAGCGTGCCCAGGTCGCAGCGCGCGGTGGTCGCCGTGCAGCCGGCCGGGAAGTCGGCCCCCGGGCGGAGCTCGGGGGGAATCCCCAGGGTCAGGAAGCTGCTGGCGGCCGGCAACCGCGAGGTGTTGCGGACGGTCACGGTGACCTCGACGGCGTCGCCGCCCACGTAGCCGGGCTGCCCGGACACGGTCACCGAGACGCGCAGGTCCGGGGTGGGCAGGGTCTGGAAGGTCGGCTGCGCGCCGACTCCGGCCACCAGGGTGGTGAGCGGGCCGCCGCCGGCCGGGAGCGTCACGATCGAGCTGCCTGCGGCGTCACCGAGGCCGACGGCGATCAGCCGGCCGTCCGGGCTCCACGCCGGATCGGCCACCCGCAGTGCCGCACGGAGCAGGACCCGGGGCCGGGAGCCGTCGGCCCCGGTCACGCAGAGCCCTGGCCGTTCGGCCTGGGCCGGCACCGCATCGATCACTATCGGACCACCGGGTGTGGCCGTCGGGCTGGGCGTACCCGGGTCGGTGGGGGGATCGGGCGTGCTCGGCGCGCTGGGTGTGGCGGACGGATCAGGTGTGCCGGGCGGACCGGGGGTGACCGGCGTGGGAGTGGGTGGGCTCTCGCCATCCGGGCCGAAGCCGTCGGTGAAGGCCAGGCTGGCGCCGTCGGGCGACCAGGCGGGCGCCCGGTCGTCGGTCCGGGTGGCGCAGGGTGCCCCGACCCGGACGCTGAGGTCGTGCTGGTCGGTCACCGTGACGCTCTGCGCGATCCCGTCCGGCCCGCGCGCCGTGACCAGCCCCACCGTCCAGATGCGGCCACCCGTCGACCCGTCCGCCACTGTGATCGTCGCTACGTCCCGCCCGGTGCGGCCGGCGGCGTCGGTCGCCGTGCACGTCACCAGGGTCGTGCCGACCGGGAATGTCGCGCCCGAGCGGTGACTGCAGTCGGGGGTGAGGGCACGTCCGCCGGCGTCCGCCGCGGTGGCCTCGAACCGTACGGTCGTGCCCTGCGGGCCGCCGG
>Ga0233372_1000866_pt1 | contig 12694 bp, 11 predicted proteins | sample ElkDunMinimDraft_4_FD_191538 | JGI IMG/M metagenome (GOLD analysis project Ga0233372, IMG submission 191538) | Fecal eukaryotic communites from dung pellets of Tule Elk in California, USA - Elk Dung D8 | ecosystem: Host-associated > Mammals > Digestive system > Large intestine > Fecal | place... | reverse complement strand
GCCGCCTAATACTACTTTTTTGTACATCATACGTGTAATCCTTTCTGGTTTATTTATATTTTACACCTTTAGTCGTAATAAACAGTAATTGCTGACAAATTATAAATACTTATTTTAAAAACTTACCTTATAAAACTTAGATATTTACCCATTTCGTATAACTAACAATACTTTTATTCCTATAAAAGTATAAAAAAACAAGTGTTTTTAGGTACCTAAAGCCAGTACCTACCCCCTAGTATTTACCCCTATTCTTTTTTACACCGTACTACATTTTATATATATTTACGTAAACTAACAATTAAACTAAAACTAAGGTATTAAGTTGGAACGAAATTAAGGATCGTGCCCTTAACTTTGCTAACGAATGGGCAACAGCTACCAACGAAGAGGCCGATGCCAAACCCTTTTTAGATGCCTTTTTTAATGTATTTGGTATTACCCGCAAAAAAATAGGAACCTTTGAGCACCGCGTTAAAAAACTATCTGACGCCGATGGGTATATAGACATGCTTTGGAAAGGCACCATTTTAGTAGAAATGAAAAGCCGTGGCAAAAACCTAGACAAAGCCTTTGAGCAAGCCCTTGCGTATACTCATGGCTTAAAAACCCACGAGCTACCCAAGTATATTTTAGTATGCGACTTTCATGTTTTTAGACTCTATGATACCGAGGAGCAAACCACCCTTACCTTTACCTTGCCCGAGCTGGTACATAACGTACAACACTTTGGCTACCTATTAGGCTACCAAAAAAAAGTATATAAGGAGCAAGACCCCGTAAACATAAAAGCCGCCGAGCTTATGGGGAATTTACACGACAAGTTAAAAGACATTGGTTACGAAGGCCACCCGCTAGAGGTGTACCTAGTGCGCTTACTTTTTTGCTTGTTTGCCGAGGTTACTACTATTTTTAATAAACAGCAGTTTCAAGATTTTATAGAATACAAAACCCGCGAAGACGGCTCTGACCTTGCCGCGCGGATTCAAGAGCTGTTTCAGGTGCTTAACACCCCGAACGACAAGCGATTTAAAAACTTAGATGAGGACTTAAACGCCTTTCCGTACGTAAACGGCAAACTGTTTGAAGAGGTTTTACCTATGGCAAGTTTTGACAGTAAAATGCGCCAATTGTTGTTAGATGCCTGTGTGATAGACTGGAGTAAAATATCGCCGGCTATATTTGGCTCTATGTTTCAGAGTGTTATGAACCCTAAGGAGCGCCGCAACCTGGGTGCCCACTACACCAGCGAAAGCAACATTTTAAAACTAATTAAGCCCTTGTTTTTAGATGCCTTATGGGCCGAGTTTGAAACAGCAAAAACCAACCGCAACAAGTTAAACGAGTTTCATGTAAAACTAAGCCAACTTAAATTTTTAGACCCGGCCTGTGGTTGCGGAAACTTTTTAATTATTACCTACCGCGAGCTGCGTTTGTTAGAGCTCGAAATACTACGCCACCAACGCACCAACGGCCAAGGCGTGTTAGATATTAGCGCCATTATGTTGCTAGATGTAGATATGGTGTACGGTATAGAGTACGAGGAGTTCCCCGCACGTATTGCCGAGGTAGCCATGTGGTTAATAGACCACCAAATGAATATGCTAGTAAGCCAAGAGTTTGGGCAGTACTACGCCCGTTTGCCTTTAAAAAAATCAGCAAACGTGGTACATGCTGATGCGTTGGCTTTAGGCTGGGAGCATTTAGTACCCGCTAACCAATTAAGCTATATTGTAGGTAATCCCCCTTTTATTGGTTCTAATATTATGAGCCAAACTCAGCGCAACGCTATAGTACAGGAGTTTGGTGATAAAGCAGGCGGCGGTGTGTTAGACTATGTTACCGGTTGGTACCTAAAAGCAGCTAAATACATACAAGGTACCAACATACAAGTAGCCTTTGTAAGTACCAACTCTATAGTGCAAGGTTTACAAACAAGTTTATTATGGGAACCTCTTTTAAATGATTATAATATACACATACACTTTGCACACCGTACCTTTAAGTGGAGCAACGAGGCTAAGGGCAATGCCGCCGTATATTGTGTAATTATTGGCTTTGCTACCTTTGATATACCAATAAAAAAACTATTTGAATATGAAGATATAAAGGGAGAAGCTCATGAAATAAAGGCAAAAAATATAAATCCTTACTTAATTGATGCTAAAAATACATTTGTTATAAGAAGACAAAAACCTATTAATAATATTCCTAGCATGTCTGTTGGAAATATGCCTGCAGATGGAGGTAAATTATTAATAGAGACATTTGAAGAAAAGGAAAGGTTAATTAAACAAGAGCCTAGAGTAATTCCATATATAAAAGAGTTTATAGGAGCTCATGAATTCCTTAATAATAAAAGAAAATGGTGTTTTTGGTTATTAGATATTAATCCAAGTGATTTAAGAAATATACCTATGATAAAGGAAATTGTTAGTGATATTAAAGAAATTAGATTGAAATCATCGAGACCAAAATTAGCAGAAATACCTCATTTATTTGCTCAAATAACACAAAATAATAAATGTAATTACATATTAGTTCCAAGACATTCATCTGAGAACAGAAAGTATATTCCTTTAGGTTTTTATGACTATAATACAATAATTGGTGATAGTTGTTTATTTATTGAAGATGCTAATTTATACCATTTTGGCGTATTAATGTCTGAAATGCACATGGCATGGGTAAAAACTACTTGTGGCAGATTAGAAAGTAGATTTAGATATTCAAAAGATATTGTATACAACAACTACCCGTGGCCTAAGGAGCCTAGTGCCGCTGCCATACAAAAAATTGAGGCGGCAGCGCAGGGGGTTTTAGAGGCTAGAGCCTTGTACCCTACTAGCAGTTTAGCTGATTTGTACGATCCGTTAACCATGCCACCGGCATTAGTTAAGGCCCATAACACGTTAGACAAGGCGGTAGATGCGGCGTATAGCAAACAAAAATTGGATACCGAGGCCAAACGCATGGAGTTTTTATTTAACCTGTACGAAAGTTATTTGGCCGAAAATTAACCCCATTATACGGCAAATTTTAAGCCCGCAACCCACTGACTTAAACAGATATAAACCAGTAAAAAACAACCAATAGGTCAGTGTAAAAAAAGACTACCGCAGGGGTAAAATTACCCTTGCGGTAGTCTTTTTTTGTTGTTGCGCAACGTTTTACAAGTTGGTAAGCACCGTTTTAGTAATTGGTAAGCAGCAATTAGGCAAAAGCTGCGCAGCTTTTTTAGCTACAAATACACCAAATTAATGCGGTGTTACTTTACTTTTTTAAAGGTTGCAATTTTTAAAGCATCGCTAATACGCTTGCCCGGTTTGTAATTAACATGGGCACTTTTTATAAGTGTGGTGTTAAAATCGAGTTCGGTTACTGAGCCGTTGCTAGACAAACTAGGGTAAAAGCTACCCAATTTGTCTAGGCGTATAATTTTACCGTTGGCTAATTCTTTTTGAATTACGTTTTCGAGCGCAATAATAACCCCACGAATATCCGATTCGGTTAAAGATGAAAATTTTTCAATCTCGTTCACAATATCGTCAATAGTCATTTCGCCATCAGTTATTACGCTAGCATACCATTTTTTTACTCCGCCACCAGCCACTCCCGGCTGTCCACGTTCTATTACTGTGTACTTTATAGACATTGTATTGGTTTGTTTTAAAATTATACCAGCACTAACACAAAAGCCGTTGTATTTAGTATATACTAAAAAGCTTTTCAGTTAATTTGTTATTTAAAACGGATTAAGTACGTTAAAATAGTTGTAATCAACATTTTATAACCGGTATAGGTTTTATAATAAACGGTTGCAGGGGTGTCTCGTTTTTTTGCTTTTAAATAGCTTGGTAAATACGCAATGTAGGTAAACCCATACAAACGGTTGGGGTACTATAAAAAGTACTATATTAAAAAAGCTACCTGAATTACAGGTAGCTTTGGGTTTATTCTTCGGTATCTAATTCGTCTTCCTCGTCAAAATATTCGTCATCTTCTTCTTCGGCATCCATGTCAAACCAAAGTGGTTCTACCATTTCTCGATCGGCTAAAAAGTCTAAACGCTCGGTAATTTTCTCGGCAAAAAAGATACGTTGTGTTTTACCAATGGCATCAGACAGGCGTATTAACTTAGCCTCTAAACGGGTTTTAAGTAGTAAATCGCAGTCGTCAATTACAAACATTTTAAGCTGATTTACATCAAAGCCTGCACCACCAAACATTTCGTTTAAGCGGTGTGGTGTACCAATTAAAATGTCGATACCCACAGATATTTGGTTTTTATCTTCGTCTAGGTCAGACTTGTCGTGCGTCATAAACACACGTAACTCGCTGTATTTACACAGGCTTTTAAACAAAGCTTCGGCCGCTAAAGCTTTTTCTTTATCGGATACTATAATTAAGGCACGCGGCGATTGCTCAAACGGTTTACCTAATCTTTGACAAACAGTAAGGGCTAACGTAGTTGTTTTACCGGTACCTTTGCCTGAAACAATAACCACATCGGCACCACTTTTAATGGTACTCCAAGTTTCGCGTTGCATTAAGTTAGGTTCTGTTAAGCCTAGTTCTAGCAATGCGTTTTGTAGATTTTCGTTTATTTTCTTTAACTTCATAATCAATTCTATATTCTATTTACTGGTAAACAGTGTTACATCGTTCTCGGATACTACGTTTTCGCCTAAAATTATTAATCGTTCTACTACGTTGCGTAGCTCTCTAATGTTACCCGTCCAGTTGTATTGTTGGAGTAATTTAATAGCAGCAGGCGAGAATTTTTTTTGCTGAGTGCCTTGCTCGCTTGCTATTTTTTTAATAAAATGCTCGATTAGTAAAGGTATATCCTCTCGCCTATCGTTTAAAGCCGGCACCTTAATAACTATAACGGCCAAACGGTGGTATAAATCTTCTCTAAAACGGCCTTCGGCAATTTCTTTGTGTAAGTCTTTATTGGTTGCGGCTAAAATACGCACGTCTATTTTAATATCTTTATCGGCACCTACACGCTGTATCAAGCCTTCTTGTAAGGCACGCAGTACTTTGGCTTGGGCAGGTAAACTCATGTCGCCAATTTCGTCTAGAAAAATGGTTCCGCCATGGGCTGCTTCAAACTTACCGGCACGGTCTTTAACTGCCGAGGTAAAAGCCCCTTTTACGTGTCCAAAAAGTTCCGATTCAATAAGCTCCGCAGGTATAGCGGCGCAGTTTACTTCTATCAAAGTTGCGTTAGCTCGCTGCGATTTTTCGTGAATTTGGTGGGCTACTAACTCTTTACCTGTACCGTTAGGTCCGGTAATTAACACACGAGCCTCGGTTGGGGCTACTTTATCTATCATGGTTAATACCCCTTCTATAGCAGGGCTTTGACCAATAATTTCGTAGTTTTTAGATACTTTTTTCTTTAGTATTTTATTTTCGACTACTAATTGCTTGGTGTCTAAAGCATTGCGAACGGTGTTTAACAAGCGATTTAAATCGGGTGGTTTGGATATATAATCGTATGCCCCTAGGCGCATGGTGTTTACGGCAGTGTCTAAATCGCCATGCCCCGATATCATAACAATCGGAATTTCGGGCTTTATTTTTTTAGCGGCTACCAAAAACTCTTCGCCATCTAGGTTAGGCATTCTAATATCGCAAAGCACCAGGTCGTAATCTTCTGCTTTATATTTATCTAAACCTATTTTACCATCTTCGGCCTCATCTACTACATAGGTATCATTCTCTTCCGATAGGATTCGAACCAATACTCTACGAATAGACGCTTCGTCTTCAATGATTAAAATTTTACTCATACCTTAGCTTGTTTACTCGGGTACAAAAATACATTTTTATTTGTTTGAGCGTAAATCTAAAATGCACAATAAACAAAAAACTGCAACCTAGGGTCGCAGTTTTGTATCATTGGCTTAATATTTTAACCATTTGTAAATTTCTTTCCAGGTTGGTTTTTTTCCATACATTAAAATACCAACTCGGTAAATTTTTGCTGCAAACCAAACCACACCAAAAAACGTAGCAATTAGCAATACCATAGAGGTAATAATTTGCCACATAGGCACACCAAACGGAATACGCATTAACATTACTATGGGAGATGTGAACGGAATAAACGAAAATATAGTGGCTATGGTGCCGTGCGGATCATTCATTACTGTAAAAAACCCAACATAAACTCCTAACATTAATGGCATAATAATAGGCATTAAAAACTGCTGAGAGTCGGTTTCGTTATCTACTGCTGCTCCAATAGCTGCGTATAAAGAGCTGTATAGAAAGTAGCCTCCGGTAAAAAATACCACAAAAGAGACTAATAAAGTAATGATTGGTAGTTTTAAAATCTCGTCTATATATAAATTTAGTTTATCAAAACTGTTTGGACTTTGCTGTTGCATGGCATCAATCATACCTTGTGCTTGGTCTATTTGCGGGGAACTACCCAGTAATGAATGTGCGGCAAACATAATAGCTAATCCGCAAATTGCCCAAATACCAAACTGTATAATACCAGCTAACGAGTTACCAATTATTTTACCCATCATTAAATCGAACGGTTTTACCGATGAGATGATGATTTCGATGATACGATTGGTTTTTTCTTCAATAACCGATCGCATGACATAATTTCCGTAGATTACAATAAACATCATAATTAAATAACCAAATAATGAACCTATGGCAATTTTAATTTCGTTGATCCCTTTTAGGGTATTCTCGCCCGAAAATTTTAGTACTTTAAGTTCTGAATTGGCTTTGGCTTCATCAATTTTTTTGTAATCAATGTGTAACTTTTCAATATTACTCTTGGTAACTACATCGTTTATTTTGCGCTCTATAGAAAAAATTGTTTCGAGCGATGGACTGTCATCTGATATATACTGCACGGCTTCTACCACTTGTTGCACGCTATCGACCTGCGGAACATATAATAAAGCTTTGTAACTTTGACTGGCTTGCTCTTTAGCCATATCAAAAGGCATAGCCGACAGATCAACATATTCTGTATGTTTATCATTTTCAAACTGAGCAATGATGTACTTATTTGCATCGTGAATAGCAATTTTTTTAACCTCGGCATCGTTCATTTTCGTTAAAAAAGCAATTAACGCACTCATTCCAAGTATTAAAACTGGACCTAAAATGGTCATTACAATAAATGACTTGTTGCGAACTTTATTAATAAATTCACGCTTTATAATTAAAAATAAATTTTTCATACTTAAAATTGATTCGGAGTTAAACCTTGTACAGACGATATAAAAATATCGTTAATACTTGGTATGTTTTCGGTAAAATGAGTCACTAAACCATTTTGAAGTAACAGTGGTAAAAGGTCGTTTGAGGTACTATCTCCTAAATGAACATTTAATTTTAATTCGTTATTCAACGATTTAAAATCGGCTGATTCTACTTTAAACTTTAAGGTTAAGTCATACATTAATTTTTCGACGTTATGAGGAACAATTCCAACTTGATACGAGTTGTTGCGGTATTGCTTTTTAACATCAATTAGCCTTCCTTCAATAATTTTATTCGATTTATCTATTAAAGCAATGTATTCACACATCTCTTCAACCGATTCCATACGATGTGTTGAGAATATTATTGTGGTTCCTTTTTTGTTTAATTCTAAAATTTCGTCCTTAATTAAATTTGCATTTACCGGATCAAAACCTGAAAAAGGTTCGTCTAAAATTAATAATTCGGGTTGATGTAAAACGGTAACAATAAACTGAACCTTTTGTGCCATTCCTTTAGAAAGTTCTTGAAGCTTTTTATCCCACCAACTTTCAATCTCTAATTTTTCGAACCAATACTTTAATTGTTTTTTAGCTTCGGCCTTATCCATTCCTTTTAATTGAGCTAAATACAATGCTTGTTCGCCAACTTTCATTGATTTATACAAACCACGTTCTTCTGGCATATAACCTATTTGTCCCACGTTTTTTGGTGCTAAAGGCTTACCATTAAAAAAAACTTGCCCTTGGTCTGGGTATGTAATTTGATTTATAATTCTAATTAATGTAGTTTTTCCGGCTCCATTTGGTCCTAACAAACCATAGATACACCCTTTCGGAATATTTAAAGACACCCCATTTAATGCCGTATAATTTCCGTAGCGTTTTACTACATTTTTAATCTCTAATATATCGTTCATCTAGAAAACTTTTTAACGTAACAAATTTAACCTATAAGTAGCCAAAAGCCTATTAATGTTACAAAAAAAATCCCACCTTTTACAAGATGGGATTTTTACTTATGCTTTTATACAATAGCTTAAGAAAACATTTCTTTTACTTTTTCAAAAAAAGATTTGTCAGCTTTTGATGGATGTGGCTTAAAGTTGTCATCTTCAAGCATATTTTCAAAAAATTGTTTTTGTTCTTTATTTAATGTTTTAGGAGTCCAAACATTAACATGAACTAACATATCTCCAGATCCATATCCGTTTAACGAAGGAATACCTTTGCCTTTTAAACGTAAAATTTTTCCAGATTGAACACCAGCGTCAACTTTGATACGAACTTTACCAGTAACCGTTTCAATTTCTTTAGAAGCACCTAAAACAGCCTCTGGATATGAAACATATAAATCAAAATGAACATTTTCGCCTTCGCGTTTTAATGTTTCATGCTCAATTTCCTCAATTACAACTAATAAATCACCTGAAACTGAATTTTTTCCTGGAGCTTCGTTTCCTTTTCCAGTAACTTTAAGTTGCATGTCGTTAGTTACTCCAGCAGGTATTTTAATAGATACTGTTTCTTCTTCAACAATTAAACCTTGCGCATCAGCATCATTAGGTTTAGAGTTAATTATTTGACCAGATCCACTACAAGTATTACAAGGAGCTGCAGTTTGCATACGTCCTAAAATTGTTTGCTGTATTCGAGTAACTTGCCCGGTACCATTACATGTTGAACATGATTTATAGGTTACACCTTGTGCTTGAACTTTTCGTTTAACTTTTATTTTTTTCTCAACTCCTAAAGCAATGTCTTCGAGAGTTAATTTAACTTTTATACGAAGATTAGATCCTTTAACACGTGCTTGACGAAAACCGCCGCCGCCGCCAAAACCTCCAAAACCGCCGCCGCCAAAAATATCACCGAACTGGCTAAATATGTCGTCCATATTCATTCCAGCGCCGCCGCCGCCAAAACCACCATTACCGTCAAAAGCAGCATGCCCGTACTGGTCATAACGCGCCTTTTTGTCAGCATCACTTAATATTTCGTAAGCTTGAGCAGCTTCTTTAAACTTTTCTTCGGCTTCTTTATTACCAGGATTTTTATCAGGATGAAATTCAACTGCTTTTTTACGATACGCTTTTTTTATCTCTGCCTCTGAAGCTCCTTTACTAATACCTAATATTTCGTAATAATCTTTACTCATTTTAATATACTATTAAAATTATTGTCCAACAACAACTTTAGGAAAACGAATAATTTTGTCTCCTAATTTATAGCCCTTTTCTACTACATCTACAATTTTGCCTTTAAAATCATCACCAGCAGGTATTTGTGTAATAGCTTCCGCTAAATCAGCATCAAAGGCATCACCTTTTTTAATTTCGACCTCTTCTAATCCTTTAGATTTTAAGGTAGTTATTAATTTATCAAAAATTAATTCAACACCTTTTATTAAAGTTTCGTCTTGAGATTTCGAAATTTGAGCCATTGCACGATCAAAATCGTCAACCACAGGTAGCATTGCTTGTAAAGCTTCTTGATTAGCGGTTTTATATAATTCTAATCTTTCTCTAGATGTACGTTTTTTATAATTTTCAAATTCTGCAAATAAACGTAAAAAACGATCTTTTTCAGCAGCTAATTCTTGTGTAAGTTTTTCTTCTACAGATAAAACCTCTTCCGTATTGGCTGTTTCCTCCTGATTTGTTTCGTTTTGTATTTCTTCGTTTTGCGTATAATCGGTAGTTTCTTGACTCATATCTGTATCTATTTATGCTAATATTTGTAATGCTTTGTTTATAGCAAATAATTTGCCATTAAATAATAAAATGTCAGAATGTCAGTTAATAGTAATATATTTATATAAAATTAATTTTCTTAACCTAGATTAATTTGGGATATTGAATTGTTGACTACATTTGTACTGTTAAATAATAAATCACATTTAAATAAAATAAATTATGAAAAAACAATTAGTAAGCGTTTTTGCTTTATCGATTATGACTTTATCAGCTGTATCTTGTAAAAATGAGGCACCTAAAGCTGAAGATGCTGTTGAAATTACTGATGCGTCTCAAGATGCAGTAGTTTATAACGCTGATGCTGAAAAATCTGCAATCAACTGGACTGGTGCAAAAGTTGGTGGTGAGCACAAAGGAGATATCAAATTAAAATCTGGTGAGGTTGCTGTTAAAGATGGTACTATTCAAAATGGTACTTTTGTAATTGACTTTACTACGATTAACGTGACTGATTTAGAAGGTGATAAAAAAGCATATTTAGAAGCTCATTTAAAAGGTACAAACCAAGATGACTCGGTTGATCATTTCTTCAACGTAGGTCAATATCCTGAAGGTAAATTCGAAATTGCTTCTGTTACTTCTGTTGATACAGTAACAACAGTTACTGGAAACTTAACTGTTAAAGGTATTACAAAATCGATATCTTTTCCTGCTGCTGTAACTGTTAATGATAGTATTGTTACAATTGAAACAACTACTTTCCCTATCAATAGAACAGATTTCAACATTAATTATGGTTCTAAATCAAAATTTACTGACTTAGCTGCTGACAAAGTAATTAATGACGAAATTATTATTCAACTAAATGTTACTGCTAAAAAATAATTTTTAGGTTTAATAATAAAAAACGAGCGATAATTATCGCTCGTTTTTTATTTCAAACAATCTTTAACCGCAAGGTCTAAATCATCGAATTTAAAATAAAACTTATTTTCTTTAATTTTATCATTTACTACATATTGTCCATCAATTAGTAAATGAGCCATATCGCCCATAATAAGTTTTAAAAACCAACTTGGCACTGCTGGCAACCAAATTTTAGTTTGTAAGTTTTTAGCTAAAATGCTCATAAAGGTATTACACGTAACAGGCTTAGATGCAACAGCATTATATGTTCCTGATAAGTTATTTTCTAATATAAAAATATACATCCGTACTAAATCATTAACATGAATCCACGAGTAAATTTGCTTTCCACTACCAAAACTAGTACCAAAATAATATTTTGTTGGTAATATTAGTAAAGGTAATGCCCCGGAGCTTGTGTCTAAAACCAATCCGGTACGCAGCTTACTAACTTTTATACCAAGTTCTTCAAATAAACTTGCTACGTGTTCCCATTGCTCAACAACATCGGCTAAAAAAAAAGCTGTTTTCCCTTTATATTTTTCATCATACTTTTTATTCAAATCATCAGGATAAATACCAATAGCCGATGCACAAATAAAATGTTTAATTTGATGATTTGAAAGCCTTTTTATTAAATTATACAGCAATTTAGTACTATTAACTCTACTGTCAATAATTTGCTTTTTATATGATTTTGTCCATCGTTTAGAAATTGAAGCACCAGCCAAGTGGATAATTGTATCAACTTGATTGAAACAATCTAAATCAATAATTTGTTCATCACTATTCCAGTAAAAGCTTTTAATACCTAACTGGTCAAACTCAGCAATTTTATATTCAGAATGTGTTAAAACATGTATTGAATGGCCTTGATTTATTAAGCCATCTAACAATTTTTTTCCAACAAGTCCAGAAGCTCCAGTTACTAAAACCTTCATATTATTTTTTTACTTTAACTGTCCATTTAAAATTAAACTCAGATACAATATCATTTTTTTCATCATATCCAATTGATTTTACCCAAAAAGTTTCTCCTTCTCCTGTAAAAGATGCTTTAGCAATTCCTTCTTCAACTATAAATCCTTGCTCACAAATAAAAGTAATTTTACCTGTTGCTTTTTTTGAAAACGAAGCATTGCTTTCGGCTACCAGCATCGATACTTTTTTTCCGGATTTTTGAATTTGGTTCATCACCAAAACTCCTGTAGATAATTCGGCAGCCATAGATTGAACTGCAAAATATAAAGATTTAAATGGGTTTTGATTAAACCATTTATGCTTAACTGTTACCTGAGCGTTGCTTGTTGAAATAGATTTTAAACGAACGCCGCACCACCAGGCTGATGGTAATTTGAAAAACAGAAAACGATTAACGTTACTTGGTGTAAAATTCATAATGTTTGTTTTAATAATGCAAATACAATATACAACATTTAATTAATATGCATGCATATTAATTAAATGTTAAATAAAAGTTAAATATTAGTACTTTGTATTGCATAATACTATCTAAAAGATATATATTTGTATAAGAAATTACAATCTTATAGATAGTATTATTTCTAATCATCAATCACAATCAAAAATTGAACAGTAATTTTAATCAAATTTAGCGTTATGAATATAGAAAACACTAAAGCACAAATGCGAAAGGGAGTATTAGAATTTTGCATCCTTTCTGTTCTAAAAGAACATGAAGCGTACACTTCAGAAATTTTAGATACATTAAAAAAAGCAAAATTACTTGTTGTGGAAGGTACTATTTATCCACTACTAACAAGATTAAAGAATGACGGCGTATTAACTTACAGATGGGAAGAATCAACCTCTGGCCCACCTAGAAAA
>Ga0233372_1000863_pt1 | contig 12711 bp, 11 predicted proteins | sample ElkDunMinimDraft_4_FD_191538 | JGI IMG/M metagenome (GOLD analysis project Ga0233372, IMG submission 191538) | Fecal eukaryotic communites from dung pellets of Tule Elk in California, USA - Elk Dung D8 | ecosystem: Host-associated > Mammals > Digestive system > Large intestine > Fecal | place... | reverse complement strand
ATTGTTGCTATAATTATAATTATTGGAAATAATAGTTTTCTCATTTTTTAGTAGGCTTAAATAAAAAGATTAAGATTAATACAAAAAGTAATGTTAGAATCGAAGAAAATATAGTTCTTAGTATAATTTCTAATATAAAGCTAAAATTAAATATTTCTAAGCTAAATAATATTAAATGATGTAAAAGTATTGATATTGAAAGATAAGTGATTAATTCCGACGAAAACTTTTCGGTGATTCGTAACATGTGATATTCATAACTTACTCCGAAAGAAAATTTCAAAAAGGGTTCTCTAAAATAAGCCAGCATAACACAAGCTGCTGCTTGAACTCCTCCTGAATTATTAAATGCATCTAACGTCAAACCTAAAAAAAAGCTTAATAAAATTAAACCTGCACGGTTTGAATTTAAAGGATAAAGTAAGATGAATAGTATGTATGGGTAAGGTGTTACAAAATTGAATAAATCAATATTGTCAAATAACACAACTTGTAGTAACAACAAGGATACAAATCGGAAAATATTTATAGGTAAAGTACTATTCATCAGTTAAAGTTACTTCTTCGAGTTGTTTTATTTCGTTTAAATTTACATTTTCTATTAAATATACTGTTCCAATATTAGTCATGTCATTAAATAAACGGACACTAATGGTGTAAAAGTTTGAAGATTTTGACGCATATACTTTATCAATTACTCCAATTGGAATATTTTCTGGAAATATGGTTGATTCGCCACCGGTTACAATACTGTCGCCTTTATGTAATCTTGCTAATTTTGGTATATCAACTAACTGTACATATCCAGTGTTTTTGCCATCCCAAGTTATGGTGCCAAAATGATTCGAATTTGATATTTTCGCATCGATTTTGGTATTTGTGTTTAAAATACTTTGAACAGTTGTATAATTATTAGAAATATTTTCAGTAATACCAACTACACCACGCATGTTAATTACCCCCATATCTTTGGTAAAACCATTTTTGATTCCGCCTTTTAAGGTTAGATAGTTTTCTTTTCTGTTATAATTATTTCTGATTATTTTAGATTGAAATGTTTTGTAATCAGTAGCAAATCTAATATCTGGATTCATCGTAAAAGCAGAATCTATTACTAATTCACTGTTGTATAATATTTGTTTTAGTTTAGCATTTTCTTTTGCTAATAACTCATTTTCAGATTTTAAATCTAAATATTCGGTCAAATTATTGGTTCCTTCATAAATAGATCCAGACACAAAATTTGTAGAATTAATGAATTTACTTTTATGAAAAGCGTGCGATTGAATAGTCAGATACAATGAAATGACTAAAAGCAGCAAAAACAGCAACTTCGTGCTGTTTTTTGTAAAAAAATATATGATTTGCTGCATGCTTTTTCTTTAGTTATTTTATAAGAATACTTCTGTACTTGTTGATGTTTTTTATTACCATTCCTGTTCCACGAACAACCGCTCTTAACGGATCTTCAGCAATGTAAACTGGCAAATCTGTTTTTTGTGATATACGTTTGTCTAAACCTCTAAGTAACGAACCTCCTCCTGCTAAATAAATACCTGTATTATAAATATCTGCAGCTAATTCTGGTGGTGTTTGCGATAATGTTTCCATAACGGCATCTTCAATTCGTTGAATCGATTTATCTAGTGCTTTTGCAATTTCACGATAAGAAACATTGATTTGTTTAGGTTTTCCTGTTAATAAATCTCTACCTTGAACTAGCATATCTTCTGGACCTTGATCCAAATCTTCGATTGCTGCTCCAATTTGAATTTTGATTTTCTCGGCAGTTCCTTCCCCAACAAATAAATTGTGTTGTGTTCTCATATAATAGATGATGTCGTTCGTGAAAACGTCACCAGCAATTTTTACAGATTTATCACATACAATACCTCCTAAGGCAAGTACAGCAATTTCAGATGTACCTCCACCTATATCAACAATCATGTTTCCTTTAGGTTGCATGATGTCAACTCCAATACCAATTGCGGCTGCCATTGGTTCGTGTATTAAATAAACTTCTTTTCCGTTTACACGTTCACAAGATTCTTTTACTGCACGCATTTCTACTTCTGTAATTCCAGACGGAATACAAACAACCATACGTAAAGCTGGAGTAAACATTTTTTTCTTTAAAGCAGGTATACTTCTAATGAAAAGATTAATCATTTTTTCAGAAGCATCAAAATCTGCAATAACTCCATCTTTTAACGGACGAATGGTTTTAATGTTATCATGGGTTTTACCCTGCATTAAACTCGCTTCTTTTCCTACAGCAATTATTTTTCCTGAAACTCTATCGCGAGCTACGATAGACGGACTGTCTACCACAACTTTTCCATTGTGAATGATAAGTGTATTTGCAGTACCAAGGTCCATTGCAATTTCCTCGGTCATGAAATCAAAAAATCCCATATACGTTAAAAGGGTATTAAGTTAATTAAAAGGTTTACTTACAAAAATAACAAATTAATGTTTAAAATGACGAATTCCAGTTGTCACCATTGCAACATTATTTTCGTTACAATAGTTAATGCTTAATTCATCTTTAATTGAGCCACCAGGTTGAATAACAGCTCCGATTCCAGCGTTATTTGCAATTTCAACACAATCAGGGAAAGGGAAAAAAGCATCACTTGCCATAACAGCTCCTTTTAATTCGAAATTAAAAGTTTTTGCTTTTTCAATCGCTTGATTTAAAGCATCTACACGTGATGTTTGTCCAGTTCCAGAAGCACATAATTGTTTGTTTTTTACTAAAACAATTGTGTTTGATTTTGTGTGTTTGCATATTTTAGATGCGAATAATAAATCGTCAATTTGTTCTTCAGTTGGTGCTAAGTTGGTAACGAAGTTTAAATGCTCTTTAGTATCTGTGATATAATCTTTATCTTGAACTAAAATTCCGTTTAAACAGCTACGAACTTGTTTATTAGGTAATTCTACATCGTTTATGATTAGAATAATTCTATTTTTTTTGCTTTGTAATATGGTAATAGCTTCTTCGTCGTAAGAAGGTGCGATTACAATTTCACAAAATAATTTATTGATTTCTTCTGCAGTTGTCACGTCAATTTTTCCGTTAGCGATTAAAACGCCTCCAAAAGCAGAAGTTGGATCACCTGCTAAAGCTGTTAAATAAGCGTCAACCATTGTTGGTTTTTGAGCAACTCCACAAGCATTGTTATGTTTAAGGATTGCGAATGTTGGAGCATCGTTTTTAAACTCTTCCATTAATTTTACACCAGCATCAACATCTAATAAATTGTTGTAAGATAACTCTTTTCCGTGAACTTTTGTAAACATTTCGTCAAAATTTCCAAAGAAAAATCCTTTTTGATGTGGATTTTCTCCATATCGTAAAGTTTGACCATTTGCTTCGCTAATTTTTAAAACAGTTTCGTCTGTGTTAAAATAGTTAAAAATTGCACTATCGTAGTTTGATGAAACGTGGAAAGCTCGTGTTGCTAATAAACGTCTTTGTTCTAAAGTTGTAGCTCCGTTACCATCAGTAATCATGTTTAAAAACAATTCGTATTCGTCAACAGAAGCAACGATAACCGTATCTTTAAAATTTTTAGCTGCTGCGCGAATCAAAGAAATTCCACCTATGTCAATTTTTTCAATAATATCAGCTTCTGGTGCTTTTGATGCAACTGTTTTTTCAAACGGATATAAATCAACAATAACTAAATCGATTTGAGGTATTGCATATTCTTGCATTTGTTGTACATCACCTTCGTGGTCTTGACGATTTAAAATTCCACCAAAAATTTTTGGATGTAATGTTTTAACGCGTCCACCTAAAATAGATGGGTAAGATGTAACGTCCTCTACAGGTACCACAGGAATACCTAAATCTTTGATAAATGTTTCTGTTCCGCCAGTAGAATAAATAACTACGTTGTTTTCGTGTAATTTTTTTACAATTGGTTCTAAACCATTTTTATCAAAAACTGATATTAAAGCAGCTTGAATCTTTTTAGTTGTTGTCATTGTGTTGTGTCATTATTTAGCGCGTAAAATTACTATTTGTTATTCATTAAATAAAAAAAATAAATGATTATTTCTAATTATTTAAAATTTTATTTTTAGGGTTATTTGTAACATAATCCAAATTTTTTCTACTTATATTTATATCAATTTCTTTTGTGTTTAAATGATTTATTTAAAATTAGTTAGAGAGAGTTTATTGTTTGCTTTTAACGCTTTGCGAACAAATAAATTGCGTACTTTACTTTCATTGCTTGGAGTTACGGTCGGAATATTTTCGATCATTGCTGTTTTAGCAGCTGTTGATTCGATGGATAAAGGTATTCGTAAAGAGCTTGAAGGTATGGACAGCTCCATGTTAAATGTTTTTCCGTATTCTTTTGGACCTACTGATGTGCCAAAATGGAAGGTTGAGCAGTTTCCGGATATGAAGTATGACGAGTATGATTATTTACGAAAAAATGCTGATGGAATTGTGCGTATTTCGTTCAATTATTTTACAAGTTCTCAGACAATAAAGTCTGAATATGCCACCGCTAACGACGTTTCTGTAACTCCTTGTAGTTACGACAATCAGTATATAGATAATGTTAAAGTTGAAATCGGAAGGTTTTTTAACGAAAGTGAGGATGCTTCTGGAACTCCTGTAATTGTTCTTGGTTTTGAAATTGCCGAAGTTTTATTTCCTGAGGTTAATCCGTTAGGAAAAACAGTCCGAATGTATGGTAAAAAATTCAATGTAATTGGAGTTTTAGAAAAGCAAGGTTCTAGCTCGTTTGGTCAATCTAAAGATTTACAAGTATATTTTCCGTCTAATTTTTTAAGACAATATTACGGTGAAAATAGCAATTATATTACTCCGGTAATTGTGATTAAGCCTCAGAAAAATATAGATTCGGATGTGTTTAAAGATGAAATAACCTTGAAGTTACGAACCATAAGAGGATTAAAATCTTCAGATATAGATAATTTTTTCTTGAATGAATTTGCCGGTTTGACTGGGTTTATTGATGATATTATTGCAAATTTAAATATTGTTGGCTGGATTATTAGTGGCTTTTCTTTGATGGTTGGCGGATTTGGAATTGCAAATATTATGTTTGTTTCAGTTAAAGAACGAACGCATATTATCGGAATTCAAAAAGCTTTAGGTGCTAAAAATCATTTTATACTATATCAATTTTTATTTGAAGCAGTTATTCTTTCATTTATTGGAGGTTTAGTAGGTATTGTCTTAGTATATTTAATAGCTGTTGTTGTTTCGGTCTCAACTTCTTTTGAATTTATATTAAGTTTTTCAAATGTTATTATTGGACTTTCGTTAGCTAGTTTTATAGGTTTGTTGTCAGGAATTTTACCTGCAATTTCAGCTTCTAAACTCGATCCTGTAGAAGCGATTAGATCTGGAATGTAATTCTAAACTAAAGTATAAAAAAAAAGCATTTTCAATTTGAAAATGCTTTTTTTATTTATCTAACCGGACGGTTTAAGACTAAATCGATATAAAGATTTACGCTGTCTTTTAATTTTTTACGATGTGTAACAAAATCTAAGAAACCATGTTCTAATAAAAATTCTGAAGTTTGGAAACCTTCAGGTAAATCTTTACCAGTTGTATCTTTTACAATACGTGGTCCTGCGAAACCAATTAAAGCGCCAGGTTCAGCGATATTAATATCACCTAGCATCGCATAAGAAGCTGTTGTTCCTCCTGTTGTTGGATCTGTACATAATGAAATGTATGGGATTTTTGCTTCTGCTAATTGAGCTAACTTTGCAGAAGTTTTGGCCATTTGCATTAATGAAAAGGCTGCTTCCATCATACGAGCTCCACCAGATTTTGAAATCATCATGAATGGAATGTTATGTTTGATTGAATGATCAATTCCTCTTGCAATTTTTTCTCCAACTACAGATCCCATTGATCCACCAATAAAAGCAAAATCCATACAAGCAACCACTAAGTCGGCACCTTTTGATTTTCCGACAGCTACACGAACGGCATCTTTTAATTTGGTTTTACTTTGAGCTTCTTTTAAACGTTCTGTATATTTTTTTGTATCAACGAAATCTAAAATATCTTTAGAAACTATTTTATCGAATAATTCATTGTATTTATTATCATCGAATAAAATTTTAAAATACTCGTTACTTCCAATTCTTACATGGTAACCATCTTCTGGACTTACCCATAAATTAGCTGCTAACTCATCTGCATCAACAATTTTACCTGTTGGAGATTTGTACCATAAACCTTTAGGAGTATCTTTTTTATCTTCTGTTGGGGTTTGAATCCCTTTTTCAGTTCTTTTAAACCAAGCCATATTTAATTTTTTATTAGCTTAATTGATTTTTACAGCGTGTTTACGTTGTTTAAATCAGAGAAAGCTTGTTCTAATCGTTTGTTGAATGTTAATTCTGATTCGCGTAACCATTTACGTGGATCATAATATTTTTTATTCGGAAGTTCTTCTCCTTCTGGATTTCCAATTTGTGTTTTTAAATAATCAACTTTAGATGTGATGTAATCTCTTGCTCCTTCAGTGAAAGCGAATTGTAAATCGGTATCTAAATTCATTTTGATTACTCCGTATCCTATAGATTCTCTAATTTCTTCTAAAGTGGAACCTGATCCTCCGTGAAATACAAAGTCAATCGGGTTTGGAGTTGTTTCGTATTTATTTTCAACGAATTTTTGAGAATTATCTAAAATTTTCGGAGTTAACTTTACATTTCCTGGTTTGTAAACACCATGAACATTTCCGAAAGCTGCTGCGATGGTAAAACGAGGCGAAACTTTCATTAACTCTTCGTATGCATAGGCAACTTCTTCTGGTTGTGTGTATAATTTAGATGAATCTACATCAGAATTGTCAACTCCGTCTTCTTCTCCTCCAGTAATACCTAATTCAATTTCTAAAGTCATTCCCATTTTACTCATACGCTCTAAATATTTTTTAGAGATTTCTAAGTTTTCCTCGATTGGTTCTTCAGATAAATCAATCATATGAGAAGAGAATAATGGTTTACCGGTTTCAGCAAAGAATTTTTCGCTAGCATCTAATAATCCGTCAATCCAAGGTAATAATTTTTTAGCGCAATGATCTGTATGTAATATTACAGTTGCACCGTATAATTCTGCTAATTCATGTACATGTTTAGCTCCAGAAACACATCCTGCAATTGCTGCTTTTTCATTTTCGTTAGATAATCCTTTACCAGCCATGAATAAACCACCACCATTTGAGAATTGAATAATTACAGGGGCATTTAATTTTGCTGCTGTTTCCATTACTCCATTGATGTTGCTAGAATTTGTTACATTGATTGCAGGTAATGCAAATCCTTTTTCTTTAGCATATCTGAAAATTTCTTGAACTTGATCGCCTGTTGCTACTCCAGGTTTAATGTTATGAGCCATGTTGTTGTGTTTTTTTTGTTTAATTAAATGTCTACAAAAATAGTAATTTTATTAAAATGGATAATTAATTCCGACGTTAAATACTGCTTTGCTAAAATTAAATTCATTAAACCATCTTTGACCTTCGGGTTTTGCAGGGTTATATGTTTTAAAACCAACGTCTAAACGAATTACAAAGAAGCTTAAATCGTATCTAATTCCGATACCTGTACCTAAGGCTAATTCTTCAAGTGATTTAAAACCTGTAAACATCATTGATTTATCTTCGACATTGTCTAAAACGTTCCAAATATTACCAGCGTCAGCAAATAAACCTAAGTTCCATTTACCAGTTAAGTTAAAACGATATTCGGCCGTAAAAGCTAATTTCATATTTGCTTCGTTAAAATCATTTGTTCCGCCGCTACGTCCTGGGCCTAATCTGTAAGATTGCCAAGCTCTGTTGTCGTTTGAACCTCCTGCAAAATAGCTTCGAGAGAATGGGATGTTTTTTGAATTTCCGTATGGAATTGCAATTCCTCCGAATGCTCTAAATGCTAAAACTTTTTTATTACCTAAATCAAAATATTTAATGTAATCAACTTCTGTTTTGATGTATTGTGAATAAGCAACATCGAAAAGTGTTTTTGTACCGTCTTCGCGGACATTATTTTTTTGTAAGTTTGATAATAGACTTGCAATATTTCCGGCAGATTCAATTTTGGTTTTAAAGATGTAAAACTCATTATCATCTAAATTAAAACGGGATGATTGTGTAAAAGTTATATTAGTTGCAAGAATTAAATTGTTTTCTGATAAACGATTTTTACGTTCGTTAATGCTTCGTACCGATTTGTATTCATCAGAATCTAAAGGTATTGTTGAATTGCCATTTAAAACTTGATTAATAAAACCTTCTGTTCCGCCATTTCCAATATCAAGGTTTCCGCTCGAATTTAGAAAACTCGGATCAGGATCTGTTGTTTTTGCGATATTATTTAAAGTGTTGTAAGATGATTTGTAAACATTAAAATAGTTTCCAGGATTTAAATTTCGGATGTATTGTAAATTTAAAACATCTAGATTAAAATTGGTTCTACGTTGCGGACTCCAATTGTAATTGTAAATTGCTGATAAATTTCTTTTATCTAATCCGATGTTTTGTTGGCTTGCAAATCCTAAACTTAGATTTGTAACCGGAAACATTCTTCGAGGTAATATTTTATCTGTATCCGTAAAAAAAACAAATCGTGGAAACGAAAGTTTAATATCGGCACCGTATTCTAAAATATCAAAAAAAGTATTCTGATTACTTCTATATTTACTTGCAGACGAGCCAACGTTTCCTCTAACTCCAACGGTTAATACCTCGGCACCTTTAAAAACATTATTGAATTGAACTCCTAAATTACCTTGAATACCAAAATCTTGAATATTTGAATGGGTTACATCCACAGATGGGGTGAATATAACACGGTCTTTTGGAACTAATGTAATATTTGTAATTAAAGCTTGTCCGGTACTATCTGCCGGATCTTTAATATATTCAATAGCAGGGTAATTGAAAACTCTAAGATTACTAAGTGATCTCGATGTTAATAATCGATGCATGTCACTAAACTTACTTCCAGGTTCAATAAATATTGCATTAGTTAGAGCTTTTGGGCGATAATTTAATTTGTTTTCACTAACAATATTTATGTTATTATAGTTAATTGTGTCGTTTAATTGTTTTCGATTGCTTGCGGTTTTATTTAATGTGTAAAGATTAACTTTGCTTATATGATAAAGTTTAAAAGGTTGTTTAACTAAAGTGTCACCTTGTTTAATGCTTTTGTCATCGATAATTAAGCTGACGTCTGCTCTGTGATTTTTTCCTATGGTGTCAACTTCATAATTTATGTAGGTTTTCTGAAAATCATAAGCACCATTATTTCTAAATAAGGTAGTAATTCGTTCTCTCTCTTCATCTAAAATTGCAGAATTGTATTGTTTTCCTGATTTTAAAACTGATCTTTTTGTGTTTAAATTATATAAGGTTTCTAAATCTTTAGATTTAACTATAGAATACAAGCTATCTATAAAAAATGGTGATCCAGTTTCTATTTGATATTTTACTTCAACTTCTTGTTTTTTTATCGAATCAACTTGATAGGTAACTTTTGTATTAAAATAACCTTGGTTGAAAAAATGATTTCGAATTCTTAATGTTGATTTTTTTGCAGATTCTTCATTGAAAATGACCGGTTTTTCGCCTAAATTTTTCAAGGTGTTACTCAGTCCAGAAACAAAAAAAGATTTTCCTAAACGATCAGTTTGTTTTGCAGAAAGTGTACCATTTAAAAAACGATGCGTTTTTGGATTATTCTTTAACCAAGCATTATATGAAGAATCGGTATCTACTTTTGCTAAATTATACAATCCTAAACGTAATCTAAAACCTAATAAATTACTATTCGGATGTTGGTAAAGTTGGTTTGTAATAACTTCTGAAGATTCTTTTTTACCGTTCTTGATAATTTCATTTTTCATTAAAAGGTCTTGATTCTCGGGTACCCTTTTTGTTAAAGTGCACGAGTACAAAACAAAACTTGAAACGATAATTAAAGCTATTTTAGAAGTGTGTTTTTTCAAAATCAAAAAAATATATAGAATGTAAAAATACAATTTTTATCAACTTATAGATATTTTTAAATAACGTAAATTTTGATATTTTATTTCAGAATTTTGTTGAACTAATTTCAATATACTTTGATTAATAGTTTATAAATTTGTCAGTCACATAAAATGTCTTTTTTAAATACATTACCAAAAGTTGAATGCCATGCTAAGTAAAAATCAAATTAAAAGTATAAGTCAATTAAAGCAAAAGAAATTTAGAGAAATTGAGCAAAAATTTATTGCAGAAGGCGTTAAAGTGATTCAAGAATTAGTTGCTTCTAAATTAAAATTGGTTCATATTTATACCACGGAAATATTTGATTTTGGTGTTGACTCAAAGTTTGTAACTCAAATTTCAGCGAGTGATTTGTCTAAAATATCTGCATTGACTAATCCAAACACATGTTTAGCTGTATTTGAAATCTCTAATTTAGATAAACCCCAAAGCAGTGGATTACAAATTGCTTTAGACGATGTCAGAGATCCTGGAAATTTAGGGACAATCATTCGGTTATGTGATTGGTTTGGTATTACCGATTTAATTTGTAGTGAAACTACTGTCGATGTTTATAACCCAAAAGTAGTTCAAGCAACTATGGGATCTATCACACGAGTAAATATTCATTATCTTGATTTAAAGATGTATTTGCAAAAAACAACTTTGCCAGTTTACGGAACTTTTATGGATGGTGAAAATATTTATAAAGATAAGCTAGAATCCGAAGCTGTGATTGTTATGGGAAATGAAGCAAATGGTATTTCTTCAGAAATTGAAAAATTGATTACCAAACGTATTTCAATTCCTAGATTTGGTGCTTTACAAGCAACCGAAAGTTTAAATGTAGCAACCGCAACCGCAATAACTTTAAGTGAGTTTAGAAGAAACTAAAAGATATAAAATATAAAAAGCTAGATCAAACGATATAGCTTTTTGTGTTTTTAATGAAAAGTAAAGTTTACTAAAATAGCTCTTGTTTTCATTGATTCAATATTTCCAGTCCATGGACTTTGTACGTTTCTATCTCTGACTAGTTCATCACCGATTCCAAAAACTCCTCGAACCGATGGTGAAAATTTAAAATGTTCGAAGTACAAATCAATTCCAATTCCTAATTCGTAATTAGATGTCCATTTTTTCATTCTAAACTTCCCAGCGTAATTATCGTCTTTAGAATCTTGATTACTTCCTAAATTTAAAGATTTAGAAAATCCTCCAACAACATAAGGTCTAATGTTTCCGGTACGTAAAGCAGAAAATTTTAGTAATAAAGGAAAATTAATATATGTTGAATTTACCGTTCTGTATTTTGCCAAATTCCCTGAGCCTTCTAAATGCGGATAATATAATTGTTTTTTACCGTAATATAAACCAGGTTCAAAACGCAAATCTAAATATTCAGTTAAACGTAAATTCCCAACTAATCCTACGTTAAAACCACCACTTGTATTTACATGTATCTCTTGACTATCAAATTTAGTTTCGTAAACATCGGTATAATTAATTTTAAAATTATAGGTATTGAAACCTAAAAAATAACCCCAATGCACTTTTTGTGTGTCAAAGCTTTGTTGGTTTTTATACGGATTTTTACCAAACATATTTTGAGCAACACTGGTTACTGAAATAAAAAGAAAAGTAATTACAATTAGTTTTTTCATAGTTTATTTTGATGATTCGTAAATAGTAGCAACTCCCATTGTTTGTGGATGATGCTTTACACTCTTAAACCCAACTTTTCTCAAAATATTGTTCAACTCTTCACCAAAAGGAAAGTTTTTTGCAGATTCTGATAAATATTCATACGCTTGTTGATCTTTTGAGAATAATTTTCCCATAAAAGGAACAACCATTTTTGTGTAAAAATTATAACCTTGTTTTAAAGGAAATTTTGTTGGTACCGAGGTTTCTAAGATAATAAAAATTCCGTTCGGTTTTAAGACTCTTAAAATTTCTGCTAAACCTTTTTCTAAAGTTTCAAAATTTCTTATTCCAAAACCAACTGTAATGGCATCGAAAGTATTGTCTTCGAAAGGTAGATTCTCTGAATCACCAAGGATCATTTCAATTCGATCGTCTAGTTTTAAAGCTTTTACTTTTTCTTTGCCAACATCAAGCATACCTTGTGAAAGATCTAAACCTACAATTCGAGTTGCATTTGTTTTCGATAAAAAAATAGCCATATCACCAGTACCGGTTGCGATATCTAAAATAGAATCTGGTTTTTTTGCATCAACCATTTTCAAAACATTCTTTCTCCAGCCTTGATCGGTTCCTAAAGAAATCATACGGTTTAAATTATCATAGTTTCCAGAAATGGTATTAAACATTTGAGCAACTTGTTCTTTTTTACCCAAATTTGAATCTTTATATGGATTGATTTGTTTTGACATTTTCGTTTTAATTTCTACAAATATAAGGATATTCTTAAAGATGAAATTTAAATATTACGGTTGTTGTGTTGAAATTTTATCTTTTAATAAAGAAAGATCGTATTTACTAAACACGATCTTTTTGATTTATTTTTTCTTTGTTTCCTTTTCTGGAAGATATTCGTTAGTTCTTTTTGTAGCAGAAAGTTTCTTATAAGCAAATATAACTAGAATAAGTGCTGCCATTCCAACATAAACGTATTGCATGATTTTGTATATTTAATAAT
>Ga0233372_1000861_pt1 | contig 12726 bp, 11 predicted proteins | sample ElkDunMinimDraft_4_FD_191538 | JGI IMG/M metagenome (GOLD analysis project Ga0233372, IMG submission 191538) | Fecal eukaryotic communites from dung pellets of Tule Elk in California, USA - Elk Dung D8 | ecosystem: Host-associated > Mammals > Digestive system > Large intestine > Fecal | place... | reverse complement strand
CCGGCTGCGCCGGCGCCCGCTGCAGCACCGGCGCAGGACTGAGGAGACCGACATGGACAAGCACCACATTCCGACCCGTGGCCTGCGCCCGCTCGCACTGGCGCTCGGCGCCTGCCTGTTTGCCAGCGCGGCCCATGCGCAGCAGCCGTCCGCAGCCACCGCGCCGCCGACCGAACTGCCCGCGGGCCTGCCCGATTACGGCGCCGACCGACCGTTGCCCGAGCTGGGACTGATCGAACGTCGCCTCGACAACGGCCTGACCGTCTGGGTGCTGCCGCGCCAGGACGGCCTGCCGAAGGTGGACTACGTGCTCGCCGTCCGCGGTGGGCTGGCCAGTGATCCCGCGACGCTGCCGGGCATGTCGAACCTGCTGGCCGGCTTGCTGCAGGAAGGGACCGCGACGCGCAGCTCGGTGCAGATCGCAGAGGAACTGCAGCGCCTGGGCGCGTCGATCGGCGCGAGTGCCAGCAGCGACGGCGTGTTCGTGACCGCGTCCGGCCTGTCGTCGTCGGCGCAGCCGCTGGCCGCGGTTTTCGCGGACGTCGTGCGCAATCCGGCGTTTCCGGCCAACGAGGTCCAGCTGGCCAAGACCAATGCACTGCAGGGCCTCAAGGCGATGCAGGCGCAGCCGGCATACCAGGCGAACCGGGCGATGGGACGCGTGCTCTTCGGCGCGCATCCCTACGGCAACATGCTGCCGACCGAGGCCGGGATCGAAGGCACCGACGCCGCCGGGCTCGCAGCCGCCCACGCAGCGCGATTCCAGCCCGAGCGCGCACTGCTGGTGATCGCCGGCCCGGTGACGGAGCGCGAGGCAATGGCGCTGGCGCAATCGGCGTTCGGCGACTGGCGCGGCGCGGAGACGACGGTGGCGGACGTGGCTGCCCCGGACTATCCGGCCGGGCCCCGGTTCGTGCTGGTGCCGCGCGCGGGCAGCGTGCAGTCGGCAGTGCGCATCGGCCGTCCGGCATTCGATGCCGACGACGAGCGCGCGATTCCGGCGGCTCTGGCCAACACCATCCTCGGCGGCGGTTTCGACAGCCGCCTGATGCGCAACCTGCGCGAGGACAAGGGCTATACCTACGGCGCGGGCAGCAGCTTCGGCCTGCGTGCGCAGGGCGGCGCATTCCAGGCCCAGGCCGACGTGCGCAACGAGGTGACGGGCGCGGCGATCGGCGAGTTCTTCAAGGAGTTCGAGCAGATGCGCAACGTCGCCGTCGATGCCGACGAGCTGCTGCGCGCCAAACGCTTCACCGCCGGCACCTACCTGTTCCAGAACCAGCTGCAGGGCGCGGTGGCGGCGGCGCTGGCCTCGAACTGGGTGCTTGGCCGCCCGGCCGACTACCTCAGCAGCTACGTCGACAAGGCCAATGCGGTGACAGCTGCCCAGGTGCAGTCGGTCGCGCGCGAGTTCTTCGATCCCAAGCAGCAGAGCATCGTCGTGGTCGGCGACGCGGCAGTCGCGGATCAGTTGAAGGACTACGGGACGTTCGGCAGCGGCGAGTGAAGCCGCGCACCGGGTAATGCAGAAGGCCCCGCAATCGCGGGGCCTTTTTTTCCCATTCCACTGCACGCGAGTCAGGGGACGCTGCGACGCTGGGGCCGTGCGCCCACGGGACGATGTCCGCTCGCGCGATCGCTCAGCCTGCCGTCGCCCTCTCTTCCGCGAGCTGCGTCTCCGAAACCGCGTCAGACGGCTGCCTCGCGCGCGACGGGCCGGTTGAGCCAGGCCGCGAACGCGGCTGCGGTCAGGAACATCAGCAGGCTGTAGACCGCTGCCGGCGCGGACATGGTCGCGTTGCCGAGCACGCTCAGCGCGATGAAGATCGCCAGCGTGCCGTTGTGGATCCCGATCTCCATCGCGATCGCGATGGCCTGACGGCGCGGCAGCTTCAGGGCCCGGGGCGCGGCGTAGCCGACGCCCATGCTGACGAGATTGAACAGCAGGCAGGCGAGGCCGACGGCGGCGAAGTAGGCCAGCAGGGTGCTCCAGGTGCTGGCGACGGCCGCAACGATCAGCAGCGCGAGCACGACCACCGACAGCAGCCGGATCGGCTTCTCCATGCGCGCCGCGAAGCCGGTGGCGAACGCCCGGACCAGCATGCCGATGCTGACCGGCAGCAGGATGATCAGCGCGACCTCGACGATCTTGCGCGTCGGCGGCGGAACGTACTGGCCGGCGCCAAGGAAGAATTCGAGGGACAGGTCGAGGATGACCGGCAGCGTGACCAGGCACAGCACGCTGTTGACTGCGGTCAGGGTGATGTTGAGCGCCACGTCGCCACGCGCGATGTGGCTGTAGATGTTCGCGGTCGCGCCGCCCGGCGAAGCGGCGAGCAGCATCAGGCCGACCGCGAGCTCCGGCGGCAGCCGGAACAGCAGCGCCAGCGCCAGTGCCGCCCACGGCAGCACGCCGATCTGCAGGGCGAGTCCGGTCAGCACCGCGCGCGGATAACGTGCGACCCGGCGGAAATCGTCCAGGCCCAGACCGAGGCCCAGGCCGAACATGATCACGCCGAGTGCGAGCGGCAGCAGCAATGTGGTGAGCAACGATGCCTGCATGGACTTCCCCGGACGTGGCTAGAGCGAAAGCGTCAGTTGGCGAGGCGGGTACCCGCGAGCGCGAGCCTGCCGCCACACCAGGCCAGCGGGACCGGGCCGATCAGCCCCGGCAGCGTCATCCAGAGCGGATGCGGCAGCATCCACGCATTGAGCAGCACGCCCAATGTCAGCAGCACGCCGACCGTGATCGCCGCGCCGGTCCATCGCGCAGTTGCGAAACGCGTGGCGACCCAGCCGCCGCAGACCGCTGCGCCCAGCCAGCCCAGCAGTACCCAGACGAGTTTTCCGGTCGGTGCATTGGCGATGATCGTGGCGAGATCGGCGTCTTCGGCCAGCTGGCCGGCCGGCATCGGAAACATCCAGGTGCCGACGAATTCGAGCCCCAGCATCACCATCGTGGCGACGAGCATGCCGAGCATCACCGAGAACATCGTGCGGATCATGGCGCCTCCCCCGCGCGCGACCAGCGCGCAGGATCGCGCGGCGGATGCAGCAGGGCAAGCCGCGGGGCGTTACATCCGCGGCGGACCGTGTCACCCAATACGGAATGCCCCGCGTTCGCTGCGCGGTCGGGCCCGGCGCGCGCGCCGGCGAGCGAGTGTTCGCCTCAGGGCGTCGCGTCCACAGGCAGCGCGGTCGCCGCCGGTGCATCCGCGCGTTCGCGCTGCGCCGCGATCCAGCCGTCGATCTTCGCCTCGAGCACCGGCAACGGCACTGCGCCGTCCTTGAGCACTTCGGTGTGGAACTCGCGGATGTCGAATGCCTCGCCCAGTGCGTCCTGGCTGCGCTTGCGCAGTTCCTGGATCTTCAGCTCGCCGATCTTGTACGCCAGCGCCTGGCCGGGCCAGGCGATGTAGCGCTCGGCCTCGGCGATCGCGTCGGGTTCGCTGACCGAGGCATTGGCGAACATGTAGTCGAGCACCTGCTGCCGCGTCCAGCCCTTGCTGTGCAGGCCGGTGTCGACCACCAGGCGCACGGCGCGCCACAGCTCGCCCTGCAGTCGGCCGAAGTAGTCGTAGGGATCGGCATAGATGCCCAGTTCGCGGCCCAGGCTCTCGGCATACAGGCCCCAGCCCTCGATGAAGACGGTCTCGCCGCCGAAACGGCGGAAGGCCGGCAGTTCGGTCAGTTCCTGCTGCAGTGCAAGCTGGAAGTGATGGCCGGGAATCGCCTCGTGCAGGAACAGGTCCTCGGCATCCCAGCGCTTGCGCGTGGGCAGGTCGAAGGTGTTGACGTAGAAGATGCCCGGACGGCTGCCATCCTCGCTCGGCGGCATGTATTCGCCGCCGGCAGCCGATTCCGCCCGGAAGTCCTCGATCGGCCGGATCTCGAATCCGGCCTTGGGGGTCAGCGAGAACAGTTCGGGAACCCGGGCTGCGATCGTCTTCTCGATGCCACGGTAGTGCGCGAGCAGCGCCTGCTCGGAACGGAACTCGAAGCGGCGGTCGCTCTGCATGAAGCGGAAGAAGTCCTGCAGCGAGCCCTCGAACCCCGTCTCGGCCATGACGGTGCGGATCTCCGCGTGGATGCGTGCCACCTCGTCGAGGCCGATCTGGTGGATCGCCTCGGGCGTGAGGTCGGACGTGGTCTGCTGACGGGTCGAGAATGCATACCAGGCCATGCCATCGGGCAGGGCGTCGAGTCCCACGCTGTCGCGGGTATGCGGCAGATAGTCATTGGCGATGAAGTCGCGCTGGCGCCGGATGGCCGGATTGAGCTGCTCGGTGATCAGGCTGCGGAACGCGGCGGTCAGCCGTTCGCGCTCGGGAGCGGGGACGTCGTCGGGGAAGTTCGTAATCGGGCCCCAGAACGGGCTCTTCTCCGGATCCTCGACGAGGATCGCATCGAACTGTGGCAACACCTTTTCCATCAGCACGCGGGGCTGGACCACGTTGGACTCGATGCCGATACGCATGTTGGCGATCTCGGTGTCCAGCACGGTGGGGATCCGCGCCGCGCGGCGCAGCCACGCGTCGTAGTCGGCGACGCTCGCGAACGGCTGCGCGGTCTGGCCCGAGCCCAGCAGCACCGCGTAGCTGACCGTGCTGCCCATCTGGTTGACCGGCATCATCCAGCCCGGGAAGCGTTCGGCGTCCAGGGCATCGCGCCGGTCCTGGGCGAAGATCCGATAGCTCAGCAGGTCCTGGCCCTCGAGGCCGGCACTGCCGATCGCTTCGACCGTTTTCAGCCAGCGCTCGTTGAAGGCGCGGAGCTGTTCGCGGTATTCGGCGCTGGCGAAATCGGGCAGCTGGTCGTTGTAGCGCGGGTCCCCGAGGAAGGTCGCCTGCACCGGGTTGAGCTTGAGCAGTTCTTCCCAGTACTCGGCGTAGTGCGTGGCCAGCCGCGCGGCGCGCGCGGGCGCGTCTTCGGCAGGCACTTCCGCCGGTGCGGTCGTGTCGGGCGTGGGCGCGGCGCGGTTGCAGCCGGCAAGGCCACTGCTGGCGGCGACGGCGACGGCGATGGCAAGAACGAGCGGCTGCTTCATGACGGGGCTCCGGAAGGTCGATCGATGCTGAGCGGCACGCAGGTGGTCGGCAAGGGCCGGAGGTCAGGGTGGGCCTCGGGATACTACTGATCAAATGTATAGTTCGGGCCGGCCAAGGTCGGCCGGGTCTAAGGGGAAGGAATGAAAAAGTTAATGGCGCTGCTGGTTGTTGCAGCATTCGTATCAGGTTGCTCCACGACGAAGGATTGGTCCGCGACCGGCGGAAGTCGAGCGGATGGAGTGGTCAGGCTTTCTTACGAGCATGGCGACCTGGAGAAGCCCGTACTGAGCGAGCCGCAAGCAGTTGGGTTGGCAACACGCCGATGCGAAGCCTGGGGCTATACCGGCGCTGAGGCGTTTGGCGGGACGACGCGACAGTGTTCCCAGGGAGGCGGCTTTGGCGGCTGCACGGTCTGGCAGGTAACCAAGGAGTATCAGTGCACAGGCGAGGGCAACGCGCACAGCGGTTCGCGTGTCGACTCATTGACCGTGCCGCGGACGGAAATGCGGTGGACGCCGCGTAGCCCGAACTGATCCTGCCTAGCCCCTACTAAGTGGGGGCTTTTTCTTTGCCCGTGGGGGGCGGATCGAACGGAATCGTGTCCGGCGCCACCGCGCCGCCGGAAATGATGAAGCTCATCGCCTGGTCGACGGTCCAGTCGGTCGGGGTGAGCTTCTCCAACGGCACGATTTCCAGATACCCCGAGGTGGGATTGGGCGTGGTGGGCACGTAGACGGCCGCGAGTTCACGCCCGGTGCCCTGTTCGCGGATCACCCGGGTCACGAAGCCGACGGACTTCATTTCCTGGTGCGGGAAGTCGATCAGCACCACGCGCTGGGTGCCGTCGGGCTTGGTCTGCAGGATGTCGAGCAGCTTGCGTGCGCTCGAATAGATGACATTGGCCAGCGGGATGCGCTGCACCAGTGCTTCGAGCCAGCCCAGCAGGCGCTGGCCGACGACCCGCCGCGCCAGCCAGCCCACGCCGAGGATGAGCACGAGGGTCGCCAGCAGCGCGATCGTCGCCTGGACCGAAACGGCATTGATCCACCCAAGTGAGTTCGGAAAGCCCGCGGCAATGCTGTGCGCAAGCGGGCCGACCCAGGGGCGGCTGATGTCCGACAGCAGCACGAATACGAACTTGACGACGATCCAGGTGAGCCAGATCGGCAGCAGGGTCAACAGGCCGGTCAGGAACAGGCGCTGCAGGCGTCCGCCCAGGGTGGGGGCACTCATGGCGTTTCAGGCGTGAATGGGGGAGCCCGACATCATGCGCCCGGCGCCCGGTCTTCGGAAGTGCGGCATCTGTCGCCAGGTGTTCAGGGCAGGTGGGCCAGGCGGAAACCGACATCGTCATAGCCACGGCGCGGGTCGAGCGCGCGGCTGCTCAGCTCGTCGCGCTGGCTGCGGCCGGCGGCGATGCGGTCCTTGCATGCGGCCGCGCAGTCGCTGCGCCATTCCGCCGGACCCATCGCGCGGGTCGCGACGCTGGCGCCCTGGGCGGTCGAGGCGACGACGATGCTGCGGCCTTCGCGTTCGCTGCGCCACCGCGCGTATTCCATGGCGTCGTCCCACGACACGCAGACCACCGGATCGCTCGGCGACTGCTCGAAGCCGGGATCTTCCCAGTTCTTCGGAGCCAGTGCCCGAAGCACCGAGCCGCGGGCACGGCAGGAGGCGGACTTGTGGCCGGTGGCCGCGACGAAGGCGGCGTAGTCGGCGCGGCTGACCGGCGCATTGGCGATCGCGTAGGCACCGTCGGGCCCGCGTATCACCCGGGCGCCTCCGGCGACACGTGCAGCCAACGCCGCCACATCGGGAATGGTCATGGCCAGGCGGCGCAGGCGCGTCGTGACTGCCGCATCGATACCGGCCGCCTCCGCAGCCGCCAGGGCAGCGAGTGCATCGGCACGGTCGACGGCAGTTGCCGCAGCGGCGATGCGCGCGTTGGCTGCGGTCTCCACTTTCGCGCGCAGCTGGCGCATTGCCTCGCCTTCGGCCTGGCCGGTGGCCGCCGCGTGCTGGCGCGCGGCGGTCAGCATGGCGGCCGCTTCGGCGTGCGCGCCCTTGCCGATCAGCGCGCCGGCGCGCGCGGCAGCAGCATCCAGGACGCGGGCGGAGACCGGCGCGAAGCGCAGATGTTCGCGATCGGCGCGCCAGGCACGGGTCAGCGATTCGAAAGCGTTCGCCCCCTCGGGCGCAGCCAGATGCCCGGCCTGCGTCCGGCGTTCCGCCTCCAGCAGGTACCGGTCCGCCTGCGAGACCGGCGCCACGCGCGCCGCCGCGGGATCGACGAGTGCCACCGGCCCGGTCGTGGCCGTACCGGACATGTCGTCGCGTGCGAGGCCCTGCGTATCACCGGCCTCAGGACTGCGGAGCGTGCTGGACTGCGCCGCGGCCTGCGGATCCGGATCCGGCTGGGTGGCCGGGCGAAGCAGCAGGCCGATACCGGCTGCCAGCACCAGCACCGCCGGTATCCACAGCAGTGGCGGGACGCGCCTGGCGCCGGCGCCGGCCCGGCGCAACGCGCTGTCGATCAGCGGCGCACCGCGTCCGCCACGCAGCGGCACCTCGGCCAGCGCCTGCAGCATCTGGTTCGCATCGGCGAATCGCCGGCCCGGTGATTTCGCAAGGGCGCGGTCGATGAAGCGCTGCCAGTGGCGCAGCGCCGGCGGCAGTCGCGGAATCGGATTCTGGGTGTGCGCCAGTGCCATCGAGAGTGCATCGTCGGCCTGGTAGGGCAGGCTGCCGTTGAGCATTTCCCAGGCCAGCACGCCAACGCTGTAGAGATCGGCGCGGAAATCCACCTGCTGTCCGCGCGCCTGTTCCGGCGCCATGTAGGCGGTGCTGCCGACGGCGAGCCCAACCATCGTCACGCGCGTGCCATAACCACGCCGCAGGGCGATGCCGAAGTCGGCCAGCAGCGGGCGGTCGGCTTCGTCGAACAGCACGTTCTCGGCCTTGACGTCGCGATGGATCACTCCGCGCGCATGCGCATAGGCCAGTGCCGAGAGCAGGGCGCGCAACACTTCGCGTACCCGGGCATGGTCCCGGGTGAGGTCGCGCCGACCCAGATGGCCGTGCGGGAGGTAGGGCATCGCGTACCACGGCAGGCCATCAGCCGTGCGGCCGACCTCGTGGATGCCCACGATGTGGGGATGCTCGAGCCGGGCGATAGTGCGGGCCTCGTTCTCGAAGCGTCGGCGGCTGACCTCGTCGGCAAGCGCCTCGGGTCGCATGACCTTGATCGCCACGTCGCGGCCGAGCGACAGCTGGGTGCCGAGATAGACGGTCGCCATGCCGCCATGGCCGACGACGCGCACCACGCGATAGCCGGTAATTTCCGGCAGCGTCATCGGCTCCTCGAGCCCGTGTACGTACTGCGACATGCGTCCCCCTGTGCGGCCGACAGCATACCCACCGGGTCGCAGAAAACGGTGTGATGTCGTTGGCGCTACCGAGCGCGTGCATTGCCGGGGCATGGCAGACTCCGCTGGCCGCAGGAGCGCGGCCAGCAGGGGATCATGGATGCGTTGGTTGAACTATCTGGGTTTGGGGTTGGTGGTGACGGCGACGGTGCTGGCGCTGCTGTGGGCCACGTCGCGACTGCGCGGACCGACGCCGGAACAACGTGCGGCACTGGCGCTCATGGAGGCGCCGAATGTGTTCCAGGGGCGCAACGTGTTCGACGCGCTATGGGTGCTGCGGCGTGACGTGCCCGATGCGGAGGTCGCGGCGGTGGTGGACGCTGACATGCAGGCCTTGGCCAAGGCATGGCGCGAACGCGATTCTGCGTTGTCGTTCACGAGCGCCAGGGCCGGCTATCAGGACCTGCTTGTGGACAACGCCGCCACCCCTCACTGCGGAAATGCCGGATTGGACTGTCTCCAAAAAGTCGGCGCTTCGCTGGACGCGTATGCCGCGCTGGTGGAGTCCAATCGCCGCCTGATCGAACGGGTGCAGGCATTGCGGAGCTACGATCACTATCTCTCGCGCCTGCCGCCCGACTCCAGAGGCCTCCTGTCTGTTCCCGTCGGCCTGCTGAGCTGGCCGGTCACTGCGCACGCCGTGCAGTTTGCGAAGGGCGACCGGATCGGCGCGATCGACGCGACCTGCCGCGATCTCGCGACGTGGCGACGAATCGGGCACAACAGCGACGAGCTGATCGTACGGACGTACGGGATGAGGCTGACCACCAATGGCTATGGGGCGCTGCTGGCCAGCATGCTGGCGGACATGCCGGCCGGAACGGCGTTGCCCGGCAGTTGCCATGCGGCACTCGCCGCGCCAGTGGCCACGGAATGGTCAAGCTGTCCGGCCATGCGTGGCGCGTTCGCGGCGAGCATGGATGTGGTCGAGCAGATCCCCGAGATGCGCGAGCACAACGCGTGGAGCTGGCTGGTCCTGGATCGTGATGCCTCCCGGGCGCTGATCGCCGAGCAGATGAGTGTGCCCTGCGCGGCGCAGCCGCTGCCGGACACCGGTCCGCAGGTCTCCAGCGCCAGCAGGCCCATCTTGCGGCGTTTCGAATGCATCGCGAACTTCGGGGGCTGCGTTATCGCCAACGTCAGGGGAACCACTTACCAACCCCTTGCCGCGCGGGGACACGATTACGGTGCGCGCCTGCAGCTGCTCGGCACGCTGGCCTGGCTACGCGAGCAGCCCGACGACGGGAGCCTCGCCGAACGTCTGGCGCGCCGTCCGGAAGGTCTTCGCAGCGCCGGCTACGACATCACCATCGGTCCCGATGGGCGCACGATCGGCATCGCGCAGCGCTATATCAGCCCCGTCGACACCTGGTCGCTGCCCCTGCCGGCCTATCTGGTCGAGGCGGTCGCGTCGGCGGACTGAGACGCGCGCCGCTTGCGGCGGACGTAGATCTGCTTGCGCACGCGGGCCACCAGTTCGCCCGAGGCATCGAGTACATCGGTGGTGAACCAGTGCAGGTGCTTGCTGCCGTCGGCGGTCGCCGCGCGGATCGTCTCGACCGTCGCGTCATCGAGGTCGAAGCTCGCGTGCACGGTACCGCGGCCTGGGCGGACGAACTCGATCTCCGCCGCCTTGTCCCAGACCACGTGTTCGCTGCCGAGCGCGCGCAGGGTCAGGATCATCCAGAACGGGTCGGTCATCGCGAACAGGCTGCCGCCGAAGTGCGTGCCGACATAGTTGCTGTTGTACCAGCGCTGGCGCAGTTCGACGCGCGCATGCCGGAACCGCGCGTCGATCGCGGTGACCCGGATCCCGGTGAACAGGAATGGTGGCCACAGGTTGAACATCAGTCGGGCGCGGCGGGGCGTCATGGCAGTGCGATCGGCGGGGGGCGCCGATCTTGCCATACGCAGCTGTACGGGGTCTGTGGCCGAGACCGGATCAGAACAGCAGCGAGGCCATCTTGCGGCGATAGCGGCCGACCAGCGCGGGGTCCTCGACGATGCGGAACGCGTCGATCAGTGCCTTGCGCGGCAGTCCGTCCTGGAAGTCGCGATCGCGGCTGAGCATCTCGATGAACTGCTCGAAGCCCGCCTCTGCGTCTCCGGCGACGATATGGCGCACGCCCAGCTGGTGGCGGGCGGTCAGGTTGCCCGGATCGGCCGCGATCGCGGCCTGCAATGCCTCCACCGGCGGCGCGTCGGCCAGGAGGGTCGCGAAGTCCAGGCGCGCGCGGGCCTTGATGGTGCGGTCGTCGGTGGCGAGATTGGCCGGCAGGCCATCGAGCAGGCTTTCGGCCTCCTGCGCCGCGCCGGTCTGCAGCAATGCCAGGGCCAGATCGAGGCGCAGCTCCGCCTTGTCGGGCTCGGCTGCGATTGCTTCGCGCAGGCGGGCGACTTCAGCGGCGGGGTCGAGCGGCGCCGGGGTGGCGTCTTCGGCGGGCGTCCCTTCCGCGGGCGTGATGCCGTGGCGCTGGAGGAATTCGCGGACCTCGCCTTCGGGCAGCGCGCCGGGGAAGCCGTCGACCGGCTGGCCGCCGACCAGCAGGAACACGGTAGGCACCGAACGGATCTGGAAGGCAGCGGCGATCTGCTGCTCCTTGTCGACATCCACCTTGGCCAGCACGAACGCGCCGTTGTATTCGGCCGCCAGCTTCTCCAGCACCGGTCCAAGCGACTTGCACGGCCCGCACCATTCGGCCCAGAAATCGATCAGGACCGGGGTCTGCAGCGACTTCTGCAGGACCTCGGTCTCGAAGTTGGCGGTGGTCGCGTCGAAGACGTGGCGGGGAGCGTCGGTGGCGGGGGCGTTGCCGTCGAGGAGCATGCGGAAATCCTTGGAAGGGGAAGCGCCGTGCGCGATCACAAGCAGATGGCGACGGCCGCGCAGGATACAACCATGTCAAAAATAGTTGACATCGCCCCGCTGGAAAGTAATGTGTTTATTACATTAAGTAATCTGGAGCGGACATGGTGCTGCGTCGTTGGAGGGGGCCTGGCCTGTTGGTGCTGGCGGGGGCCGCGCTGTGGATGTTGCTGGCCGGACACGGGACGCTATTGGGTATGGATGTCGGCGTGCTGGGGTCGGCGCTGCTGGTCGGCACCGCATGGGTGGCGCTCTATGCGGTTTCGACGACGCCCGGCGGCGTTCTGGATCAGGGCATCGCGCCGGGCGAATGGCAAGCGTGGGTCGGTACGGTCTTCATGTGCATGGCCACCTTGTACTTCGTCGGTAACCTGCACGTATTCCAGGGCGCGTCCATTTCCGGGGCGCCGCACGCCCGCGTGATCGTGCGCAATCTGATGATGCTGCTCATTGCCTGGACGGTGTTGTCGCGGGTATTGGCGTCGCGTTGGAGGGGGCGCGTGCAGACAGACGAACGCGATCGCGACATCGAGGCCAGGGCCGCTGGATGGGGGCGCGGGGCCCTGGTGGTCTGTGTCATCACGCTGGCTGTGACGTTGGGACTGTCGCCCGCCGATCGGCTCGAATGGGCCACGCATTTCATGATTGGCAATCTGATGATTCTCGCGCTGATGTGCGGCTGGCTGGTCGAATACGCCGCGACTGCGCTGCTGTACTGGCGGGATCGACGTTGACCGGTACACCCATCACCAACGAGATCCGGCGCCTGCGTTTCGAGCATGGCGAAATGACCCAGCAGGCCCTGGCCGAGGCCTGCCAGGTCACGCGGCAGACGATCATCGCGCTGGAGGCGGGGCGTTATGCGCCATCGCTGGAACTGGCATTCCGCATTGCGCGGGCCTTCGGGGTCGGCGTCGAGGACGTGTTCCGGTGGGCGGCGTGAGGCGCCCCGACCTGCTGCTGTGCGCCGCCGCGCACGCCTGCAGCCTGCTCACGCTGCTGATCGCGGCGGCGTTGACCGGCGTGCCGGCCGCCGCGCCGCTGGCGCTGCCCGGCGCGACCGGCATGCCCTTGTCATGGGTGTTCAACGCACTGGCCTGGATCGGGCCTGGCGTGGTCGTTGCAGCGGTGGCGCTGCGGTTACGGGCCCGACTGCCCGGTTCGGGCATGGGCGCCGGCATCGCCCTGCGGCTGATGCTGCTGGCGGCACTGGCGTTCGCGGCCCAGGGGCTGCTGCCGCTCGATCCCGAGGCGCTCGACGGCGGCATGAGTCGCTGGCATGCCGCCACGTGGATGGTCTGGATGCTCGCCTTTGCCGCCGCCGCGTTGCTGTCGGGAATTGCATTGCCGAGTGTGCGCTGGCCGTCGCTGATCCTGTGCGCGACGG
>Ga0233372_1000857_pt1 | contig 12777 bp, 10 predicted proteins | sample ElkDunMinimDraft_4_FD_191538 | JGI IMG/M metagenome (GOLD analysis project Ga0233372, IMG submission 191538) | Fecal eukaryotic communites from dung pellets of Tule Elk in California, USA - Elk Dung D8 | ecosystem: Host-associated > Mammals > Digestive system > Large intestine > Fecal | place... | reverse complement strand
CCTCGATGACGATCAACGCGACGGCCATGTGGCTGCTCGCGATGTACCAGGTGGTCGCGGAGGAGCAGGCCCGCGAGGCCGGTGAGGACCCTCAGGAGTGGGTCGGCCAGCTCTCGGGCACGACCCAGAACGACATCATCAAGGAGTACCTCTCGCGCGGGACGTACGTCTTCCCGCCGGAGGCCTCGATCCGGCTGACGACCGACATGATCGCCTACACGGTCGTCAACATGCCGAAGTGGAACCCGCTCAACATCTGCAGCTACCACCTCCAGGAGGCCGGAGCCACGCCGGTCCAGGAGCTGGCGTACGCCCTGTCGACGGCGATCACGATCCTCGACGCGGTCCGTGACGCCGGTCAGGTGCCCCCGGACGAGTTCGAGAACGTCGTCGGTCGTATCTCCTTCTTCGTCAACGCAGGCGTCCGGTTCGTCGAAGAGACGTGCAAGATGCGTGCCTTCGGCCAGCTGTGGGACGAGATCACGCGCGAACGGTACGGCGTGGAGGATCCCAAGATGCGCCGCTTCCGGTACGGCGTCCAGGTCAACTCGCTCGGCCTCACCGAGGCGCAGCCCGAGAACAACGTGCAGCGGATCGTCCTCGAGATGCTCGGCGTCAGCCTGAGCAAGAACGCCCGTGCGCGCGCCATCCAGCTGCCGGCCTGGAACGAGGCTCTCGGGCTCCCGCGGCCCTGGGACCAGCAGTGGTCGCTGAGGCTCCAGCAGGTGCTCGCGTACGAGTCCGACCTGCTGGAGTACGGCGACATCTTCGACGGCAGCCACGTGATCGAGGCCAAGGTCGCCGAGCTCGTCGCCGGTGCCAAGGAGGAGATCGACCGGGTCCAGGCGATGGGAGGCGCGGTCGCCGCGGTGGAGTCCGGATACATGAAGCAGGCGCTGGTGGCCTCCCATGCGGCACGCCGCGCGAAGATCGAGGCGGGCGAGCAGCTGGTCGTCGGCGTGAACGCATACAAGGAGACCGAGGAGTCCCCGCTGACGGCCGACCTCGACGCGGCGATCCAGACCGCTGACCCGCTGGCCGAGGCGAGCGCCATCGAGCGGCTCGCCGCGTGGCGCGGCCAGCGTGACGAGTCGGAGGTCGCGGAGGCGCTGGAGCGGCTCCGGACCGACGCCAAGACCGATGCCAACCTGATGGACGCCACGCTGGCGTGCGCCCGCGTCGGCGTGACCACGGGCGAGTGGGCAGGCGCGCTGCGCGAGGTGTTCGGCGAGTTCCGTGCGCCGACCGGTGTGACAGGGGTGGTCGGCGTGTCGGAGGCTGGAGCGGAGCTCGCTGCGGTGCGCGAGCGGGTCAGGTCGACGGGGGAGGAGCTCGGCGGTCGGCTGCGGCTGCTGGTCGGCAAGCCCGGGCTGGACGGGCACTCCAACGGCGCGGAGCAGATCGCCGTCCGTGCGCGCGACGCCGGGTTCGAGGTCGTCTACCAGGGGATCCGCCTGACCCCGACGCAGATCGTCGCGGCCGCGGTGGACGAGGACGTCGACTGCATCGGCCTGTCGATCCTCTCCGGCTCGCACATGGAGCTGGTCCCCGACGTGCTCGCCCTGCTGCGGGAGGCGGGCATCGGTGACGTCCCGGTCGTCGTCGGCGGCATCATCCCCGAGTCCGACGCCCGCCGGCTCCTCGAGGCGGGTGTCGCCGCGGTCTACACGCCGAAGGACTACGGCATGACCCAGATCATGGACGACATCGTCGACGTGATCCGCAGGGCGAACGACCTCTCCTGAGGCCACTCGTCGTCGTGAAGGCAAGCCAGTCCTTGCTGGTAGACGTCCGCAGCCCCGACTAGCGTCGGGGTTACGGACGACGACGCGGGCGGGAGCCCGCAGCAAGGAGCGAGGCACATGGCATCCGAGAAGTTCGCGGCACTGCTCAGCGAGCAGGTGGGGCACGAGTTCGCCGCCCACCAGCAGTACGTCGCGATCGCGTGCTACTACGACGCGCTCACGATGCCCCGCATGGCGGCGCTGTTCTTCCAGCAGGCCATCGAGGAGCGCGACCACGCGATGATGATGGTCCAGTACCTCCTCGACGCGGACGTGCCCGTACGGATTCCCGGCGTGGCCGACCCGATCAACGACTTCGAGGACGTGGTCGCGCCGGTGACCCTGGCACTGGCCCAGGAGAAGCGCGTCACCGACCAGATCAACGAGCTGACGCGGGTCGCGCGCGACGAGAACGACTTCGCGTCCGACCAGTTCATGCAGTGGTTCATCAAGGAGCAGGTCGAGGAGGTCTCCAAGATGGGTGACCTCCTGGCCGTGGTGACACGGTCGTCAGGCGACCTCGAGGCGATCGAGCACTGGGTCGCGCGCGAGGAGAAGGGCGTGGCGGCCGACCCGACCGCCCCGCCGGTCGCCGGGGCCTGAGAGGTCGGGCGCCGGGTGCGTGTCCTCGTGGTCGGCGCCGGTGTCGTCGGACTGACGTGCGCCGTGGCGGCCGCCGAGCGCGGCCACCACGTCGACGTGCTCGCCCGTGACCTGCCGCCCGAGACCACGTCGGCGGTCGCCGCCGCCTGCTGGTACCCGTACCTCGCGCTCCCGGTCGAGCGGGTCCTCGGCTGGTCACGCCGCTCGTACGAGGTCTTCACCGCGCTCGCGGCGCAGACGACCGACGGCGCCCCGGATGTCGTCGTCCGGCCGACGCGGGAGCTTCTCGTCGAGTCGGCGCCCGACCCGTGGTGGAGCGGTGTCGTGCCCACGCTGCGTCGGGTCGAGACGCCGCCGGACGGGTACGCCGACGGGTGGACGTTCGACGCCCCCGTCATCCACATGCCCCGCTATCTCGCCGCCCTCGAGCGCCGTCTCGCCGCGTCCGGCGGCACGGTCACGCGGATGGCGTTGTCGGCCATGCCGCCCGGTGCCGACGCCGTCGTCAACGCGTCGGGCCTCGGGAGCCGTCTTCTCAGCGGTGACGCGACGACCAGTCCCGTCCGCGGTCAGGTGCTGCGCCTGCCGCCGGTGGCCGGCGTTGACGAGGTGGTGTTCGCCGACGAATCCGACACCGTCACGTACGTCGTCCCTCGTGGTGACGACATCGTCGTGGGAGGGACCAGCGAACCCGGCGTCTGGGACCTCGACCCCCGGACGAGCGACACCGACGCGATCCTGCGGCGCGCGACCGCCCTCGTGCCGGCGCTGCGTGGTGCGCCGGTGCTGGGCGTCCGGGTCGGTCTGAGGCCGGCGCGGCCGACCGTGCGGCTCGAGGTCGAGCCGCGTGAGCACGCGAGCCCTGTCGTGCACTGCTACGGACACGGCGGCGCCGGTGTGACGCTGTCGTGGGGCTGTGCCGACGAGGTGGCCGACCTGCTCGACGCGCTCTGACGCGCCTACCCCGACGCGCCGGCCGTGAAGCCCGACGCGGTCAGCTCGCGGTCAGCTCCTTGAGGGGCTCGTCGAGCTCGGCGTCCTGGCGCGGGGGAGCGCTCGGAGCAGACGACGTCGCCGCGTCGGCGAGCACCTGGAGGTGGTCCGCGGCCTGGCGCCCGGCGCGTCCAGGCAGGGTCGGCGACGACTTCTCCACCCGTGTCCAGTCCGCGCGGATCTCCGAGAGGCGGTCGTCGGTGATCCGCTCCGAGAGGACCGCCTGCTCCAGCTGTCGGCGGACGTCGCCGTACTCGGCGCTGGCGCGCTGGTGCGACGCGATCACGTCGGGATCGTTCAGGAAGGTGTGGAGGAGTGCCGTGCCGGCGGTGACGAGGGCCAGCACGGCGGCGGCCACGAGCAGCGACGTCCGGGGAGCGGTCAACAGGCACCCGAAGCCGGCGGAGGCGGAGAGGGTGGCCAGGACCGCGGTCGTCGCCCCGAGCGTACGGTGCCGGCGGCGGGTGACCTTGGCAGCGAGTCGGTGGCCCTCGTGCCCGACGCGGATCGCGGCGAGCCATTGGACGACGGTCGGCTCGTCACCGCGATAAGTCCACATGCGCAGGACCGTAGCGGCATTGCAGGGCCATACGGGCCGGAACTCCGAGGTCGTGCACACGGTAGCGCGAAGAACTGCTTGCCAAAGCGGACAAAGCGGCGTAAGACGGATTACATGATTACCAAGGCCGAAGCGGACGAGGTGCGTGGGTGGTTCGAAGGTCGACTGCCGGACGGTCTCTTCGACACCCTCGTGAGCGTGACGGTGGACCGGGAGGAGATCGTCGTCATCGGCCGTGTCCCGGGGCCTCAGCTCCCGGAGACGGCGTCCGAGGCGGAGCGCGGAGGCGCGGTCGAGGGACGGATCCGTGAGTTCCGCTCGCGCACCCGCGACCAGCGCATCGAGGTGGCACGGGAGGCCGAGCACCGGTTCGGGCGCACCGTGTCGTGGGGTGTCGAGTGCGACGGCACCCGGGCGCTCTTCACCCACCTGGCGACGCCAGTGATGACGCGCCTCCGCCAGCCGGAACGCCAGGTGCTCGACACGCTCGTCGCCGGCGGGGTCGCCCGCAGCCGCAGCGACGCGCTCGCCTGGTGCGTCCGGCTCGTCCAGCAGCACGCGGACACCTGGCTCGACGACCTGCGCGACTCGCTCGACGCGGTTCGGCGGGTCCGGGAGCAGGGGCCCGACGCTCAGGGCTGAGGTCAGTCGACCGCTGCTCGGAGCAGGCGGTCAGCCGCCTCCCCGTAGGCGACGAGCACGACGTGCTCGACCTCCGTGGTGGCGCCGCGGAGGGTGGAGACCGCGACGTCGACCGCGTCCTCCAGCGGCCAGCCGTAAGCCCCCGCCGAGATCAGCGGGAACGCGACGACGCGGGCCCGCAGCTCGTCGGCGACCGCGAGGCTGCGCAAGTAGGCCGACCGCAGCAGAGGGGTGCGGTCCGTGGCGCCGGACCAGACGGGCCCCACGGTGTGGATCACCCACCGGGCAGGCAGGCGACCGGCCGTGGTGGCGACCGCGTCACCGGTAGGCAGGCCGTCGCGGTGGGTCGACGCCCGCAGCTCGCGGCAGGCCTCGAGGATCTCCGGCCCCCCGGCCCGATGGATGGCGCCGTCGACACCGCCTCCCCCGAGCAGCGTGGAGTTGGCGGCATTGACGACGGCGTCGGCGCGCACTGCCGTGATGTCGCCCTGGACCACCTCGATGCGGATCATGCCTCTTGCTTACCTGATGGCGGCGAGCAGGGCCATGCGTTTAGCCTCACGCGAGACGAGACGCATCGTCTCGTCACCCAACAAAGACAGGGAGTGCCATGACCCAACAACGGACCTGGTTCGTGACCGGAGCAGGACGAGGGCTGGGGCGGGCGTTCGTCGTCGCCGCCCTCGAGGTCGGTGACAGGGTCGCGGCGACCGCACGTACGCCCGCCGTGCTCGACGACGTCGCCGCCGCGTACGGAGACCAGCTCGTCGTCCTTCCGCTCGACGTGACCGACCGGTCCGCCGTCGTCCGGACGGTCGCGGAGGCTCACGGCCGGCTCGGACGACTCGACGTCGTGGTCAACAACGCCGGATACGGGCAGATCGGCGCGATCGAGGAGCTCGCCGAGGACGAGGTGCGCCGCCAGCTCGACACGAACCTGCTCGGCGCGATCTGGGTCTCGCAGGCCGCCCTGCCCTACCTGCGTGCGCAAGGCGGCGGCCACGTCGTCCAGATCTCGACCGTCGGTGCGGTCGGGACGCTTCCGCTGTTCGGGCTCTACAACGCGAGCAAGTGGGGCCTCGAAGGGTTCAGCAGCGCGATGGCCGACGAGGTCGCACCGTTCGGCATCCACGTGACCATGGCGCAGCTGGGCGGCTTCGCGACCGACTGGGCGGGCACGAGCATGGCCTTCGCCGAGGGCGCGATCGCGGCGTACGCGCCGGTGCGCGAGGCGGTGCTCGGCATGCCGTCCTATCCCGACGCAGCCGCCGCCGACGCCGCCGCCGCCGGCGACGCTGACGACGCCGCCGCCGACGAGCCCCCCGAGGTGGCCGCGGCGGCTCTCCTCGCGCTCGTCGCCCAGCCCGCCCCGCCACGTCGCGTGATCATCGGTCGCGGTGCCCACGAGATGGTGGCGACGGCACTGGCCTGGCGCCGCGACGAGTACGCGCGTGATCCCGCGTTCACCTGGCCCGCCGCCCCCGAGACGTGGTAGCGGGCAGGTCGACCGGTGCGCGACGCGGGTGGTCCGCCCCCGTGACCCGGGACTCGGCCCACCAGGCGAGCTCCAGCAGGACGATGCCGACCCCCGCGACGACGAGCCCGGTGAGCAGCTGTCCCGGTTGGCTCAGGTCCAGGGCGAAGAAGTCACGCGAGACCGGGACGGAGAAGAGCACGACGTACGCGGCGACCATGGCGGCGAGAAGCCCGATCTTCCACGGCAGCAGCGGACGGGCGACGATCGCGAGGAGCCACAGGGCGAGGACGATCATCGTCACGAGGACGGCGGTGCCCGACTGCTCGAGCTCGGCCTCGCTGGGATGCGGTACCCGCACGAGCAGGTAGGTGGCGAAGGCGCAGAGCCCGATCACGATCCCTGACGGGACGGACACGCGCAGGACCCGCCGGACGAACCCCGGCCGTGCCCGCGCGGCGTCGGGGGCCAGGGACAGGACGAACGCGGGCACGCCGATCGTGAACCAGCCGACGATCGTCAGGTGCCGGGGGAGAAGCGGGTACGACAGCCCTGCGACGGCGACCACGGTCGCGAGCACGAGGGAGTAGCACGTCTTCGCGAGGAAGAGGGTGGCCACCCGCTCGACGTTGCCGATGACCCGACGGCCCTCGGCGACCACCGACGGAAGGGTCGCGAACGCGTCGTCGAGCAGGACGAGCTGGGCCACGCTGCGGGCGGCCGGGCTGCCCGAGCCCATCGCGACACCGATGTCCGCGTCCTTGAGCGCGAGCACGTCGTTCACGCCGTCCCCGGTCATCGCGACGGTGTGCCCCCGCCGCTGGAGCGACCCGACCATCGTGCGCTTCTGTGCGGGAGTCACCCGGCCGAAGGCCGACGTACGTTCGACGACGTCGCCGAGCGCGGGCTCGTCCGGCGGCAGGTCGCGTGCGTCGAGAGGATCCGTACGAGCGTCGAGTCCGACGGCGTGCGCGACCGCTCCCACGGAGACCGCGTTGTCACCGGAGATCACCTTGACGGCGACCCCCTGGTCCGCGAAGTACGCCATCGTCGCGCGGGCGTCGGGTCGTACCCGCTGCTCGAGCACGACGAGGGCGAGCGGTGTGACCGCACCGGGTGCGTCGGCAGCGTCGACCGCTGCTCGAGTGCTGCCGAAGAGGAGTACCCGCAGGCCCTGGGCGCCGAGCCGCTGGGCCTCGTCCCGTACGGGCGAGCCTGGTGGGAGCAGGACGTCGCTCGCGCCGAGCACCAGGTCGCGGGGACCGCCGTCGGTGTCCTCGTAAGAGGCGCCGCTCCACTTGCGCGCCGACGAGAACGGCGCGACCGCGGTCGTACGCCAGCGGGGCGCAGCGGGGAGTCCGGCGACGATCGCGGCGGCGCTGGCGTTGAGGTCGTTGTCAGCCGACGCCACCGCCGCGAGGGCCCGCTCGGTCCAGGCGGTGTCGGTGCCGTCGAGCGGTGTCACGGTCCGCAGCCGCATGCCGTTCTCCGTGAGCGTGCCGGTCTTGTCGGTGCAGACGATGTCGACGCGCGCCAACCCCTCGATCGCCGGAAGCTCCTGCACGAGGCACTGGCGGCGTCCCAGGCGGACCACCCCGACGAAGAACGCGACCGAGGTCAGGAGCACCAAGCCCTCGGGAACCATCGGCACGAGCGCGGCGACCATGCGGCGTACGGAGTCCTGCCACCCCTCGTCCGTGCGGACGAGCTGGTTCAGGATGGTGAGGACGGCGACCGGAACCATCAGGTACGTCACGATCTTGAGGATCTGGTTGATGCCGTCACGCAGGTCCGAGCGGACCAGCGTGAACCGCGACGCCTCCCGGGTGAGCTGCGCCGCGTGCGCCTGGCTGCCCACGCGGGTCGCGACCATGGCGCCTCGTCCTGCGACCACGAAGCTGCCGGACAGCAGAGGGTCGCCACGCTCCTTCGTGACCGGGTCGGACTCGCCGGTCAGGAGCGACTCGTCGACCTCGAGGTCGGACTCGTCGACGACCTCGCCGTCGACCACGACCTGATCACCGCGGCCGAGCTCGATCACGTCCCCGCGGACGACCTCCTGCTGCGCGATGTCGATCACCGTCCCGTCGCGGCGTACCCGCGGCCTGACCTGGCCGATGATGGACAGCCGGTCCAGGGTGCGCTTGGCCCGCAGCTCCTGGAAGATCCCGATCCCGCTGTTGGCGAGGATCATCAGGCCGAAGAGGCCGTCGATGACGTACCCGGTGCTCATCACGATCAGCCAGAGCACCAGGAGGATGCCGTTGATCCGGGTGACGACGTTCGCGCGGACGATCTCCTGGACGCTGCGTCCGGCGCCGGACGCCGTCTCGTTGCCCTGGCCGGCCGCGCGGCGCCGCGCCACCTCGGCGCTGGTCAGGCCGACGGCATCCGGCGTCTGCACGGCATCGGCGGCCATGCGGCGAGCCTAGGATCGCCGCGCACCGGGCGCGCGCTCAGAACAGGCGCAGGCTCGGGTCGTCGATGCCGCGCAGCGCGTCGTAGTCGACGACGCGGCACTCGATGCCACGGTCCTTGGCGAGCGTCCGGGCCTGGGGCTTGATCTCCTGGGCGGCGAACACGCCGCGCACCGGCGCCAGCAGTGGGTCCCGGTTCATCAGCTCGAGGTAGCGGGTGAGCTGCTCGACCCCGTCGATGTCACCGCGGCGCTTCACCTCGACGGCGACCGAGCGGCCGTCGGGGTCCTTGCAGAGCAGGTCGACCGGGCCGATCGCCGTCATGTACTCACGGCGCACGAGGGTCATCCCGAGCCCGAGGGTCGCCGGGTGGTCGGCAAGCAGCTCCTGAAGGTGCTTCTCGACGCCGTCCTTCTGGAGGCCGGGGTCGATGCCGAGGTCGTGGCTCGAGTCGTGCACGAGCTCCTCGATGAGGATGCGCAGGGTGTCGTCCGTCTTGGTGGCGGAGACCGTCCACTCGAGCGTGCCGTCCTCGGTGGTGCCCTCGCGCAACGTCGCCGGCGGACTCATCCAGTTGAGCGGCTTGTACGCCCGGTCGTCGGAGTGGATCGAGACCGACCCGTCGGACTTCACGAGGATGAGGCGGGTGGCCATCGGGAGGTGGGCCGTGAGGCGCCCCGCGTAGTCGACCTGGCAGCGGGCAATGACGAGTCGCACCCGGACAGGCTAGCGGGCGGCTCAGCGGACGCGGACGAGCACCGTCCCCTTGATGGTGAGGGTCTTGGACCTCAGGCGGCCACGGGTCGTCACGCCGTCTCCGCCCTTGAGGATCACCTTCTTGCCCTTGAGGCGCCACTTGCCGGAGCGGATGTTCTTGACCCCGGCGAAGTCGTCGACGAAGCGGCCGTTCTTCTTGATGCGCAGGACCCACTGCAGCTCGCGGTTGCGCCACACGCCGACGGGACCCCGTCCTGCCTTCGCCGACGCCAGCTCACCGGCGCTGGGGGTCGAAGGCGCCTCGCTGGTCGCGGTCGGCGGGGGGATCGTCGTCGAGTCGGTCGCGGTCTCCGTCGGTGTCGCGGGGGAGGCGTCGGTGGAGGCCGGTGCCTCGGAGGCCGACGGTGCGTCCGCGGTGTCCGTGGTCGTCGGCGGCTGCGACGTCGCCGTGGCTCCCGGCGAGTCAGCGGTGTCGTCGTCTGCACCACCGCAGGCGGTGAGGGTCAGGGCTGCCGCGAGCACCAGCGCGGGCAGTGCGTGCCGGGCACGGTGACCGCGGGCCGGGACGGGGCGACGGGCTTCGACGGGTCGACGCATCCGGCCATGCTAGGTGCAGGCGTGACGAGCAGCACGGATCTCCACAGGCATGGCGTGACCTGAGTCACGGCGCTCGCGGTGCGAGGGCTGCGAGACTCCACTCCACCGGTAGTAACCTGCCGGTAACTTACGTCCGCTCGAAGACCCAGGAGACAGCCGTGGCGCGCGAGATCAACACAGTCGGAGTCGTCGGCCTCGGCACCATGGGTGCCGGCATCGCAGAGGTGCTGGCCCGCCACGGCATCAGCGTGGTCGGCGTCGACCGCGACGACGCCGCACTCGATCACGGGCGCGGGACCATCGAGCACTCGACCCAGCGCGCGGCCGACCGCGGCAAGCTGGCCGACGACGAGCGGACCGCACTGCTCGGGCGCATCGACTACACGACCGACCTCACGAGCCTCGCCGAGGTGGACCTCGTCATCGAGGCGGTCGTCGAGCAGCTCGACGTCAAGATCGAGGTCTTCCAGCAGCTCGACAAGATCGTCCGCGACGACGCGATCCTGGCGTCCAACACGTCTGCGCTCTCGGTCACCGAGATCGCATCGGCCACCAAGCTCCCCAGCCGCGTGGTCGGACTCCACTTCTTCAACCCAGCGCCGGTCCAGGACTTCGTCGAGGTCGTCCGCACGGTGGTCTCCGCACCTGACGTCGTCGAGGACGCCGTCGCCCTGGCACAGCGCCTCGGCAAGAGCCCGGTGACGGTGGGCGACAAGGCCGGCTTCATCGCCAACGCCCTGCTCTTCGCGTACCTGAACCACGCGGCGTCGATGTACGAGGCGCAGTACGCCACCCGCGAGGACATCGATGCCGCGATGCGCCTGGGCTGCGGCTACCCGATGGGCCCGCTGGCGCTGCTCGACCTCATCGGCCTGGACACCGCGTACGAGATCCTCGAGACGATGTACCTGCAGGACCGCAAGCGGGTCCACGCCCCGTCGCCGATCCTCAAGCAGATGGTCACTGCGGGCCTCCTCGGCCGGAAGTCGGGCCGTGGCTTCTACACGTACGCCGAGCCGTACTCGTCGCAGGTGGTCCCGGACGCCACGACGCCGTCCTCGGACGCCGCCCCGCAGCTGCGTCGGGAGATCGGCCTGGTCGGCGTCGTCGGCACCGGCACGATGGCCTCCGGCATCGTCCAGGTGTTCGCGAAGGCCGGGTACGACGTGGTCTACGTCGGCCGGACGACCGAGAAGGTCGACGGTGTCCGGGCCGCGATCGCGAAGTCGATGGACAAGGCGATCTCCCGCGGGCGGGCGACCGAGGACCAGAAGGCCGAGATCCTCGGACGGCTCACCGGCAGCACCGAGCGCGAGGCGCTGGCCGACGTCGACATCGTCGTCGAGGCGATCGCGGAGGACCTCGACGTCAAGCTCGAGCTCTTCCGCGACCTCGACCGCATCTGCAAGCCGGGCGCGATCCTCGCCACCACCACGTCGTCGCTGCCGGTCATCGCCTGCGCGTCCGCGACCGACCGCCCGCAGGACGTCATCGGGATGCACTTCTTCAACCCCGCGCCGGTCATGAAGCTCGTCGAGGTCGTGTCCACCGTGGCGACCGCCGACGACGTCACCGAGACGGTGAACGCACTCTGCGCGAACGTCGGCAAGCACGCCGTCTCGTGCGGGGACCGCGCCGGGTTCATCGTCAACGCGCTGCTCTTCCCGTACCTCAACGACGCGGTCAAGATGCTCGAGGCGCACTACGCCACGGCCGACGACATCGACGTCGCGATGAAGCTCGGGTGCCGCCTGCCGATGGGTCCGTTCGAGCTGCTCGACGTGGTCGGCAACGACGTGTCGCTGGCGATCGAGCAGACGCTGTTCCGCGAGTTCCGTGAGCCCGCCTGGGCGCCGGCGCCGCTCCTCGAGCACCTCGTGACCGCGGGCTACCTCGGGCGCAAGACGGGGCGCGGATTCCGCGACTACGCACGGCGCTGAGCCGTACGGGGACGTCATACGCCCGGTGGGCCACGGCCCACGAGACGTATGACGTCCCCCGTACGCTGGACGCATGTCGCGCCGTCGCCGTACCCCCCGTGGTCCTCGAGGCGCCCCACCTCCTCTGAACGGCGGCACGCAGCGGGTCGAGGAGCGCAACGACGGCGACTGGGTCGTCCGGTCGATCACGGGTTCGAGCTCGACCAAGACCTACACGTGCCCCGGTTGCGCGCAGTCGATCCGCCCCGCGACGCCGCACGTGGTCGTGTGGCCCCTGGAGCCGGGTCTCCTGAGCGCCTCAGGCCTGGAGGAGCGCCGCCACTGGCACACCCCGTGCTGGCGCAGGCGTCGCTGATCGCCACCATCACCCTGCACGGGTGACGCCCGGCGGGAGACGCGCCGTGAGACTTGTCCGGTGGTACGGGGCGTGAGCACGCAGACGTGGGTCGACAGAGCCGCCGCCGTCAAGGCGTGGTTCGACGCCTCGTTCCCCGGGCGCTGCATGCGCCGGATGTACGACATCGACGGGCGGAACCGGGCGATCACCCTGGCGGGTCAGGCGTTCATCGCGCTGATCCCGCTGCTCGTCGTGGTCTCCGGATGGCTGTCTCGGGACGGCACCCAGCAGTTCGCCGACCTCCTGATCGAGTACTTCGCCCTCACCGGCAGCACAGCCGACTCGGTGACCGCGCTGTTCGCGAGACCACCCGACGCCACGGGAGGGCTGACCCTCCTCGGCTTGGTGATCCTGCTGTTCTCGGTGGGGTCCTTCAGCCGTTCGCTCCAGCGTCTGTACGAGCTGGCATGGGGGCTCGACCCCGCGCCCCGGCTGCGATCGACGGCGTCCGGACTCGGTGGCGTCCTGTTCATGCTGGGGATGTTCGCGCTCGTCGGGTGGATCGGCCACCTCCTCGGGCCCGCGGGGATCGCTGTCCAGGTAGTCGTGTCGGTCCCGCTGTGGCTCGTCCTGATCCGCCTCGAGCTCGGTGGTCGCGTCGACGTCGACGGGGTCCTGCCCGCGGCCGCGCTCGCCACCGTGGTCCAGCTCGCG
>Ga0233372_1000855_pt1 | contig 12809 bp, 12 predicted proteins | sample ElkDunMinimDraft_4_FD_191538 | JGI IMG/M metagenome (GOLD analysis project Ga0233372, IMG submission 191538) | Fecal eukaryotic communites from dung pellets of Tule Elk in California, USA - Elk Dung D8 | ecosystem: Host-associated > Mammals > Digestive system > Large intestine > Fecal | place... | reverse complement strand
TCCGGGTGGAGTCCTTCCGCGGCCTGCTGGTGGACTTCTGCCGCGCCCAGGAGGCAGCGGTGCTGGTCAAGGGGCTGCGAGCGGTCAGCGACTTCGACTACGAGCTGCAGATGGCCCAGATGAACCTGGGCCTGGCGTCCGTCGAGACCCTCTTCATGCCGACGAACCCGCAGTACTCCTTCATCTCGTCCAGCCTCATCAAGGACGTCGCCAAGTGGGGCGGCGACATCTCCGCGCACGTGCCGGAGCTTGTCCACACCGCGCTGCGGCAGCGCCTCGTACCGCCCGCCGGCTGACCGCGTCGGAGCCGACGACGCGCCGCAGGAGCCGGGGATCATCCGGACGCCGGTCGCGAACCGCATCATTGGGGGAGCAGTATTGCGGCCCGACCCCGCATGATGGAGGTCGGCCGACCGAACGACAGGAGTGGTGTACCGGTGGACCCGCTCGACCGCATCGACGAGCTGATCGGCATTCTGGAGACGGCGCGTTCCGTCCCGATGTCGCGCAACAACTGCATGGTCGACCGCGGCGAGATGATCGCCGCCCTCGACGAGCTGCGCGTGGAACTCCCCGCGGACCTGCGCCGGGCCTCGGCCCTGCTGGAGGAGCGCGACAAGATCATGGAGGCCGGCAAGCGCGAGGCCGACCGGATCATCACCGAGGCGGAGGCCGAGCACGCCCGCCTGGTCTCGGTCAACGAGATCACCGTCTCGGCCGAGCACGAGGGGGCGCGGATCGTCGCCGAGGCCCGGGCCGAGGCCCAGCGGCTGCGCACCGAGGTCGACGACTACGTCGACACGGCGCTGGCCAACTTCGAGCAGTTCCTCACCCGGGCGCTCGCCTCGATCGAGCGGGGCCGCGACAAGATGCACGCGCTGCGCGAGATCGGCACGTTCGGCGGCGACGAGGCGGATCGTCCGCTGCCGTTCTGAGTCCGATGGCCCCGGTCACGGGACCGATCGGTACCGTATGTGGTGGCCGGCAACCCCGATTCGACGGTCCGGACCTGGTCCGGGTAACCTGATTCGTCGGCCCTCTCACAGGCCGGAGTCTGACTATGCCCAAACACTCGTCAAGCCAACTCGATCCCAAGGCGCCGCTGGTCCTCGACACGAGGGAACTGCCGCGTCGCCCTGGTGCGTTGCGTACGGTCCAGCGGGTGGTGCCGGCACCGGCGGACCTCGGCCTGGAGTTGATCAGCGTGCCGGAGGGCGCGGACCTGAGCCTCGATCTGAGGCTCGAGTCGGTGTCCGAGGGTGTGCTCGTCTCGGGGACCGTCTCCGGCGCTGTCCGGGGCGAGTGCGGGCGGTGCCTCCGCCCGATCGACGACTCGATCACGGTGGACATCCAGGAGCTGTACGCGTACGAGAACAGCACCACGGATGCCACCACCGACGAGGACGAGATAGGCCGAATGCAGGGTGACCTGCTCGACCTTGAGCCGGCCTTGCGGGACGCGGTGGTGCTCAAGCTGCCGACCAACCCGCTCTGCCGGCAGGACTGCCCAGGGTTGTGCCCCGAATGTGGGGTGCACGGGGATGATCTGCCGGCTGACCACAGCCATGACGAGATCGACCCACGCTGGGCGAGCCTGTCGAAACTGACCAGTCAAGAGGAGTAAGAACCGTGGCCGTCCCGAAGCGCAAGATGTCGCGCAGCAACACCCGGTCCCGCCGGGCGAACTGGAAGGCGACGGCGGTCGCGACTGTGGCGTGCCCGCAGTGCAAGTCGCCCAAGCTGCCGCACGCCGCCTGCTCCGTCTGCGGCACGTACAACGGCCGTCAGGTCCTCGAGGTCTGACGCGGACGCCAAGTGACGTCGCCGTCGACCTCCGGTCGGGCGGCGCGCACGTCCCGGCTGCTGTCCGGTGCGCCGGCCCCCGCCGGCCCCGATCGGGTTCCTCCGATCGGCGGCGAGGGGCCGGGCGCCGCCCGGATCGCCGTCGACCTCCTCGGCGGGGACAATGCTCCCGCCGTAGTGGTTGACGGCGCTCTGCAGGCGCTGCGCGCAGATCCCGACCTCCACCTGCTGCTCGTGGGCCCTCCCGAGGCCACCCACGGGCTCTTCGCCATGCTCGGCGTGGCCGAACGCCACCGGGTCACCGTGCGGCCGGTCCAGCACGGCATCCGGATGGCCGACGACCCACGGGGCGCGGCCCGTCCCGGCAACACCGTCCGCGCCGCCGTGGCCGCCGTCGGCTCCGGCGAGGCCGACGCTTTCGTCTCCGCCGGCTCCACCGGCGCCTCCGTCACGGCCGCGGCCCTCGAACTGGGCCGCTGGCCGCAGGTACGCCACCCCGCGCTGGTCGCCACCGTGCCGGCCGTCGACGGTCCCGTGGTGCTGCTCGACGTGGGCGGCTCGATGGAGCCGCGGCCGGCCGCGCTGGCCCACCACGCCCTGCTCGGCTCGGCCTTCGCCGCTGTCGGCCACGGCGTTGCCGGCCCGCGCGTCGGACTGCTCTCGGTCGGCACCGAAACGGGCAAGGGCGACCCCGCCCGCCGCGCCGCCGACCCCCTGCTCTCCGCCCTCACCCTGCCCCGCGACGGCCGGTACGTCGGCCTCGTCGAGGGCTACGACGTCTGCGTCGGCGGCCGCGCCGACGTGGTCGTCACCGACGGCTTCACCGGCAACGTGCTGCTCAAAGCCATCGAGGGCGCGTACGCCATGGCCGGTGGTCCCCCCGCGTACGGCAGCGCGCCCCGAGCCGCGGCGCTGCTCGGTGTCGGCGGCACCGCCGTCGTCTGCCACGGCGCGGCCACCGCCGCCGATGTCGCCTCCGGCATCGCCCTCGCCGCCCACCTGCACCGCAGGCGGGCCGTGCCTGTCATCTCCGGCCTGCTGGCCGAACTCATCGGATCGCAAGAGGTAACCGCATGACCATCGACAAGCGGCGCCGGGTGCACGTGAGCCACCTTGAGGACGCCTTCGGGGTGACGATCGACCCCGAGCTGCTCGAGCGGGCGCTGACCCACCGCTCCTACGCCTACGAGAACGGTGGGCTGCCCACCAACGAGCGGCTGGAGTTCCTCGGCGACTCGGTGCTCGGCGTGGTGATCACCACCGCGCTCTTCCTCAACCACCCCGACCTGCCCGAGGGGCAGCTGGCGAAGCTGCGGGCCAGCGTTGTCAACATGCGCGCGCTCGCCGAGGTCGCCCGCGGGCTCGGGCCGGACGGGCTGGGGGCGTACCTGCTGCTCGGCAAGGGCGAGGAGACCACCGGCGGGCGGGACAAGGCGAGCATCCTCGCCGACACCCTGGAGGCGCTGATCGGCGCGATCTACCTCCAGTACGGCCTGGACACCACCGCGAAGGCGATCCACAAGCTCTTCGACCCGCTGATGGCGGAGTCGGCGAACCGGGGCGCCTCGCTGGACTGGAAGACCAGCCTGCAGGAGCTGACCGCGGCCCGGGGCCTCGGCGTGCCGGAGTACCGCATCGACCAGGAGGGCCCGGACCATCTGAAGACCTTCACCGCCTGGGTGATCGTCGCCGGGGTCCGCTACGGCGGGGCCGAGGGGCGCAGCAAGAAGGAGGCCGAGCAGCGGGCGGCCGAGGCGGCCTGGCGTACGCTCGCCGGCCCGGCCGGTGAGGGCGCGGCCGGAACCGACCGGAACACGACCGCCGAGGGCGCCCCGGACCCCGCAGCCGCATCCGACGCCGTCGTCGCATCGGACCCCGATGTCGTGTCGGAACCCGCCGCCGATGTCGTCTCCGTCGCCGGCGTTGCTCCGGACCCCGGCGTCGTCTCCGTCGCCGGCGGCGCGCCGGAGAACGACAGCGGTGATCCGGCACCGGCCGGGCAGGCGCCGGGGGCGGGCTCCGCCGGTGCCTGAGCTGCCCGAGGTGGAGACGGTCCGGCAGGGCCTGGCCCAGTGGGTCGTCGACCGCCGGATCGCCCGCGTCGAGGTCCGGCACCCGCGCGCCGTACGGCGTCACCTGCCCGGCCCGGCGCACTTCGCGGCGGCCCTCGCCGGACGCACCATCACCGACGTACGGCGCCGGGGCAAGTATCTCTGGCTGCCGCTGGACAGCGGCGATGCCGTCATCGGCCACCTCGGCATGTCCGGCCAGCTGCTGCTGCAACCGCCGCAGACGCCCGACGAGAAGCACCTGCGGGTCCGGTTCGGCTTCGACGACGACGGGCCGGAGCTGCGCTTCGTCGACCAGCGGACCTTCGGCGGGCTGATGCTCTCCGAAGGCGGCGCGGAGCTGCCGGCGGAGATCGCCCACATCGCGCGGGACCCGATGGATCCGCTCTTCTCCGACGCGGCCTTCGCCGCGGGGCTGCGGCGACGGCGTACCGAGGTGAAGCGCGCCCTGCTGGATCAGACCCTGATCTCCGGGGTCGGCAACATCTACGCCGACGAGGCGCTCTGGCGTGCCCGGCTGCACGGCAACCGGGCCACCGACACCCTGACCGGGCCGGCGGCGCAGCGCCTGCTCGGCCACGTCCGGGACGTCCTCGGCGAGGCGATCACCGCCGGCGGGACCAGCTTCGACGCGCTCTACGTCAACGTCAACGGCGAGAGTGGCTACTTCGACCGGGCGCTGAACGTCTACGGCCGCGAGGGGGAGCCCTGCGGCCGGTGCGGTGCGCCGATCCGACGCGAGGCGTTCATGAACCGCTCCTCGTTCAGCTGCCCCCGCTGCCAGCCCCGGCCCCGCCCCCGCACCGCCTGAGACCGCCCCCGCACCGTCCGATCCGGCCCCTGCACCGGTCCGGCCTGCCCCGTGATCGCCGCGACACGCGCACGCGCGACGCCTGAGCTGATCACCGTCCGGCCTCCCGGCACTGTCCGACCTCGTCGCGGTGCCGCTGACCGGCGGTGGAGTTCACGCGATCGGGCAGGGGTCCCGCCAGGCGTCCAGGGAGCGGTTCTTGCGCATCGACGAGAAGCCGTAGCCGAGGCCGGTCACGCAGAAGTCGGTCGGCGCCCGGTCGTACTCGACGTGCAGCACCGGCTTGCCGGCCTCGGTGAAGGGCAGCAGCTTCACGCAGCGCCGCAGCCGTACGCACTCCTGGGTGACGGCGAAGTCGAAGTCGGGGGCGAGCGCGGCCACCTGGTCGAGGTTGTCGACCATGCCGGGGGAAAGGCCCACCGACCGGGTCAGCTCCGCCACCCGCCGGTTGAACCGGATCTGGTCGTCGTAGGTCAGCCGGAACCCCGAACTGTGCGCGTAGCCGTCCAGGCCGGTCAGTGCCGCCGCGTGGAACCGTTTGCCGCGGCAGAGCCGCAGCCGGTCGGCGATGATCGGCTCCAGAATCTCCCACTGCCGTACGTCCACCCACCGGGCGCCGTCGTCTCCGGTGCCGCGGCCGCTTACCGATGCCGGGAAACGGTCGGCGTCAGGGTCGGCGCTCGAGTAGGTCCCGGCGCTGACCTGGCAGATCAGCCGGCGGTCCCGGGCGCGCAGCAGCCCGGTCTCGGTCGAGGTGGTCGTCACCGGGTCGAGCAGGAACACGGCGGCGGCGGCGTCGGTGTCGAGCGGGCCGGTCGCCTGCCACTGCCACAGCCAGGGTCCGGCGGTGAAGGGACCGGGCTCGTTGATCGGGACCGGCTCGATGCGGCAGGCCGCCACACCCGTCAGCAGGATCACCAGCAGAACGGCCGACAGGTGGCGCCTGCCGCGCCGGGGCGGCCGCGACCGGATCCCCATCGGCGGCTCCCGCTGGCGTGGACGACGTTGACGTCCCGGGCGACGGCAGACGGCGGCCGGGCGTACCCGTTACAACGAGTACGCCCGGCCGGTCGACGCGGGTGCGCAGGTCAGGACGCGGCGAAGACCTGGGTCCAGTAGAGGGATCCGCCGCCCTCGGCGACACCGACACCGAGGTGCCGGTACGTGCAGTTGAGGATGTTCCGCCGGTGACCGGGGCTGTTCATCCAGCCCTGCATGACCGCTTCGGGGGTCCGGTAGCCCATCGCGACGTTCTCGGCGACCGCACGCCAGGTGTAGCCGGCCCGGGTGACCCGGGTGCCGACGTTGCTGCCGTCGCTGCCCTCGTGCGCCATGTTCCGGTGGGCGGCCTGGTCTTCGCTGTGCCGCTGGGCGGCGGTGGTGAGTTTGCTGTGCGCGCTCAGGTTGCCGCAGCCTGCCTTGGCCCGTTCGGCGTTGACCAGCGTGAGAATCTGCCGGCGCTCGTCGGCGTGGTCGTCGCCGGAGCCACCGGTGGTCGTGGCGGCGGGCGGCGCCGACGAGGTGCTCGGGGCGGGCGCGGTGGTGGTGCGGGCCGGCCGGGGAGCAGGGCTGCCGGTCGGGCGGGGATTCTTGCTCGGCCGCGGCGTGGGCGACGCCGACGGGGTGGGGCTCGCCGCGGCGTCGGCGTCGGCGTCCGTGTCCGCGCCCGGGGCGACAGCGGAGGCGTCGGCGAGGTCCAGGAGCGCGACCTGCGAGGCGTCGCCGTCGCCGGGCGTCGGGGTTGCGGTCCGGGGCGCCAGGGTCACGCCGGCTGCGATCAGCACGGTCAGCGTGGCCGCGGCCACCGTGCCGACCAGCAGTGGCCGGGACAGCCGGCGCGTCAGGCGGTGCCGTCCCCGGCCGTGGGGCTCCTCGGCCTCGGTGTCGCGGCGAGAGGCGGGCCGCGCCGGGTCGTGACGGGGCGACTGGGGACGTTCGGGTTGCGGCCTGGGCGCCGGGCGGGCCTGGGCGCCGCGCAGGAACGCCAGGTAGTCCTCGTCCGAGGATCCGGGTTCATCGCGGTTGTTGCGATCGCGCACGGCGTTCGCCTCCTGTGGTGCCTGGGCCGGGGCAAGGTGACGCTATGTGCCGCCGGCAGAGCGGGCAAATCGCCTAAGCAAGAGTTAAGGCAGACATCGGGCGGGGATGACCGGACCCAACGGCCGCAGTCGATGATCTCCGGACGAAACGCCGACTTGACGAATGGCGGTTAACGGCTCAATATGTAGGAGTCGCCAGTCGCGCCCCATCATGCCCGTGTCCAGTTTGCGGGAGATAGCCGCGAACGATTGGGCGCGCGTTGGCCGGCCTTTCCGGCAGCGCATCAAGAGGAGACAACATGGCGAAGGCCCTCTATGGCCACGTCGGGGTGGCGTCCGATCGGCGTCTCGTCGACGAGGTCACCCGGCTGCGTGCCACCGTGCAGGCACTGGAATTCGAGATCACCCGGTTGCGTGCCGACAATGATCGGCTCGCGGCGGCCGCGGCTGAGGCGGACGAACTGCTCCGGCTCGCTGAGCCCGCACTGACCTGACCGTCGTACCGACCGTTGTGGCGCCGATTCCGTCGGCGCCCACCGGTCGACAACTGAATCCCTTTTTCACCAATAGCGCGCCGATCACATCGTGACGGCGCGCATTTGTTTGTCCGTGACCGCCGCGTCGGCGAATGGGGCCGAAGATGGGAGTGCTTCCCACCTCAGCGGGTGGGTCGCGTCCTGACCTCGCGTCCGCTTCGCGCTAGTCTGCGCAGGACCGAGTCCCTCCAGCTCACACAGCCCGGCCAGCCGACGGGCGAGGATCGAGACGGTGCATCTCAAGAGTCTGACGGTGAAGGGGTTCAAGTCCTTCGCCTCCGCCACGACGTTCAAGCTCGAGCCGGGGATCACCTGTGTGGTCGGTCCGAACGGCTCCGGCAAGTCGAACGTCGTCGACGCCATCGCCTGGGTCCTCGGTGAGCAGGGCGCCAAGGCGCTGCGCGGCGGCAAGATGGAGGACGTCATCTTCGCCGGCACCGCCGGCCGGGCGCCGCTGGGGCGCGCCGAGGTCACCCTCACCATCGACAACACCGACGGCGCCCTGCCGATCGACTACACCGAGGTCTCCATCACCCGCCGGATGTTCCGCTCCGGCGAGAGCGAGTACGAGATCAACGGTGACTCCTGCCGGCTGCTCGACATCCAGGAACTGCTCTCCGACTCCGGCATCGGCCGGGAGATGCACATCATCGTCGGCCAGGGGCGCCTGGACGGGATGCTGCACGCCAAGCCCGAGGACCGCCGCGCCTTCATCGAGGAGGCCGCCGGCGTCCTCAAGCACCGCAAGCGCAAGGAAAAGGCGCTGCGCAAGCTCGACGCGATGCAGACCAACCTCAACCGGCTGACCGACCTCACCGCCGAGCTGCGCCGCCAGCTCAAGCCGCTGGGCCGCCAGGCCGAGGTGGCCCGGCGCGCTGCCGCCATCCAGGCCAACCTGCGCGACGCCCGGCTGCGGCTGCTCGCCGACGACCTCGCCACCCTGCGCACCACGCTGGACCGGGAGATCGCCGACGAGACCGCGCTGCGGCAGCGCCGCGAGGAGGTCGAAGCCGAGTACGCCGAGGTCCAGGGCCGCCTCACCGAGTTGGAGGCCGCGCTCGCCGAGGACGCGCCGCGGCTGGCCGCCGCCCAGGACACCTGGTACAAGCTCTCCGCCCTGCAGGAGCGCTTCCGCTCCACCGAGCAGCTTGCCCGGGAGCGGCTGCGGCACCTCAGCGCCGTGCCCGACGACGAACGCCCCGGCCGCGACCCGGAGCAGCTGCTCGCCGAGTCGGAGAAGGTGCGCGAGCAGGAGGAGGAGCTGCGCGCCGCGCTCACCGACGACCAGGTGCACCTCGCTGAGGCCGTCGAGCACCGCCAGGAGCTGGAACGGCAGCTCGCCGCCGCCGAGCGGGAACTGGTCGCCGCCGCCAAGGCCATCGCCGACCGGCGGGAAGGACTTGCCCGGCTCACCGGAAAGGTCAACTCCGCGCGGGCGCGTACCGGCAGCGGCGGTGAGGAGATCGAGCGGCTCACCGTCGCCCACGCCGACGCGGCCGCCCGGGCCGAAGTGGCGCAGGCCGACCTCGACGCGGTGGCCGCCGAGTCGACCGAGGCCGACCGGGACAACGCCGACCTCGACGCCCGGCACGCCGAGGCAGTCGCCGCACAGGAACGGGCCGCCGCCCGCGTACGGGAACTCTCCGACGCCGAACGCAAGGCGGAGAAGGAGGCGGCGACCTGGGCGGCGCGCGAGGAGGCGCTCTCGATGGGGCTGCAGCGCGCCGACGGCGCCGGTGCGCTGCTCTCCCGGGCCGGGGAGGTTCCGGGTCTGATCGGCGCCCTGGCCGGTGTGCTCACCGTCGCCCCCGGCCACGAGGCGGCGCTCGCCGCCGCGCTCGGTGCCCTGGCCGACGCCGTCGCGGTCACCGGGATCGACGAGGCCGCCGAGGCGATGCGGCTGCTGAAGATCAACGACGCGGGCCGGGCCAGCATCCTGATCGGCGGCGCGTCGGCGCCGGGGATGCGCGGCTCGCTCGACTCGCTGCGCCCGGCGCTGCCCGACGGCGCGCACTGGGGGCCCGACCTGGTGCAGTGCCCGCAGGAGCTGGCCCCGGCGGTGCACTGGGCGCTGCGCGACGTGGTCCTGGTCGGCGACCTCAAGGCCGCGACCGCCCTGGTCGCCGGCAACCCGCAACTGCGGGCGGTCACCCCCGACGGCGATGTCGTCGGCGCGTACGCCGCCGCGGGTGGCTCCGCCAAGGCACCCAGCTTCATCGAGGTGCAGGCCGCGGTCGAGGAGGCCCGCGGCAACCGGGTCACCGCCGAACAGACCAGCGCCGAGCTGCGCGAACAGCTGGCCGAGGCCCGCGCCGACGTGGCCGAACGCAAAGAGGCCGTCGCGGTGGCCGCCGCCGCCAAGCGGCAGGCCGAGGGGCAGCGCAACGCGGCCGCCCGCCGGCTGGCCGAGCTGGGCGCTGCCGCCCGCTCGGCCCGCGCGGAGACCGACCGGCTGGCCCAGTCGCTGGCGCGCGCCACCGCCGCCCGCGAGGAGGACCTGCTCAGGCTCGCCGAGCTGGAGGAGCGGCTGCGGCTGGCCGAGGAGACACCGATCGACGCCGAGCCCTCCACCGAGGAGCGCGACCAGCTCGCCGCGATGGTGCCACGGGCCCGGCAGAACGAGATGGAGGTCCGGCTGGCGGTGCGCACCGCCGAGGAGCGGGTCGCCTCCATCGCCGGGCGCGCCGACTCACTGGCGCGCCAGGCCGCTGCCGAACGGGCAGCCAGGGAACGGGCCGCCGCCCGGCGCGCAGCCCGTACCCGGGGTGCGGCCATTGCCCGCGCTGTCGCGTCCGGCGCCCGGGAGGTGCTGACCCGGCTGTCGGTCTCGCTCGTCGAGGCCGAGCGGCAGCGCGACGAGGTGGCCCGGGAACGGGCGGGCCGCGAGGCGGAACTCCAGGAGGTGCGGGGCGCGGCGAAACGCCTCGGCGGCGAACTGGAGCGCCTCACCGGCCAGGTGCACCGCGACGAGGTCGCCCGCGCCGAGCAGCGGCTGCGCATCGAGCAACTGGAGGCCAAGGCCGCCGAGGACTTCGGACTTGACGTGGCGACCCTCATCGGCGAGTACGGCCCGCAGCAGCCGGTGCCGCCGACCGAGGCCGAGGCCGCCCTCGCCACCGCCGACGGCAAGCCGGTGCCCGAACCGAAGCCGTACGACCGGGCCACGCAGGAGAAGCGGGCCGCCAAGGCGGAACGGGAGCTGACCCTGCTCGGCAAGGTCAACCCGCTGGCGCTGGAGGAGTTCGCCGCCCTGGAGGAGCGCTTCAAGTTCCTCTCCGAGCAGCTGGAGGACCTCAAGGCCACCCGCAAGGACCTGCTCACCGTCGTCAAGGACGTCGACGAGCGGATCCTGGAGGTCTTCGCCAGCGCGTACGCCGACACCGCCCGCGAATTCGAGCAGGTCTTCTCGGTGCTCTTCCCCGGCGGTGAGGGGCGGCTGGTGCTCACCGAGCCCGACGACATGCTCACCACCGGCGTGGAGGTCGAGGCCCGGCCGCCCGGCAAGAAGATCAAGCGGCTCTCGCTCCTCTCCGGCGGCGAGCGTTCGCTGACCGCGGTGGCGATGCTGGTGGCGATCTTCCGGGCCCGCCCCAGCCCCTTCTACATCATGGACGAGGTCGAGGCCGCTCTCGACGACGTCAACCTGGGACGGCTGATCACTCTGATGGCGCAGCTGCGCGAGAAGAGTCAGCTGATCGTCATCACGCACCAGAAGCGGACCATGGAGATCGCCGACGCGCTCTACGGCGTGACCATGCGCAACGGCGTCACCCAGGTCATCAGCCAGCGGCTCAACAGGGACGAGGAAGACTGAACATGGCCCGGCAACGTGCGACAGCGCTGCTGATCGATTTGGACGGCGTACTGCGGGTCTGGGACCCGGAGCCCACCGCGGAGGTGGAGCGCGCCTACGAGCTGCCGGCGGGGTTGCTGGAGGCGACCGCGATGCGCTGGGGCCGGCTCAAGCCGGTCCTGGCCGGTGAGGTCTCGCACGCCGATTGGCTCGCGGGCGTGGCCGAGGAGCTGGCCGAGGCGGCCGGCGGCGCCGACCGGGCCCGGGCCGCGGTGGCGCAATGGCAGCAGTACCGGGGCGAGATCGACCCGCAGGTGCTCGACCTCGTACGCGAGGTCCGCGCCGCCGGGCTGCGGGTGGGACTCGCCACCAACGCCACCGACCTGCTCGACGCCGACCTGGCCGCGCTCAAGCTCGTCGGCGAGGTCGACGTCGTGCTCAACTCCTCCGTGCTGGGCGAGGTCAAGCCGTCGAAGGAGTTCTTCACCGCGGCCTGCCAGGCGCTGGGGACCCCGCCGGACCGGGTGCTCTTCGTCGACGACGAGGACCGGATGGTGCGCGGCGCGCGGGTGGCCGGGCTGTCGGCGTACCGGTGGGACGGTCCGGCGGGGCTGCGCTACGTACGCGCGGCGCTGGAGCTGCCGGCCGGCTGACCGGAAGGCCCCCGCGCCCTATAGCCCGGTGGTGCCGTCGATGCGTTCGCGGATGAGGTCGGCGTGGCCGTTGTGCCGGGCGTACTCCTCGATCATGTGCAGGTAGACCCAGCGCAGGCTCATCTCCCGGTTCCCCCGGTTGCGGGCCGGGAAGGTCGCCTCCAGCGGCAGTCCGGCCACCGCCGCATCGGCCTTCGCGACCTCGTCGGCGAAGGTCGCGAAGTCCGCCTCGGCGTCGGCCTGAGTGACGTCGAACTCGCCGTCCGGGTTCTCCTCGGTGACGTAGAGCTCCGGGAGTTCCTGGCGGGCGGCGTTCTCCCGGAACCACCAGCGCTCGACCTCGGCCATGTGCCGGACCAGGCCGAGCAGGGTCAGCGGCGAGGGTTCCACGGCGGCGGTCCTGAGCTGATCGGCGGTGAGCCCGGCGCAGATGCCGAGCAGCGTGTTCCGGTGCCAGTCGAGCCAGCCCTGCAGCATGGCGCGTTCGTCGCCGGTGAAGGGTTCAGGCTCGCGAGGAGCCGGGGGTGCGATCCAGGTCATGCGGGCATCGTTGTCGATCCCCTCGGTCGCGGCAACGGGATTTGCCCGCCGCTCTCGCCGCCGCGTTCAGCGTTCGGTGGCGTTCAGCCTGCTCAGCAGCCGGGCGAAGACGGCGAGGTCCTCGCGGGCCCAGCTCGCCATGGTCTGCTGGAAGGGCGCCAGCCGCGCCGCCCGGGCCGCGTCGAAGCGGCGCTGCCCCTCCGGGCTGAGACTGAGCAGGGCGGCCCGCCGGTCGCTCGGGTCCGGTTGCCGGTCCACCAGTCCGAGCTGCTCCAGCGCCTGGACCTGCCGGCTGAGCGTGCCCTTGCTGATGCCGGTCAGCTCGGCCAGGTCGGTGAGCCGGGTCGAGCCGCGCCGGCGCAGCCAGAGGAGCAGGCCGTAGCTGTTCGGCTCCAGGTTCGGATGTACGTCGCGGGCGATCTCCCAGGAGACCGCGCGGCCCAGCCGCAGCATCGCCATCAGCTCATGGTCGACGGTCCTGAGCAGTTCACGGAAGTCGTCGTCCATTTGATCAAGGGTACGCGACCTCAGCGGCTCGTCCCGGTCAACGGCGTCTGCACCACCG
>Ga0233372_1000849_pt1 | contig 12860 bp, 9 predicted proteins | sample ElkDunMinimDraft_4_FD_191538 | JGI IMG/M metagenome (GOLD analysis project Ga0233372, IMG submission 191538) | Fecal eukaryotic communites from dung pellets of Tule Elk in California, USA - Elk Dung D8 | ecosystem: Host-associated > Mammals > Digestive system > Large intestine > Fecal | place... | reverse complement strand
GGTAGGCGTCGAACAGGTGTTCGGGTAGCGTGGTGCCCGGTGACACGGTCGAGCCGACCACAGCCCTACCCGGTGACGAGCCGGTCGCGGGGGTGGGGGCGGTCCGGTCGGGATGTCGGTGGTCGGGCATAGCGTCGCCGCGACAAGACCAGCCCCCGCAGGCGCAGCACGTGCTGCACGAGACGACGAGGTGGACCCATGCCCGCTGCTCCTGACCGTTCCAAGGCCCTCGAGGCCGCCCTCAGCCAGATCGACCGCCAGTTCGGCAAGGGCTCGGTCATGCGCCTCGGCGACGAGACCCGTGCCCCCGTCGAGGTGATCCCGACCGGCTCGATCGCGCTGGACATCGCGCTCGGCATCGGCGGGCTGCCCCGTGGGCGTGTCGTCGAGGTGTACGGCCCGGAGTCCTCCGGGAAGACCACCGTCGCGCTGCACGCCGTCGCCAACGCCCAGAAGGCCGGCGGCATCGCCGCCTTCATCGACGCCGAGCACGCGCTCGACCCCGAGTACGCGAAGAAGCTGGGCGTCGACACCGACGCGCTGCTCGTGTCGCAGCCGGACACCGGCGAGCAGGCGCTCGAGATCATGGACACCCTGATCCGCTCGGGTGCGATCGACATCATCGTCATCGACTCCGTCGCCGCCCTCGTGCCGAAGGCGGAGATCGAGGGGGAGATGGGCGACTCGCACGTCGGTCTGCAGGCGCGACTCATGTCGCAGGCGCTGCGCAAGATCACCGGTGCGCTCAACGCGTCCGGCACCACCGCGATCTTCATCAACCAGCTGCGCGAGAAGATCGGCGTGTTCTTCGGCAGCCCCGAGACGACGACCGGTGGCAAGGCGCTGAAGTTCTACGCCTCGGTCCGCATGGACATCCGGCGCATCGAGACCCTCAAGGAGGGCACCGAGGCGGTCGGCAACCGCACCCGCGTCAAGGTCGTCAAGAACAAGATGGCCCCGCCGTTCAAGCAGGCCGAGTTCGACATCCTGTACGGCGTCGGGATCTCCCGCGAGGGCTCGCTCATCGACATGGGCGTCGAGCACGGCTTCGTCCGCAAGTCGGGTGCGTGGTTCACGTACGACGGCGACCAGCTGGGCCAGGGCAAGGAGAACGCGCGCAAGTTCCTGCGCGACAACCCGGACCTGGCCAACGAGCTGGACAAGAAGATCAAGGAGAAGCTCGGCATCGGTGCCAAGGTCGACGCCCCGGCCGACGCGCCGGTCCCGGTCGACTTCTGAGCACCGTGACGGGTGCCACCGGCCGGTCCGCGGCGCGTCGCCGCGGCCGGTCGGCGACCGAGCCGCTGCAGGACGGCGCCGCCGTGCAGGACCCGGACGCCGACCACGAGTCGGTCGCCCGCAGCATCGTCCTGCGCCGGCTGGCCGCCGCGGCGCAGTCGCGGGGGCAGCTGGCGGACGCGCTCGCGCGTCGTGACGTGCCTCCCGACGTCGCGACCCGTGTGCTCGACCGCTTCACCGAGGTCGGCCTGATCGACGACGCAGAGTACGCCCGCATGTTCGTGCGGTCACGGCACGCCGAGCGTGGTCTGTCGCGCCGGGCGCTCGGCGTCGAGCTGCGTCGCAAGGGCATCGACGACGAGACCGCCGCGGCCGCGCTCCAGGACCTCGACGACGAGGACGAGGAGCACGCCGCACGCGAGCTCGTGCGCCGGCGCCTGCGCTCCACGACCGGCCTCGAGACGCAGGTCCGCGTCCGGCGCACCTACGGCGCGCTCGGCCGCAAGGGGTACGCGCCAGGCCTGGTCGCCCGGCTCGTGCGGGAGGAGCTGGCGGCCGAAGGGCTCGAGGACGACATGGCGAGCACACCGCCCGACGACTGACAGGCGGAGCGCGCCGCCCGACGACTGACGGGGGCGCACGCCGCCCGACCGACGGCGGAGCGCGTCGCCCGACCGACGGGTGACCGCCACCGGTGCGGACGCCCCTCCGCCGTCGTGCGTCCCGGCGTCGTCCGGCGTCGGTGCGCGTCGTGCGTCGTGTCCGGTCCCGCGAGGGCTCGGGCCGGGCGCCGTGCGATCATCCGAGACGTGTCCGCGTCCGTCGAGCCCGAGGTCGGGCGGCCGGCGCGCGCACTCGTCGACCGGAGCCGGGCGCTCGCGGACCGCGCGCGGGGCGTGATCGACCACCTCGACGCCGCCGTCCTGCAGGTCGCGGACGCGGTGGCGCAGGACCGCGAGCGGCGGGTGCTCGCCGAGCTGGCGCTCGTCCCGGTCACCCGCCTCGGCGACGCCACCGACCGCAACCTGCGACTCGGCCGGCTGGTGGACGCCGGCTACCACGCCGCGGCGGACCTCGTCGGTGTCCCCGCCGCCACCCTGGAGCAGGTCCCGGGCGTCGGGCCGCGCACCGCGCGGGCGACCGCGGCGGCCGTCGAGCAGCTCGCCGACGCGGTGCGCGAGGTGACCGCCCCGCGGCTGCGGCTCGACCGCCCCGACGGCACGCCCGACGTGCTCGCCACCACCCGGCTGCTCGCCCTGCTCGCCCGCACGCTGCGCCTCGAGCCGCTCGTCGGCCCGCACCGCCAGGAGCTCGCGGACCACGTGCGCACGGTCGACGCGTGCGCGCCGGCGGCAGCCGTCGCGCGGCACCGGCTGCGGTACGCGGTGGCCCGGCGCCCGACCAGGCAGGCGGCCGTGCGGGCGCTGCGGGTGCTGGCCGACGCGGACCACTGGGCGGCCCGCTCAGGGCTCCCCGCGCTCGTCGACCGGCTGCAGGCCGCCTGCGCCGAACCCGACCCGCCGCAGGCAGCGCTGTGGGACGACGTCGAGACGCGGCCCGCCACGTACACCACCGAGCTGCTGCGGCTGGTCCCGCACGCGGTCGACGTCGCCGCCGAGCGCGGGCTGCTCGCCGCCGAGCTGGCGGCCCAGGTCGCCGACCACCCCCTCGACACCACGAAGCTGCGGGTCCGGCTGCGCGGGTACCAGGACTTCGGTGCGCGGTTCCTGCTGCACCAGGGGCGCGCGCTGCTCGGTGACGAGATGGGCCTGGGCAAGTCCGTCCAGGCCGTCGCGGCCATGGCGCACGTCGCGACGCAGGGCGCGACCCACCTGCTCGTCGTGTGCCCCGCGAGCGTGCTGGTCACCTGGCAGCGGGAGATCGAGCGGCACTCCGCGCTCACCGTGGTTCGCGTGCACGGTCGCGACGCGGCCGCCGAGGGGGAGCGCTGGCGGCGCGAGGGCGGTGTCGCGGTGGCCACGTTCGGCTCCCTGCACCACGTACCCTCGCTCGACGCCCCGGTACCCGGGCCGCAGGTCGCGCCGGGGCAGGTCGACGGCGCGGACGCGTGGTCCGCCGGCGGCGGTGCCCCGCTCGGCATGCTCGTCGTCGACGAGGCGCACCTCGTCAAGAACCCCCGGGCCGAGCGGTCCCGCGCGGTCGCTGCGTGGGCGGGGCGCACCTTCCGCGTGGCGCTGCTCACCGGCACCCCGATGGAGAACCGCGTCGGGGACTTCGTCGCGCTCGTCCGGCTGCTCCAGCCCGACCTCGCCGACGGTCTGCCGCGCCACCTGGGTGCCGCCGGCAGGGACGCGTTCCGGCGCGCCGTCGCGCCGGTCTACCTGCGGCGCGACCGCGACGACGTGCTGGTCGAGCTCCCGGCGCTCACCGTGGTGGACGAGTGGGAGGAGCTGACGCCCGAGGGGCGGCGCCGGTACCGGGAGGCCGTGGCCCGCGGGGACCTCATGGGGATGCGCCGCGCCGCGTCCGTCCACGCGGGGCACCCCACGTCCGGCAAGCTGGGCCGGCTGCTGGAGGTCGTCGCCGACGCGCGGGCGCACGGCCGCCGGGTGGTGGTGTTCTCCTGGTTCCGCGAGGTGCTCGACGTCGTGGCGCAGGCGCTGGTGACCCACGGCGGCGCGACGGTGCTCGGCCCGCTCACGGGCGACGTGCCGCCGCACCGCCGCCAGGAGCTGGTCGACGAGCTGGCCCGGCTCGACCCCGCCGCCGGGGCGGTGCTCGTCGCGCAGGTGCAGGCCGGCGGCGTCGGACTCAACCTGCAGTGCGCATCCGTCGCGGTGCTCTGCGAGCCGCAGCTGACGCCCGCGGCCGAGGCCCAGGCGTTCGCGCGGCTGCACCGCATGGGTCAGCTGCGCCCCGTGACCGCGCACCGGCTGCTGGCCGAGCGCACGGTGGACGAGCGTCTGGTCGCGCTGCTGGCCGAGAAGTCCCGTGAGTTCGACCGCTACGTGCGCGACTCGCTGCTGGCCGAGCAGACCGTGCGAGCCGTCGACGTCACGGCACCGGAGCTGGCGCGGGACCTGGTCGCGTGGGAGCAGGCGCAGTGGGGGACGGGCCCGCTGTGGGAGGAGCTCGCCGACCCGGCGGCCCGCTGACCGCGCGGCGGGACGCCTCCGGGGCGCCCACCGGCGACAATGGTCGCGGCGCCGTGGGCGCGCCGATCTGGAGGAGGTGCCGTGGAGCCGGGTGCGATCGCCACCGTGGTGGGTCTGCTGGGGGCGTGCCTCGTCGCACTCATCCTCGTCCTCACGGCACGTCGGGAGGCCGACGAGCAGCGTCGCCGGGCCGCGCAGGACGTCGCGCAGATCCGCGACGACGCCCGCGCGATGCTGGCCGACGCCGAGCGTCGGGAGCGTCGCGTCGCGGACAGGGAGCGGGAGCTCGCCGCGGAGCGCACCGAGCTCGCCGAGCTCGAGCGTCGCACCCGCAGCGAGGCGGACGCCCTGGCGGAGGCGCGCCGGGCGGGTACGCGCGAGCTCGACAAGGCCGAGCGGGTCGCGGCCCGCACGCTCGCGGACGCGGACCGGGCGGCCAACGAGCGGCTTGCCGACGCCCGGGCGCGCGCCCGTGCAGAGCTGGAGTCCGTGAGCGGTCTGACGCAGGACGAGGCGCTCGCCGAGCTGACGCGCCGCATCACCGACCAGGCCGTCGACGCCGCCGCGGCGCAGGTCCGCCGCGCAGAGGCGCAGGCGCGGCGCACGGCGGACGCCCGTGCGCGGCGGATCGTCGCGACCGCCGTGCAGCGCGTCGCGGTGCCGACCAGCGCACAGCCGGTCGTCACGATCCTGCCGCTGCCGTCGGACGAGATGAAGGGCCGCATCATCGGCAAGGAGGGCCGCAACATCCGGCACTTCGAGGCGTTGACCGGCGTGAACGTCCTGGTGGACGAGACCCCGGACACCGTGGTCCTGTCCTGCTTCGACGCGGAGCGCCGGGAGGTCGCCCAGGTGGCGCTCGAGGCCCTGATGGCGGACGGCCGGATCCACCCGCAGCGCATCGAGGCGGCGTACGCCGAGGCGCTGGCCGGCGCCGACGACCGGCACGACGCGGCCGGCCACGACGCGGTCGAGCGCGCCGGCATCGACCACCTGCACGCCGACCTCGTGCGGACGATGGGCCGGCTGCGGCTGCGGTCGTCGTACGGGCAGAACGTGCTGGAGCACCTCGTCGAGAGCGCGCAGATCGCCGCGGCCATCGCCGCCGAGGTGGGTGCCGACGTCGCCGTCGCCCGGCGCGGTGCCTTCCTGCACGACGTGGGCAAGGCACTCACCGGTGAGGTCCCCGGGACGCACGCCGCGATCGGCGCCGACCTGGCGCGGCGGCTGGGGGAGTCCGACGCCGTGGTCAACGCGATCGCCGCGCACCACGACGAGGTGCCCGCCACCACGGTCGAGGCGGTGCTGGTGCAGGCCGCCGACGCGATCTCCGCGGCACGACCCGGCGCCCGCCGGCAGGAGATCGACCAGTACGTCGAGCGCATGGGGGAGCTGGAGTCCCTCGTCGCGGCGCACCAGGGCGTGCGCCGCGTGCTGGCCATGGCCGCCGGACGGGAGGTGCGCGTGGTGGTCGAGCCCGACGAGGTGGACGACCGCGCGCTGCCGCAGCTCGCCTCGGCCATCGCCAAGCGCATCGAGGCGGACCTGACGTACCCGGGCGAGATCCGGGTGACGGTCGTGCGCGAGCTGCGCGCGAGCGCCACCGCCGGCTGACGGGCCCGCTCCGGACCGGGTGGGCCGAACGGCGCACGTCCGAGGGGTGCGCCCCCGACGATCGCGTCGCCTCAGTGCCCCGTCGTGGCCCCCCGCGGTGCCGGCCCGGGTGCGGTGACGTCCACCGCCGGTGCGGCGGTGCGTCGTGTGCGACCCTGCAGGCGCAGCGCGAGCCGCGACAGGCTGATGTTGACGACCAGGTAGATCCCGGCGCCGACGGTGAACAGGGCCACGACCGACGCGTTGCCGAAGTACTGCGCGTTGTTCTGGATGGCCTTGAGCAGCTCGGAGTACCCGACGATGAAGCCGAGCGAGGAGTCCTTGAGCAGGACGACGAGCTGGGCGACCAGGCTGGGTGCCATGGTGCGCAGGGCCTGCGGCAGCAGCACCAGCCGCAGCGTCTGGCCGCGGGACAGTCCGATGGCGGCCGCGGCCTCGGACTGGCCCTTCGGCAGGGCCGCGAGCCCGGCACGCACGATCTCGGCGATGACGGCCATGTTGTAGACCGTCAGGCCGAAGATGACCGCGGCGAAGGCGCTCCAGCCGAACGCCAGCAGGGCGAAGAACATCATGAGCAGCACCGGCAGACCGCGGAACAGCTCGATCACGACCGACGCGGCGACGCGGACGGGTGCGAGGCGCGTGGTGCGGAGCACGGCCAGCACCAGACCGAGCAGCAGTGCCAGGGGCGCGGCGACGGCCGCGGCGCGCAGTGTGGCGCCCAGGCCGACGACGAGCAGCGACCGCCACACGTCGAGCGCGCTCTGGTTCTTCGGCGGGTCCCACAGGACGGCCCAGCGGTCGGCCTCGAAGACACCGCGTCCGGCGGCGTACCAGGCACCCACACCGACCAGGGCGAGGACGAGAAGGCCCCCGACGACGGAGCCGATCCGCTCGCGGCGGCGCGCGAGCGGGCCGGGGGCGTCGTACAGGACCGAGGTCGCACGGCTCATCGGGCGAACGCCACCTTCCGCTCCAGCAGGTTCGCGAGCTGACCTGCCGGGATCGTCACGACCAGGTAGAACAGCGCGACCCCGGCGAGGACGAGGACGACGTCGGCCGGGTTCTGCTGCGCGAGCCGCCGGCCCGTCGCCGTGAGCTCCACGACGGCGAACCCGGCGGCGACGGACGTGTTCTTCGCCAGGGCGATGATGACGTTGATCAGGGGCGGGATCACCGAGCGCACCGCCTGCGGCAGGATCACCGACGTGAGGGACTGCCCGAACGTCAGGCCGATCGCTCGCGCGGCCTCCGCCTGCCCCACGCCCACGGCGTTGATGCCCGAGCGCACGGCCTCCGCGACGAACACCGACGTGTAGGCCGTCAGACAGCCCACGGCCGTCCAGTAGCCGAGCGGCAGCACGACGCCGAACTGCGGCAGCACGAGCACCGCGAAGAAGAAGATCAGCGTGAGCGGCATGTTCCGCAGCAGCTCGGTGTAGGTCGCGGCGAACACGCGTAGCGACCCCAGGGGTGAGACGCGCATGGCGGCCACGGCCAGGCCGATGACGAGCGCGCCGAGGCCCGCGACGATCGTCAGCTGCGCGGTCATGCGGAAGCCGGCCAGGTAGGCCGGCATGTTGTCGGCGATGACCATGAGGTCCACGCGCGTCCTCCGGGTGCGTGCTCGTGCGGGCGGTCGGGCGCGCAACCCCGCCGCCGCGCGGGAGGCGGCGGCGGGGGTGCGGGTGCTCAGTAGCGGTCGACCGTCGGGGGCTCCGGGGCCGGCAGCACGGTGCCGGCGGTGGACTCCCACGCCTCGCTCCACGTGCCGTCCTCGAAGCTCTCCTCGAGCACGTCGTTGATCCACATGCGGAAGTCCGTGTCGTCGAGCGCGAGGCCGATGCCGTAGGGCTCCTCGGTGAACGGCTCCCCGCGCACCTCCATGTCGTCGTTGTCGGCCGCGAAGCCGGCGAGGATCACGTTGTCGGTGCTGATCGCGTCGACCTGGCCGTTGCGCAGCGGCTCGATGCACTCGGAGTACGCGCCGAGCGCCTGGACCTTCGCCTCGGGGTAGTTCTGCAGCAGGTTCGCCTCGGGCGTCGACCCCGACACGGTGCACACGTTCTTGCCCGCGAGGTCCTCGGGGCCCTCGATGTCGGTGTTGGACGTCATCGTGAGGATCGACTGACCGGCGAGGTAGTACGGGCCCGCGAAGGACACGACCTCCTTGCGCTTGTCGTTGATCGTGTAGGTGGCGACGACGATGTCGACCTCGCCGTTCTGGATGAACGGCTCGCGGTTGGACGAGATCGTCTCCTTCCACTCGATGTCCTCCGGGGCGATGCCCAGCTTGCCGGCGATGATCTTGCCGATCTCGACGTCGAAGCCCTCGGGCTCCCCGTTGGGGCCCACGAGGCCGAACAGCGGCTGGTCGAACTTGGTGCCGATGGTGATCGTGCCGGCCTCCGCGAGGGCCGCCATGGTCGACCCCTCGGGGAACTCGGCGGTCTCCTCGGCGGGTGTGGCCCCGCCCGCGGGCTCGGTGCCCTCGCCGTCGTCGGAACCTCCGGCGCACGCCGTCAGGGCGAGGACGGTGGCGGACATCAGGGCGATGAGCCCGGTACGGACGGGTCGCATGGTGCGTCTCCTTCGTGGCGTCGGCGCGTCGCGGCTGGGTCGACGTCGCGCCGGTACGGGTGCGGGGCCCGGGGCCGGGTCCCCGTCCATCAGTGGGTGAGGATCTTGGACAGGAAGTCGCGCGCCCGCTCGCTGCGAGGCGCCGTGAAGAAGGTCTCGGGGTCGGCGTCCTCGACGATCTGTCCCGCGTCCATGAACACGACACGGTGGGCGGCGCGCCGCGCGAACCCCATCTCGTGGGTGACGACGACCATCGTCATGCCGTCGCGCGCCAGGCCGACCATGACGTCGAGGACCTCGTTGATCATCTCGGGGTCCAGCGCCGACGTCGGCTCGTCGAACAGCAGGGCCTGCGGCTTCATCGCCAGGGCCCGGGCGATCGCGACACGCTGCTGCTGACCGCCGGACAGCTGCGCGGGCAGCTTTGCCGCCTGGTCGGCGACGCCGACGCGGTCGAGGATCTCCATCGCGGTCGCCCGCGCCTCGGCCGGGCGGACCTTCTTGGCCTTGACCTGGCCGAGCGTGACGTTCTCCAGGACCGTCTTGTGCGCGAAGAGGTTGAACGACTGGAACACCATGCCGACGTCGGCGCGCAGCCGCGCGAGGTCCCTGCCCTCCGCAGGCAGCGGCTTGCCGTCGAGGGTGATCGTCCCCGAGTCGATCGTCTCGAGTCGGTTGATGGTCCGGCACAGGGTCGACTTGCCCGACCCGGAGGGCCCGATCACCACGACGACCTCGCCGCGGTGGACGGTGAGGGACACGTCCTTCAGCACGTGCAGGGCACCGAAGTGCTTGTCGACGTGCTCCAGGACGATGAGTGGCTCGCCCGTCGGACGTGCGGCGGCGCCTGCGGACGGTCGCTCGGCGGTGGTGCTGTCGGCCATTGCTCGAACCTACGGGTGCTGTGTTGCGGACGCCATCGTTGCACGTCACGGTCCAGTAACAGCCCGTTCACACGGATTCTCCCCGGCGGCGCACCGCCCCGCGACGCGGAGGTGCTCCGGGGGGCGTCGTACCCTGGTGACGATGTCCACGACCCTGCCCGCCCCGGCGCCTGCGCACGTCCCCGGCCCCGCGACCGTCGGTCCACCGGACCCCGACGTGCGCCCGCGCACGTACCTGGTCAAGACGCTCGGCTGCCAGATGAACGTGCACGACTCCGAGCACATGGCCGGGATGCTCGAGCAGGCCGGGTACGTGCCCGCGGCACCCGCGGAGGCGGCCGCGGAGGACGTCGACGTCCTGGTCATCAACACGTGCGCCGTCCGGGAGAACGCGGCCGACAAGCTCTACGGCAACCTGGGCCGGCTGGCCGGCACCAAGCGGACGCGCCCCGGCGGCATGCAGATCGCCGTGGGCGGCTGCCTGGCGCAGAAGGACCGCGCGGGGATCGTCGAGCGCGCCCCCTGGGTCGACGTGGTGTTCGGCACGCACAACCTCGACGTGCTGCCCACGCTGCTCGAGCGGGCGCGGCACAACGCCGCCGCCCAGGTCGAGATCGCCGAGTCGCTGCAGGTCTTCCCGAGCACCCTGCCCACGCGTCGCGAGTCCGTCTACGCGGGCTGGGTGTCGATCAGCGTCGGGTGCAACAACACCTGCACGTTCTGCATCGTCCCCCACCTGCGCGGCAAGGAGCGCGACCGCCGCCCGGGCGAGATCCTCGCCGAGGTCGAGGCGCTCGTCGCCACGGGTGCCATCGAGGTCACCCTGCTCGGTCAGAACGTCAACTCCTACGGCGTCGGGTTCGGCGACCGGCACGCCTTCGGCAAGCTCCTGCGCGCCGTCGGCGCCGTCCCCGGGCTCGAGCGGGTGCGGTTCACGTCCCCGCACCCCGCGGCCTTCACCGACGACGTCATCGACGCGATGGCGAGCACGCCCACGGTCATGCCGCAGCTGCACATGCCGCTGCAGTCCGGCTCCGACCGGGTGCTGCGGGCCATGCGCCGCTCGTACCGGGCGGACCGGTTCCTGGGCATCCTCGAGCGGGTGCGCGCCGCCATCCCGCACGCGGCGATCACCACCGACGTCATCGTCGGGTTCCCGGGGGAGACGGACGAGGACTTCGAGCAGACGCTGCGCGTCGTCGAGCAGTCCCGCTTCTCCTCGGCCTTCACCTTCCAGTACTCCCCGCGCCCGGGCACGCCCGCCGCTGACCTGCCGGACCAGCTCCCGCGGCACGTGGTGCAGGAGCGGTACGAGCGGCTGGTCGCGCTGCAGGAGCGGATCTCCGCGGAGGAGAACGCCGCCCAGGTCGGCCGCACGGTGGACGTCCTGGTCGCCGAGGGCGAGGGACGCAAGGACAGCGCCACGGCGCGCATCTCCGGACGGGCGCAGGACAACCGGCTCGTGCACCTGGCGCTCCCCGTCGGTCTCGACCCGGCCGACGCACCCCGCCCGGGTGACCTGGTGACCGTCGAGGTGACCCACGGCGCCCCCCACCACCTCGTGGCGGACTCCGGCCTCGTGCCGGGCGGGGTCTTCCGGGTGCGGCGCACCCGGGCCGGCGACGCCTGGCAGGCGCGGGCGGAGGGCCGCGAGGAGCACGCGCACGGCGCGTCCGGCGGCGCCTGCGGCACGGGCGCCCCCGCACCCGCCGGTCCGGTCGTGCTCGGCCTGCCCGCGATCGGGCGCCCGGGCGCCTGACCCGGCCGGGGCACCCGCGACCCGGGTCCTTCGGACCAGGCCGCCACCAGCGGTGGGGTCTTCAATGGGTGGGACGGCGTTGCCGTCCCGCAGCCCCGTGGAGCCGTCATGTCCGAGGTCTTCCTGTTCCTCGCCCAGCAGCCTGTCCTCCTGCTGTTCGTCGTCATCGGTGTCGGCTCGGCCATCGGGCACGTCCGGGTCCGCGGCGTCGGCCTCGGGGCCGCCGCGGTGCTGTTCCTGGCCATCGGGCTCTCGGCGTGGGCCGCGTCGTACGGGGTGAACCTCGAGATCACCGAGGCGCTGGGCACGCTCGGGCTCTGCCTGTTCACGTTCTGCGTCGGCCTGGTGTCCGGCGCCACGTTCTTCTCCTCGCTGCGCCGCAGCCTCGCGCCGATCCTGGCCGTGGCCGGCGTCCTGGTGGCCAGCGCGGCCGTCGCCGTGGGCGTCGGCGGCGTCCTCGGGATCGACCGCGCGGTGGTCGCGGGCGCGTGGGCCGGCGCGGTCACCAACACCCCCGCGCTGGCGGCGGCGCGCGACGCCGCCGGGGACGCGACCGGCCCGACCATCGGGTACGCCGTCACGTACCTGTTCGGGGTCGTGGGCATGCTGGTCGCGGTGTCGCTCGCGCTGCGGCACCGGGACCTCGACACCGACGCCCCGCCGACGCTCGTCACCCGCACCGTGCGCGTCGAGGCGACCGGGCGACCGCGCATCGAGGACCTGGAGGAGCGGCACGGGGACCGCATCAAGTTCTCCCGCGTGCGGCGCGGCGAGGAGGCCCCGATCCGCACCGCCGACGGGGGTGACCTGCTCCTGCTCGACGACCTCGTCACGGTCGTGGGCCCCGCCGAGGACGTCGACGCGGTCACGCGCGAGCTCGGGCACGCCTCGTCGCACCGGCTGGAGGCGGACCGGCTCTACCTCGACATGCGGCGCATGACGGTCTCCGCGGAGCGGGCCGCCGGGCGCACCATCGGCGAGCTCGACCTGCTGCACCGGTTCGGTGCCACGATCTCGCGGGTGCGTCGGGGGGACGTCGACGTCGTCGCCACGGACGACTTCCAGCTGCAGCTCGGCGACCGGGTGCGCGTCATCGCGCCCCGCGAGCGCATGGCGGAGGTCTCGGCGTGGTTCGGCGACTCGGCACGCGGGCTCTCGGACATCGTGCCGGTCGTCCTGGGCGTCGGCATGACCCTCGGGATCCTGCTGGGCGCCGTCGCGTTCCCCGTGCCCGGCGGTCACTTCGCCGTCGGGTCGGCGGCGGGGACGCTGCTGGTCGGCCTCGTGCTGGGCCGGCTGGGACGCGTCGGACCGGTCGTCACCGCCATGCCCTACACGGCGGCCCAGGCCATCGCCGAGCTCGGTCTGCTGATCTTCCTCGCCCAGGCGGGCACGCGGGCCGGCGCGCAGATCGGTGCCGCGTTCACGTCGGGGGACTGGCTGCGCATCCTGCTGCTGGGCGCGGTCGTGACCACGTTCGTCGCCACCGGGCTGTACCTCGTCATGCGTCGGGTGTTCCGGGTCGGGGGGACCCGCCTGTCGGGCATCGTCGCCGGCGCGCAGACGCAGCCCGCGGTGCTCGCGTTCGCCAACGGCCGCACGGGGTACGACGCGCGGGTCGCCCTGGGCTACGCCCTGGTGTACCCGGCGGCCATGGTCACCAAGATC
>Ga0233372_1000847_pt1 | contig 12889 bp, 14 predicted proteins | sample ElkDunMinimDraft_4_FD_191538 | JGI IMG/M metagenome (GOLD analysis project Ga0233372, IMG submission 191538) | Fecal eukaryotic communites from dung pellets of Tule Elk in California, USA - Elk Dung D8 | ecosystem: Host-associated > Mammals > Digestive system > Large intestine > Fecal | place... | reverse complement strand
AAAGGCCGAACTTGACAAGGGCACGTTCGACGACGGATGCACACTTGACAAAGCCAAAACACTTGCCAAGGCCGCCAAAGCCGCCCGAGACGACGGGAAGCCCGCTGTCGTCAAAATGTATGATTTTGTCGGCAAAGTTTGCGCGATGCCGATTGAAGTTACCACCGCCGACGGCAAGACCGAGAAACGCGATGGCGTCGTTTATGACATGCCCGCTTTTGACGCGCCTATGGTTGACGCTGATATCCTTGACGGTTTCGGCTTTACTACCGATGATAAACTTTTCAAGGCCCGCTTTGAGGACGTTACCTATTATATCGGCGTGAACCATGTCGGGAACGTTGTGATTGCCACGGCGACAGAACGCAAGCCCGAGAAGCCCGAGAAGATGGACGTCCCCGCCGTCAAGGTGAATGTTATCCGCCGCATGAACGATAAGGGCATCGACGTCGATGACATCGCCGACATGGTCGAACTTGATGTCGAGACCGTCAAGCGCATCCTCGGCAAGTAAAGACCGCGACAATTCAGCATGGGGGGCCGCGCAAGGTCCCCCAAATTTAGGCGCCTAAACTTCAATACGGTAAAGCGTTAGCGAATTAGCGTATTAGTTCGCTAACGCATTATTGCGCTAATTCATTAACACGGTAAATCGCTAAAGTCTACTATAAGCGCGCCTGCGGGCATAACGCGCGCGTGGGGCCAGTTTTCGGAAAAGTAATTTAGTTGACCAAACTGCTTGATTATTTTTCCGAGAGCTGTCCAAAATTTTTCGATACCTTCCGAAAAAATTTTCCATCTCTCGAAAAAATCTTTATTTAAGGAGGGCTTATAAATGAAGCTCAACATTTTCGGCAAGAAGGGAACATCCAAGGACGGGAGAGCATTTCCGATCTATCTCTCCACTCTCACGAAAAAAGATGGTACTGAGATCAAGGTGTCCGTCAAGTTCCGTCAGGACGCCAAGCAGCCCGATCTGGCTGACTGTCCCTGCGTCATCGACGTTGACAAGAAAAGTGCCAACTTGACCATCAGGGAGATCAAGGACGCTGAGACCGGCGAACCCCTGTATGACGAAGCAACCGGCGAGGTCAAAACCTCCAAGACGCTGTGGGTTGCTTCATGGAGAATGGTCGGCCCGTATGTCGATCACTCCCTCGACGATTTCGAGGAATAAGTTTAGTCGCCCAAATTTTCAAGGGGTTGGACGAAAAAATTTCGCATCGTCCAGCCCCTTTAATTTGCAAGAAAGGAGGATAACATGGCAAACCGCAAACGACTTTCGTTGCAGTCTTTCAAGAAAATGTCACAGGACGACATTAAAGGACTGTCTCGGAAAGAAGCTCAAAACATACTTAGAGAAGCAAGAAATCTCTATTACAAGAGAGCCGCGACTCTTGAGAAGTATGTTGGCAAGGGAAACTTTTATTCGCCTGCGTATGAGAACCCCGGTTTTCAGAACAAAAAAGGAGACAAAAGGGGCATGGGTATCAAGGCATGGTACGAAGAAAGAGAATCCCAAGGAAAAATTTCGGCGCCGTCAAAGACAAAAATCGCGGACGCAAAGGCCGAATTGAGTCGACTAAACCAATTCTTCAATTCTCAAAGCGGCACAGTGAAAGGAGCGCAAGAGATAGCAAGAAAGCAGGATATTCGTATATTCGGCCCGTCAGAATCGAATCCAAACATTCCGGCCAAAAGAATGACAAGAGAAGAGAGAATCAAGTTCTGGTCTGTGTACAACGAGTATGCAACAAGCGATGCATACGAGTCTCGATTCTATCTAAGATATAGAGACATACAGGAAGAGCTTGGTAATATCGTCTTGAGTAAAAGAGGGAACAAAGGCGGAATTGGAGAAGTTGATATAGGCGATCTTCTTTCAGATTTAGACAGAAAACTTCAAGGAGAGTATTATGAGTACGATCAGCTTTCAGAACTCTCCGGAAGCGGGGATGATTTCTCCTACTAAGTTTCTTAAAATCATGATGGATTTGGTCGACTCAACTGACGGCCTGCCAACAGTGAAAAAGACTTCTTATACTGGTGAGGAGAAAACAGTAGTAACTTACTACAATATACCTGCTGCTTTTGATATTGAAGTTTCGTCTTTCTACTACAATGATGAGAAGCAAGCCTGCATGTATGTATGGCAGTTCGGAATACTGAACTGGGTAACATACGGAAGAACATGGTCAGAGTTCCTTGACTTCATGGAGATGCTCACGACGATCTTGTCAACGAGCGAGTCAAGGCGTTTAATTGTTTACATACACAACTTTGCGTATGAGTTTCAGTTCATACGCCGGTTGTTTAGTTGGACTAAAATCTTTTTTCTCGACAAAAGAAAACCTGTCTACGGAATAACAGGAGATCCGATTCCGGGGATTGAGTTCAGATGCTCTCTTAAATTATCGTCCAAATCATTAAAAAAAGTTGGCGAGGATTTACAGAAGTACAAGGTTGAGAAGAAAGAAGGTGATCTTGATTATCAGTTGATAAGGACACCAGATACTCCATTGACAGAAAAGGAACTCGGCTATTGTGAAAACGATATTCGTGTATTGCTATCATACATACAGGAGAAAATTGAGTCGGATGGCTCGATAGCGAAAATACCTTTAACAAACACAGGCTACGTTAGAGAATATTGTAGATCAGCTTGTTTCAAATACTACAAATCATATCGTGGCCTAATGAAGTCATTAAAGATAAAGCCAGACGAGTATAGTCAACTAAAGCAAGGGTTCGCAGGCGGTTTCACGCACGCGAACGCATCATTCGTTGCCGGCGGTCGTAAAGGTACGATACAGCAAGATATGAAGTCGTATGATTTCACATCGTCTTATCCTGCTGTGATGGTTCTTGAACAGTTTCCTATGAGCGAAGGCCGATTGATTCACCTCAATGCAATAAAAAATCCAATGCAAGTATTTAAGCAATGCTTACATAAATATTGTTGCCTGATAGACTGCACCTTCTATAACATTCGTGAAAAGCCAAACATGAGATTTGAGCATCCTTTGTCTGTTAGCAAGTGCTATGATAAGCACGACGTTGAGGAGGATAACGGCAGAGTAGTTTCGGCAACTAAACTGAGAACCACCATAACAGAGCAAGATTGGTTTACATTATGCGACTTCTATGATGTCGAGTCATTCACGATTGAAAAGCTGAGAATCTACAAAAAGTCATACCTGCCAAAAGTTTTTGTACAGTCCATCCTTGACCTCTACAAAAGAAAAACAGTTTTGAAAGATGTAGAGGGAGAAGAAGTGAATTACATGATTTCCAAAAATATGCTAAATTCTGCATATGGTATGTGCGTCACAGATATTGTTAGGGATGAGATACTGTTTGACAATGACTCGTATGATCCGAGAGAAACTTTTCGATCAGAGAAGCAGCAATTAGAAAAGGCAATAGAAAAATACAACAACGGAGGAAAAAGATTCCTGTTTTATCCTTGGGGAGTCTGGGTTACAGCTTATGCCAGAAGAAATCTATTCTCCGGAATCAAAGAGTGCAGGGATGATTATGTCTATGCAGATACCGACAGTATAAAAATTTTGCATCCAGAAAGGCATGCTCGGTATTTTGAGGAGTATAACCAAAAAATTCTCGATAAGATCAATGAGGCCGCAAAATTCCAACATATTGATCCAGAAGAGTTTAGTCCACTAACCAAAGAAGGCAAAGTCAAAACTATTGGAGTGTGGGACGATGATGGTGAGTATTGGTATTTTAAGACGCTCGGAGCAAAGCGGTATCTTACGAGAAACAAGAGGGGATATAAGCTAACTGTGGCCGGACTCCATAAGCATAACGCGATGGATTACTTGTTAGTTGAGTCGACTAAACAAAATGTATCACCATTCGAGCTGTTCACAACAGACCTTTGCGTACCTCCAGAACATTCTGGTAGACTCACGCATACCTATTGTGACTCTCCGTGCGAAGGTAACATAGTTGATTATTTAGGCAACTCAACCAGCTATCACGAGGAATCGTACATCCATATGGAGCCATCATCTTACGACATGTCAATCAGTGACGTATATGATGACTTCTTGAATCAATTACTCGGAGAGGAGGAGATATTCTTTGGGTAAAGCAGAATTTCCAAAAGCAGGTCAGGAGGTTTACCTCATTATCGCGCACGATACGAGAGGTGAGTACATAGCGGCGGAGTGCAGAGGTTTCAAAGATGCTTGCAACAAATACAGAGAGCATAAGAAATTCCTCGGCAACAACATTCGGCTTGCTCAGGTCTTAGTATCTTATGGACAAGATATTCTGTAAAGGAGAATAAAATGGAAAACGAAGAAAGAAATGCTCGCTATTTAGTCGTACTAAACAAGGAAACAATCATTGGTGACTTTGCGAAGCACAACGACGCGATTTTTTTCGCATACATCTCAGCACTTCACGGAGACGACGGAGATCTCTTTGAGGTCTACGGTGGACTGGAGGGAATCGAGGTTGGCTAAGAAGTTTGAGTTTTACGACGTTCACAAACTTCTTAAAGCGTATCCTGATTGCTACTATTATGTGGTGTTCGGAGAGAGGAGTAATGGTAAAACATACTCCTCCCTCCAATACGCATTGGAAGAATATGTGAAGTCAGGTAATCAGTTTGCTTACCTAAGAAGATATGCGGAGGACATACGCCCTAAGAATCTGTCGAACTTATTCTCGGGGCATGTTGACAATGGTTTAATTGCTAAACTAACAAAGGGCGAGTGGGACAACATTGTCTACTCTCGGGCCAGATTCTATTTTGAAAGGATTAAAGAAGATGGAACAAGAGAAGTCTCAGAAAATCCCTGTGGATTTGCTTTTGATCTCAACAGCATGGAACACTACAAATCCACATCTTTCCCCCGTATTACAACAGTTGTGTTTGATGAATTCATGTCGCGTTCGGGATACCTTCCCAATGAATTCATCCTATTCACCAACTCACTTAGCACGATCATCCGCCATAGGGACAATGTTAAGATCATTATGCTGGGCAACACTGTTAATAAGTCTTGCCCATATTTTGGAGAGATGGGGCTTAAGCACATCAAAGATCAAGAGCCGGGTACAGTCGATGTTTACCAGTATAGTCAGACTCAACTCAAAGTGGTCTGCGAATACACGGGTTCAGCGTCGAAACGTGGGGGGAAAGCATCTGACGTCTACTTCGCGTTCGACAATCCGGAACTCCAGATGATAACAAGCGGTGCTTGGGAAATCGGCATCTACCCTCATTTAGATACCAGATACCGGCCTGCTGACGTAGTAATGGATTTCTTCATAGAATATGAAGATGAACTTTTGCACGGGGAGGTTATAGTAACAGATGCAGGAGACTTCATTTTTCTACATGCCAAAACAACAGACATTAAAGACCCCGACAACGACATCGTATATACCACCAAGCCAAGCACCAGATGGAACTATCGCATGTGCCTTACGAAACAACATGACGAACTGTCAAAGTATATTCTCACCTGTCTCAGGGAAAACAAGATTTTCTACTCAACCAATGAAGTAGGGGAGGTTATGAGAAACTATGTTATGTGGTCTGACTCGTTTAGTATCAAGAATTAAGCATATGCTGTTCTTCTCATTCAGCAAGAAGTACAGACCTTTCGAACATCTCAAATGCCATGAGTGTCTTTGGTGCGAATTCTTTGATGATTGCAAGAAAGAGCATGATTACATGCTTGGCTTGGACAATGTTGTTGTCGGCGAGCCAGTCGAATGGCTGAAAACGCATAAGGACGACACATACGGCAAGTCTGTGAAATAAGAAAGCCCCAGTAGAGTCGACTAAACTCTACTGGGGTTGTTTCATTTGTGATCGAGGATAAGAAGATACGTCCACGTTTCTCGGCCTACAACGCCGTCAACCTCTATCTTGTTAGCCTTCTGGTATGCCTTGACCGCGTTATAAGTGCGGGGGCCAAAGTCACCGTCAAGGTCTAATTCGCATCCGCCATAGTAATTCAGCAACAACTGAAGAACCTTCACAAAAACGCTTTTGCATCCCTTAAAAAGCAAGGGAAGCGTATTGATATAATTCTTGTCAAGATCAGAGATACCGCCAGTTGAGTTGACTGAACTGCCATTACCATCTGAGCCTTCATAGTTGGGAACGCCGTAACCGACAATCTGAGGTGACGTGATGGAAATGCTTCTATACCCAACGGCATCAGATTTGTTACCCTCGATTACGCTCAAATCACCAAACCGGTTCTGTACGACAATTCCAACGTGATCGGAGGACGAATCACCGTTCCAGTTGTAGAAGATAATATCTCCAACGTGAACCTCTGCTGAGCGATTCTTCCATCTTCCCCATGCCTTGAACATGTGAATCATTTGATCACAAGCAGCGTAGCACGGGATTATATCGGCCGCATTACACTGAACGAACATAGCAACAACGAAGGCACAGCACCAAGGATCGTTCATTGTCATTTGGTATGCATCGGAGTACCTGCCCTTATTGTAAAGGTCGATAATCTCTCGATGATTGTTTGAGCCTTCTGTCGTACCGATGTACGTTTTTGCCGTGTTGATAATTGAGTCGACCAAACTCATGACACATAAACACCTGCTTTCAGCTCTTCTTCAATTGCGCGCTTTTCCTCATTGGTAGCATGAGCAGAAATCACATTGACTTCCCTTACGCGGAGATACCCAGTGCATCCACCGATAATAACTCTCTTGTGGGCAGGAAACCCGTAATCGTTATTATAGTTGACGACCTTGACCTGAATCGGGTTGCGAATCATGATGAACGGTGTCTTGAGACCCATAGCGCCATGAGAAGCACCAAACTGGCCAGAGTGCTGAACTGAGGACTTGTTTGCATAACGCGCGGCTTCCTGCATAGCTTGTCCTTGCAATTTAGCCGCGGCTACGTTAGCGGAGCCCTGAATATATCCAGATGTTCCACCAGCCAGAGCTCCAATGATACCAGCAAGAGGTCCTGCAAAGCTACTACCTGCCGCACCGTTGAGAATACCGCTTCCGATGCTTGCGGTTTTCTGAATCTGTGCAGACTGAATAGCAGCACGAGAATACGCTTCTGCCTGCAACATACCTGCTTTGATGGCAGCTTGAGAACCACCAGCAAGAGGGACTTCGACAGCACAGTTGCCTGCAAACTGATAGCAAAGGTTTCTATAACCTGACTTAGCTACATAGATCATGGCAATGCAAGAGCCGTTGTAGGCATCGACTCTGTATCTGATATTAACGGCATGACCGACAATATCATCAATAGATACTTCATTGATTCCGATGAATGGGAGATAGATGTACGCCTGAGAGTACGGTGAATAATCAAAATAGTTTCCATAAAATTCTGGAACAATGACAGTCCCGCAATCTATCTCGGTGTACCTCTGCCTGACCAGATCAGATGTTACTGGGCACACAAGGAATCCAGATCGAATATTATCACGTCCATCTCTCTGAGGCGTTGCATACAACTCATGTGCGCCGATGATACCATCGAAAGGATTATTCCAAATCTTATCAATGGTTGCATCCGCATATGTTACCCACAGCCAGTTGCCAAATCCGACAAACTCGCCGGGAGTAGGATTGTACACATGAATCAAGCCTGAGCCAGATGCGGGAACAATAGATGGGTACTGAGTTCCAGTTTGTTCTCCGGTATCTGGATCAACAACAGGAGAACCCGGAAGCCACGGAAACGGAATAAAACCACTTGACTGCTCAGGCTGAGGGTCAAGAGTGTTGGCGAGCTCCTCAACAAGTTCGTTAATCAGAGTTGAGTTGACTACACTGGAATCAACGAGAGGCACGTCGGGGTTGGATACGTTAGTATCTGGGATAGGCAGAGGAAGAGGCGCAGGAGGTAATTTTTCGTTAATGTCAGGATCAGGATTAGCAGTAATAGGATCAGCCGTAGAATCCTTTGTGTTACCATTAATCGCATCCTCATCTATTCGAATGGGAGATACTTTAATAGTATCTATTCCTGCGCCACCGTCGATTTTGTGCGCAACGCCGCCTGCAACTGGCATTGTAGTTGGTGTATAAGCCTGTGCCGCCATAGACCTCCACATTCCTTGAGGGTACTCTGTTGGAGGTGTAACTATCGTACCGTATACCAAAGACCAAGCTATTTTCGCTACACTATCTCCGGATGCTGCTGCTGGCCCTGGCTCATAATAAACTCCGCTTGTAGGATTTGTTGACCCTGTTGTTGTATAACTTTGATATTTAACAGTTTTTCCGTTGAAAGTAGCGGTCCTACCATCAACAGCAGCCGGATTTGCATGATAAATCACATCTAATTTACCATTATCAAGGCCATAAATATCTAATCCAACAGATAATGTTTCATCAGGACGACACGCAAATATCTCAAATGTAGAATATCGTGCTTCTGGAGATGAAGAATATCTAACTGAAACTTCCCCACTTTTGCCAGATCCCCTTAATGGTGTTACAGGGCCGGTAGGATAAGAACCAGATATTATATCTGAAGTAACTGTACTTTCCCCGCCTGCGTCATCATACTGAGGTATTCCCTCTTCTTCTATAGTCTGCTGTACTGCATCAATAGCGTTCTTTGGGAATAGCATATTAACGCCATCCCACCAAGCTGTTACAAGGCCTTTTGCAGCGTCATATACGCATCCAGCCGCAATTATACCGCGCGCAAACTTATCAGCTAAAACAGGATCTACCTCGCTAACTTTCATACTTAGGCCAAGAGCTTGAGCAATCGCAACGTATGCAGTTTCAACAGGTACACTAACAGGGGCAACAGCTTTAACATTGCCTTGGTCATCTTCAAGTAAGGAATAATTGTATGTTCCTACATTTGATCCGTAAATAAAGCCGCCGGTAGTTGAGTCGACTACACCGCCGGCAGTTTCATAATGTTCAAATGCGACAGACGGATCAGATTCCTGAGAATCTACTACCGTGTTGGATGTATTTCCACTAATAGATGGCTTAACATCTGTATAAGTACCAACACCGATTTCGATACCCGAAGCGTCTGTATATGTATCAGTCATTCGCTGATTATAAGCATCTGCGAGATTCTGGCCAGCCATCTGACCAGTAATACCTCCCAAGGCTTCGCCTAATGCAGCACCGGTTACAGGATCAATCATATTATCACCCCGCTGTTATAAGAATATACTCAGGCTTGTCATTGAAACCACCTGAGAACTGATGTACTCTTGTGAACATGACGTTATCAGCGACAAGAGATCCATCGTCAATGTACTCATCTCCGTTTTCTGGCATTGACTGCTTATCGACGATTACAGGCAATGCCAGAATGTCGCCACGGAATGACATGAGAACATCAACTGCAAACGAAACATCCCAGATACCTTCACGATATGCAGTTACATTTGTGATAGTGTAGTATCTCTGAAGTTCAGGAATGTACGCATAGTTGAACCGAAGAACATCCTGACTCTCAAATCGAACGGTAGGAGACATTACGCTAACTTCATCTCTCGGAACGCCTTGAAGAGACGTGCCTCCCACAAGCGTCTTATTAATAACCCTATCATCCGAAGCGTTGTAGTAGAATACAACTTCCATTTTATTACCTCCTTAACCTAAAATAGAGGGGACGCCGAAACATCCCCTCTTTGGGTTGAGTCGCCTAAACTTAGGCGATGTAGAAGTACACGAAGTTCTCGTTGAGATCGTTGAAGTAACGAGCGTCCTTCTTATAGAAGTAGTTCGTGAACTCCGCCTTGGCATTCCACTGAGTGGTGACGCGCTGGTTGTTGTTCATGACACCGAGGGCATCACGGTCGAAGATACAACCGAGAACGCCGGTGACGTTCTGTGCATCGCCGCCAGAAGCGGGTTTGGCGCTGATAGAGCCGGTGGATGTGAAGGCATAATCGGTGCCAGAACCCTGCCAGAACGGAACAGTTTCAGCATTGACAAGTTTGGTGTACTCATCATGGAATGTGCCGGACTGAAGGAATACATCCGCGGCCGCACGGAACTCAGACAGCATGACAATGTGCTGAAGGTCTTTCGGGGTGAATCTCTGCTTGCCACCGACATTGAACAGAGTGCTCATGCGGGTGAGACGATCGGTGTAGAGGGCGATCTGATACGCCGCATACCGGATGAAATCAGGATCAACGATGGCCTTAGCCGCCGTGAGAGTCTCGGCGTACTGGGCATTGTACTTGCTGAGCAGATTGATTGCCCTGTTGCCATTACCATCCTTCGCCGTCTCGACGATCATGTTATTGATTGTGCGCATGATGAGGGCGTCGTTGCGGACAGTCAGAGCCTTCTCGATCTCGTTGAAGATCATGGAGACGAAGGCATTGAGCTGAGTCGCGCTGGAGAAGGACTGCTTCACCTGCCGCTCAGTGATAGACGCGTCGATCTCGAACGTGGTCATCTTATTGAAAAACTTGGCTTCCACCACAGGCTGATGGAACACGTGAGGGTCGTAGGACTGACCGTCGACGAGATCCCAAGACTCATTTTCGACCGCTTCGGGCATCTCGGAATGAATCTTTTCGACGACAGAACCATATTCCCATGCATCCATGAGAACAGAGGGGGCGGCGCCACGATAGGGACGATTCACGAAGACCACCTTGCCGATGTGGTTCACGAGGGACTTCACATAGGCGTCGAACGCGCTGGCGTTGAAAATTGCAGTTCCAACATCAACAACGTTGGAGAGATCCTCTGCAACGAGAGTGGTATCGCCGATGACTTCGCCGACCGCATCATTCACGAACTGGTATACCTGTTTGATTTCCATAGTATTTTATCTCCTTTACAAAATTTAGTTGACTATACTCGACAAGGATCGTGGAACGCTAATGCTAATTCCTTATCCAAATCGTTGAACACTTCATCGAAGAAATTCCACAGCCAGAGATTTCTCTCCTCTTGAAGTAACTTCTGGGTTGTAGTTACTCCGATGTTACCGTAGCGATGAGTCTCCTCATGCTCGGTTCCTTCATTATCCTCCGTCACTTTCTGATCAGTTGAGTCGACCAAATTCCGAGTGGTCGTATCTGTACCTGAATCAGTTGTGGTGGTGGTTCCTCCTTCGGTTGACACATTTTCATCAGAGCGATTCTGCTGATATACAGTGGTGTTCAAGCCATACTTGTAATTAACATTATCCTCTGTTCTTCCGTGTTGAGTTGACTCAACCATGCCGTGTGTCAGACCTTCTGTGCCTGTACGAGACAGCTCTCCATCAGTTGTCTCGACATTATCGTCTGTCGTTGCCAGATCCCTCTCCTCGTGCATATCATAGTTGTGAATAGGGGAGTACACAGCGACATTAGTTTCCCACAGATGATTCCAGTTGTTGAGATACTTGGATATGAGTATCTTGGCAATTGTGATTCGAGCGGCGTCTGGGACGACTCCATCATCGTTAATCAGAAGCTTAACGAGAGGAGCGCAAAACTTGCCACCAGAATGATTGCCAAAATACGCAATATCAAGAACTGAGTTGTCGACATTCTCTGCACTCGCCCACGGCATCGTGGTCTGAGCTGCGAGGAAAGAGAATAGACCAGTACCAGACTCCCAACCACTAAAAACATCTCGAAGAATAGGTTCTGGGTCTGAATCGCTGTACACGAACGGAAAGAAATCATTCATCTTTCTCCTCCTGTTCGTCATTCTCTCCATCCAGTTTGGTCGACTCAACTTGAGCTTCTTTGTACTCCTGCTCTGTCTCAAGCTCTTTCTGCTTATTCTCCCACGCAGAGTTCTTTTCGACAGATATTGAAGTGCCAAACGTAGAGTTGACAACCTCAATAGCTTCCTGACGACAGCGCAACATATCGTCAATCAGCGGAATCAAGGTATCTGTTTGAGCCATCAATTCCTCTTCAGAAAGATACTCACGCTTCATATTGAAGTTGGCATTGAGGCCAATCTCGTTGTACCAAGAAGCCTTCAAATACTGCTGAAGCTCAATAAGCTGAATGATTACGTTTGCGGACTGAACAGAGACATTGGTTGCCCTGATACCCTTCGTTGCCATAACCTGATCCATGATTGCTTCGAGTTTACCATCTTCGAGAGCCTTGATGTATGCACGAGCTGATGCAATCTCGCGATCTGTACTGGCTGCGATGATCGACTGCTGCCGACTATTGATTTGAGCAGATCGAATAGAGATGTCGTTCTCAGAGAGTTCTGTGGCATACCGAGAAAACAGATAGAACAGACCCCTCATGTTGGTATCGTTTCTCATGAGAACGCAGTCAGGTTTAGTTGACCAAACTGCTTTATCAAACGGGGGAAGGTGATTAACAATCTTGCAATCATGCGAGCCACCGAGTGCGGGGTTAGCTACGATGTAAATTGTCGGACGATAATACGGGTCAGGAGCACCTCCCCACCCACCCGGAAGTGCATACAGTTTCCCGTCCCATTCAAGCCATCCTATATGCCCGTTGATCTGAAGATACAGTTCAAGCATATACGCTGGAATGGTATCGGGAAGTCCCTTGTATTCAAACATCTGATTCGTCCGATCGAACATCGTCAGGACATAGTTGTAGATAGACTTTCTCTTGTCCAGTATGTCACACCGGCAATCCATCGCACTCCAATCGCCTGTGTAACGTGACTTACTTCCCACTGGGACTATCCTCCTTTCTGATGTGTTCAAGGATCTGATTCAGAGCAGTTGTATTGTTGTCCAATGCTCTCGTCATATCCTTCTGTGATACATAGCGATCCCATGCCATGTAGACACAGACTGCGATAGGAAATCCAACGTTGCTGATTAGCTGGGTAATGGTTTGAACATCCATGTTCCTCCCTCCTTTGTTTAGTCGACTAAAATAAGGGGTACACTTTGCATAAGGGTGGTCATGAC
>Ga0233372_1000844_pt1 | contig 12916 bp, 17 predicted proteins | sample ElkDunMinimDraft_4_FD_191538 | JGI IMG/M metagenome (GOLD analysis project Ga0233372, IMG submission 191538) | Fecal eukaryotic communites from dung pellets of Tule Elk in California, USA - Elk Dung D8 | ecosystem: Host-associated > Mammals > Digestive system > Large intestine > Fecal | place... | reverse complement strand
ACTATAATTCGTAATATGTTAGCTGATATTATGGGTTGGAGTAGAGATATGCCTTTAGATAATGAATATAATAAGAGAATTGCTAAATATTGGAATCCCGATAATATATTTGAACGAGCAAAGAAATTTAAAGATTTTGTTAAACAACGAAATGAAATTCTTATCCATAATAGACCTAAGATAAATGCAGTTTTAGAAATACTTAGATATAATGATGTTTCTACTATATGTTTTAATGAATCAATCGCTATGGTTGATGATTTAGCAGAACATTTCCCTATTGATGGTATTCCATATCATAGTAATATCGAAAGTAGATATGTAATTAATCCGGCAACGGGTCATTATTATACTTATAAGAATGGTAATCCAAAGTATATGGGTAAAGAATCACTTAAGAAACTTGCAATAGCAGGTATGAAAAGTGGTGTTTATAAATATCTATTTACTGCACAAAGTCTTAATGAAGGTCTTACTATTGAAAATATAGAACAAATTATTACTACAGGTGGTAGTTGTAATACTATGACTTATGAACAGCGTGTGGCTCGTGGAAAGACGCTAAATATCGCTAATCCTGAGAAAGTATGTGTAATCATTAACATTTATATAGACGACTTCAAAATAGGCGAAAAAGAGGTAAAATCGAGGGATAAACAAAAGTTAATACTTCGACAACAAAGTTCTGAAAATATACCTATATGGGTTAATAGTGTTAGTGAAATTTTTGTGTAAATTTTTGAAGATTTTTTTGCAGTTATAAAAATTATTACTATATTTGCGTATGGAAAACAACAAGACCAAAGAGAGTCAAGAAACGGCTCTTGAAAAAACTAATATGCAAGGTCAAGATTTAGCAGTACATAGTATTAGTAGTTTTACTCAAGCTGAATCGTTGGCAGAGTGGATTGCAAGTTCTCCAGTCTTTAATAAAGAGTTTAAAGAAGTTGCAATTACTGAAGATGGAAAAGAACAACTTATCGTTAATAAAAGTGCGATAGTTACTTGTTTGTTGTTAGGTAATGAATTAGGTTTTAGTCCTATGGTTAGTATCACTTTTGGTAAAGCTCTTAATCGTGAAGCTGTTATCAAAGTTAAAAGAGGTGAAGCTATGGGACTTAATCCTCAAGCAGCAATGTCTAATATATATGTTTTTAAGACATCACAAGCTGAAATTGTTTACACAGGTATTCATGTTGTAAATAAAGTTCTTACAGATGCGGGTGTTATTAGAAATATTATAGATGATGCTAGCAAACCTTTTTATTATTATAAATATGTAAAACAAGAGTTGCGAGATCAAGAAGTTCTCTACGATGAAACAACTAAAAATGATTATGTTGTATTAAATGCTGGACATCCGGCTGAGTATATCGATTCACAAGTTAAAGCTGGTAAGATACCTGTACTCAGATATACCACTAGGAGAGCTCTAGTTGAACTTGTTAGAGGAGAAGAAAGAATCGCAATTCCTTATACTCTTCAAGAAGCTATTGATGCTGATTTATATGAAGGTACTAAAACAAATGGCGAACATTCGAAAGGAAAGTCTAATTGGAACGCTCATCCTAAGACACATCTTATTAAAATGTCAATCATGTTAGGTGCTAGAATTATTGCTAGTGATCGTTTGAATGGTATATATCTTGGTGATGAAATACCACAAATTACGAAAACTATTAATGATGAACATGAATACGAAGAAGCTCAAGTTATTGAAGAACAATAAAATCTAGTTATACAATCATATTTAAATCATTAAATCAATCTTGAAATCAATCTTGAAAATATTTATTTAAGTGGTTTACATGTAATTGTGTAATCAAATCATTAAATCAATCTTGAATCTACTATAGTAATTTAAACAATACACACAATTCCGCATAATTGCATTAGTAGATTAAAAATCAATCTTGAAATCAATCTTGAATAAAATAATTCAATAAATTAACATTTAAAACATTTTAAAATTATGAAAAAGTCTGTATTCACATCTGCTAAATTGTCGAAGTTGAACGCTGTTGCTCGTGGTACTAAGTCGTCTAACGATACTCGCCCAGCTATTACTACCGGTCGTGCTGCTAATAAGTTTACTATGAATGCTTCTGCATCTAATCTTTTGAGTTGTCAGCATGGTGATCGTGTTGTAATGTTTGCTCTTCCTGGAGCTGAGAGTATTGACGAGAAGTTCTTTATTGCTCTTGCAGTAGGTGATGAGGGTTGTAAGTTGGCTTCTGCTGGTGCTACTAAGGGTGTAGGTCGCCCACAGTCATTCAATTATGCTTCGATTTGGTCGCAGATGATTCAAATGGATGTTGATGCTGCTCCATGTGGTGTTGCTGCTCTCGTTGAGAAGGGCTTAATGGAGGAGGTTCCTACTCAGCTTGGTCGTGATGGTCAGCAGTGCTATGCTACTCTTGCAAATAAGCAGGTTGAGTATGGTTTGTCGCTTGTAGAGGATGAGAATGGTGAGGCTATTCCAGTAGAGGTTGATGATGTTGTTTATGAGAAGGTATTCGTTCTCGTAGAGCCTAAGGAGATCGAGGTAGATGCTGCTACTGAGATTGAGGAGGAGTAATCACAACTTACAGCTCATTGAGCATCTAATCTTTTAAATCAATCTTGTTAAGGAGTTATTGATAGTAATATTGATAACTCCTTTTTTATACAAATTCTTAAAATTATAAGTGAATTATGACACAAGTTGCAAGTACAACAATGATGACCTTTACTGATGAGGTTGTTGAGAAAAGATTAACATTTAAACCAGATCCTGAGATTAATAATCTTTGTCTTGGTTTTCTTGATGAGGTTCGTCTTGAGTTTCGTGAGTCGCCACTTCTTCTTGAGGATGGTACTGAGAATACTTGGGAGTATGCTGGTTGTAATGTTCCTAGTTTGATTCTTACTTTCAAGCAAGCTCGTAGTAAGAATAATCTTAAGGATCGTTATTATACTCATGTATTTAAGCCAGTTACTACTAAGACTAAGGATGGTAATCCTGTAGACGATAAGATTATTGTTAATATTCTTCAGCAGGAGTATGCTCGTCTTCGTCATATTGCTAATCAGTATAAAGGTCTTAAGAATTATCCTGTAGATCTTGGTTCTTGTCCAGGTATTGATTATGGCGCAGCTGCTAAAGTTCGTTGTGAGCAATATGCTGCTTTCTTTGAGTATTTCAAGAAACTCTTAACTGGTCATGATGAGGCTAATCCAGCATATAAGAATGTTCGTCTTTGGATTAAACTTGTTGCTGATTATTCTACTCGTAAGTTCTTAACTTTCCCAACTTATGTTGGTCGTGGTTTCGTAGAGCGTCTTATCGAGGGTGTTGAGCCTACTATTGATTTCGAGCCTAATGAAACTATTCAGTTGAGTGCTGGTAAGAATAGTAAGGGTAATCATGAAGCTTCTGCTACAACTACAGCAGCTCCTACTGCTGAGGTTAGTCCTGAGATTGACGAGTTGCTTAAGAAGTATCAGTAATCCAACAAAACACAGAATTAGTATAACTAGATATAATGGGGCTGATAGGGATAACACTCTATCAGCCTTTCTTTTTTGTACTAATGTCGCTTGTAGTGGGCGTCTAACCTCTATCCCTATTGGCAGTTTTCTAATTGCTTATTGAATATTCTATGCTTATTAAAGATTATATATTAGATAATATAGATCAAACTTTTATTTATAGTTATTATCTTCAAGTTCCACAAGAGGATATTCAATATAATATATTTCATCCAAATGAAAAAGTTAGAAATCCTTTAAGAAATGATCAACATCCTTCATTATCTTTTAAATATTATGGTAATAAACTTATATGTAAAGATTTTGGAGATAGTCGTTTTCGTGGTGATATTTTTGAAATAGCTGGATATATTCTTAATAAGAATTGCAGAAATAGTGAAGATTTTATTTATATTTGTAATGATATAATGTTAAATTGTAATCGTAATTTACAACATAATTTAAATGTTATTAATTGCGAACAAGAACTTATTACTAAAGAATCATTACAAATTGATATTGATACTCGACATCCTAATAAAATAGATTATACATATTGGGAACTATTTGGTATTAGGAAAGAAAATCTTAATAAAAAAGTGTTTGTTTGTGATCGTTATAGATTGAATGGTTGGCAAACACCTTATAGATATAGTGGTACTGATCCATGTTATGCTTATTTAGTTAATCCTAATAGGTATAAATTATATTTTCCTTATCGTAATAAACATGCTAGGAAATTTATTACTAATAATAGATCTCCAATAGAATGTTTACATGAAATTAAATATATAGACTATATATGTCTTATAAAAGGTTATAAAGATAAAATACTTTTAGAACAAATGTGTGAAGATAAAGGTATTAATAATATACTGTTTTTACCTGCTGCTTCTGAAACTGTTGTTCTTCCTCAAGATATTTATGATATACTTAAAAGATATTCTTTAAGTGGAAAAATATTCACAATGTTTGATACCGATGCTGTTGGTATTAAATCTGCTAAACAATTACAAGAACAATTTGGAACTATTCCAATCTATTTCACAAGTAACTATAAATCAAAAGATCCATCAGATATGGTTAAAGATTATAGTTATAAAAAAGTACTTACACATTTTGATAGTGTATTAAAACAAATTTATTATGGAGATTAAATTAAATCATCTGTTAGTAAACACTTTGGATAATGGTAATAAGATATATCTTGTTCCTATGACTAAAGAAGTTTATGAAGAATTTGCACATGATTATGCTAGTTTAAGAGATCAAGTTAGCATTAATAAGTTTGCAAATAAATATGGATTTACACATCGACAAGTTATTCTTGATGGTAATACTTACATCGATGTTAATGATCCTGAAGAAGTTGAAAGTGTTCGACCTGTATTAGCTCGTATACTTCCTAAACCAGCTATTGTAGTCAATCCTCTTGTAGATAAACGAGAACCAGCGTATAAATGTTTTTGTTGTGATAACATTAATATTAATACTGTTCTTGAACATCGAACTCCTATTGAAAGTTGGAATTGTTTAATGATTTCTATAGGAGAACCTGAATATGCTATTGTTTTAGAGATTAAAAATTCATAGGTTATGGAAATATATAATGATGTTGTAAAATTATACAAACGAGATGCTAGAGGATTACCTTTAATATGGTGGGCTAATATAGATGAAATGATAAATGAAAACGGAATTAAACAATATCGTTTATCTTATCATCATGGTATTATGATAGGTGTTATATCTAATACTTTCTCTGATCCTATTGTAGCTAAAAGTAAGAAAAATAGTTATCAACAGGCTTTATTTCAACTTAATTCTCTTTATGAGAAACAAAAGAAAAAAGGTTATAAATCTGCTGATGAACTAGGTTTATCAGATGGTGATGATGCTGTAACCTTTTATAATAAATTGAATCATGTTTTACCTAAGTATAATACTGATGCTAACAATTGTGTTAAACCAATGAAGTGTCAGAAATTTGCTATTGGTAAATTTACATATCCAGCAATGATTCAACCTAAAATTAATGGTGTTCGTTGTATTGTAATGTTGGAAAATTATACTCCAAAGGATATGTTTGATAATCACGCTATGAATACTGATCATGGTATCAAACGAGTTGTTATGAAAACTAAAGAAGGTTTGGAATATAATGTATTTCATATTGAACAAGCTTTCAAAGATTTTTATACTAAATGTCCTGAATATCATCATATTATATTTGATGGTGAGATATATATTCCAAATGAGAAAGTTACAAGTATAGGTGGAGCTGCTAGAAATCCTCGTAATCCATTACATAGTGATTTAATGTTTGTTAATTTTGATCTTAGTATTCCAGATATGAGTAATAAAGATCGAGATGAACTTCGTTTTACAATATGGAATGATTTTATTGCTAAGTCTAGTAGTTTATATGTACCTTATGTATTTATATCAATAAGTCCAGAATCACATCAATTATTTCATAAATTCAGTATTGTTGCACTAAATACTAACATAGTTTATAGTGATAATCAAGCTTTAGCTTATATGCAAAGATGTCTTGATTGTGGATTTGAAGGTGCAGTAATTCGTGATAATGATGCTGAATATCAATTTGGTAGTAGACCTCAAACTATGATGAAGCTTAAAAAGTTTGAAGATGCTGAATTTGAATGTTATGATTATAAATGGAGTGGAGATCCTGAACAAGGAGTAGGATTTAGTGTTGTTCTTTTATGTAAGAATGATATTAATGATTTAACTTTTGAATCTACTGTTGTTGGAACAGTTGCTGAAAGAAAAGCTATTCTAGATAATCCTCCTATTGGTAAAATGGTAACTATTAAGTTTTATGAAAGAACTAAAAATGGTATTCCATTTCATAGTAATGTTATAGGTATTCGAGATTATGAGTAATAAAATTCCTGTTACATTTGCAGGTTATGATTGGTGGTCTAGACCTGTATACAAAACTCCTAAAGGTACACTACTAGTTGATGTAGGAATGTCAGATACTTTTGAAGGAGCTTATTTACATACCGTAGTTAATAATGAATGGGATGGTGAACCTGATCGACCTATTGATATGAATAAAGTTTATTTAAAAGAAGATTAACTATGAAAAGATTTAAAAATATAACGAAACTTCTAAAAGCATTTCGTCAAGGTGATGTAACTGCTGGAAGAACTTCTAGTGTTTGTAGTAATTATAGTACTGATTTTAAAAAACAACCTAAATATTATTTTATAAATGATATTTATTTTGAGAATGGTAAAGCTACACATTTTATAAATAGAACTCTTAAAACAGAAATTATATTATGTAATCATGATGGTTCATGTCATATAAATAATATAAGTAATGACTGGACTATAATACTTGTAAGAGATCATGACTATATTAGAGATTATATACGAACTCATACACAAAATGCTGTAGCATTTAATCTTGCTGTTCGTTTTTGTTTAACTAATTCTTATATTAATGATTTTATTAATATTAAGAATAGTATTAAAAATGTAAGATGTAATGCTTATCATCTTTTATGTAGATATTATGATCTTAGAAAGAATTATCAAGATGCTCGTAAATATCTTAATAAAAAATGTAAGAAAGCTGATGTTCCAGCTTTAGATACTTACGCTGATAGAGAATTTGCTGTTGTTTGTTGGAGAGGTTGGCGTGAATATTGGAATTATTACAATTATAATGGTAGTATAGCTTATGCTGATTTATCATTAAGATTAAGTAAAGATGAAATTCTAACATTGATTAGAAAGACTTTTTGTTATAATTCTGTTAGACTTTTACATCATACTTCTAAAAATATGTCTTATAATCATTTTATGAAATATTATGATAATTTGGCAAATCTTAAAAATGATATTGAAAGTTTAGCTAATTATATTAAAGGTGTTAATTTTACAGGTTATCAGCAATGGTATGGCAAACAAATCGAACATATTGCAAAGATAATAAAGAAGTATGGCTTACCAATTTAAGTGCATTTTTGATATGTTTCTGAGCCATTTAGAGGCTATTTTGAAGGGTGTCGCTTCGCTCCACCGATGCAGATAGGCAGTGAGGTTGGTCGCCCACTTGGTACATCAATTATTAAACATTTTAGTATTATGAGAATTATAGAACCTAGTGTTGAAAAAGTAACTGAAAGAGGACTTCGTAAAATAGAACTTATTGGTAAAGTATGTACAAAACAAGAACATACTATTAAAGATGATACTGCTGAGAAATTTGTATATAATCGTATTGTAGATGGTCATACTGCTATTCTAGAACACGAATATGTATATTTTAGAGTTAAACTTTTACATGAATCAATTATAGATCAAATTTGTAGTTTAAGTCCTTATATTAGACTTAGTTATAATAATGAGTATATTGGTTTTAGTTATAGATTATTTATAGATCTTATTGGTAAAAGTCGTAGATCTAAACATCGTATAAACAATCTTCATCAAGGTATTACTGTTAATGATTTGTTTTATACAATGTTGTTAATGACTCCTGAACTTTCACTTTTGATGTATGATCAAAAAGATATTGAAAATAATATTCATTATCTTCAGACAACTCTTATGTCAATAGTTCGAGTTTATGATGAGGAAATTCTTAAGAATGCTCCAGAGATTTATAATGTTACATTTAAGATTACAACCGATCGTGGTATTACTCATGAATTAGTTCGTCATAAAGAACAAAGTTATATGCAAGAGAGTACTCGTTATTGTAATTATAGTAAAAATAAGTATGAAAATAGTATAGCTGTTATTCAACCTGAATTTGGTAAATTTGAAGGTGATATGGAATGGGCTGATGCTATGAGTGATGCAGAATGTCATTATATGGAAATGACTAAGAATGGTGTTTCAGCACAATTAGCTCGTAGTGTTTTACCAACTTCTACTAAAGCTGATATTTATATGTCTGGAACATTAGATATGTGGATTGGTGAAGAAATTGAAATTGATACTCCTAAACTTAAAACTGTTGAGAATAAAGGTTTCTTACCTTTGAGAAATAGTAAATTTGCTCATCCACAAATGATTCCAATTGCTGAAATGATCGATGAGATTCTTACTAAAGATTATTCAGAACAAATCCAACAAATTAAAGCTTATGGTAACAGTTAAGATTGAAGACTTTAAGAAGTCTGTATCTAATGTATTGTTGAATCTTGGTCTAAGTCAAGATAAAGTTGATTTATTTGTTAATGGTAATGTTCAATTCAAAAAAATTGGTGTTTGTATTGCTATGACAAATGTCATTGATGATGAACTTAAGAAACTTTATCCTAATTATGATGGTTCAATAAGTACAGATACATTCGATAAAATTTATGATTTTAATTTTCTTAGAAATGTATGTTAAGAAGTGAAGTTGAAAAATTAGAATTAAATGATATACTTAAAATCATTAATGAACAACATGGATTAACTAAAGGAAATTCACTTGTTTCTAGAGAGATGACTAGAATTTATAATAAAGCTTTTGATAAGGATTTACAATTAGCTGTTAAAAAGGAAGCTGCTATTAGAGTTCTTTGTGGTCAAGATGGTAGAATTAATCCTTTAGAAAATATATTTATAATATAATGAAAACAATAATATGTTTAAGTGGTAAAAGACATTCAGGTAAAACTACTGTTGAAAATATAATAAAAAGATTAGCTGGTAATAAAGCAACGAGTTATCAAATGGCAACTATGCTTAAAAGAGTTGTTGCTGCTTTAACCAACTGTGATATTAAAGATTTAGAAAATCCTAAATTTAAAGAACTTAAATCTGATTTTCTTATAAATGCTTCAAATGGATTAAAGAATCTCACTTATCGAGAACTTTTAATTACAGCAGGTAAAGTTTTAAGAAGTTATAATGATTATATATTTGTTAAGGATGTTCTTAAACATCTCGATAATATTAAAGAAAAAATAGTTATAATACCTGATGTTAGAGAAAAACATGAGATAGAAACTCTTAATAATTATGCTGATGTTAAAGATTATTATTTTTTAACTATTAGAATTGAAAGACCTGGTGGAGAAATCAAAGATCAATTTTCAAATGATAAAACCGAAATAGATTTAGATGAATATCCTTTCGATGTATATTTATCTAATGATGGTGATATGAATACTTTAATAAGAAAAGTTTATGATATTTTAAGTTCTTTAGGAATTATAGATAAACAAATTATAGAACAATTTTTATTTTAAATATTATGACAAAAAATATATATGAAATAGCTGATGATTATATCGCAGTTATTGCAGAGATTGAAAATAACGAAGGTGAATTAACTGAAGATATGGAGAAAAGACTTCAAATTGCTGAAGATGAACTTGAAGAAAAGCTTCGTGCATATCGTTCAGTTATTAAACAAAATGAATCATTTGTTGATTATAATAAAGATGAAATTAAACGATTGAGAGATCGTAATAAATCTTTTGATAATACTAAAGAAAGACTTTGTAAATATATTATACCAGCATTACATATGTTTGGTAAGCAAACTGCAAGTGGTAACTTTAGTGTTAAATATCCTGATTTTTCAGTATCAACTAGATTGTCTGAAAGTGTTAGTTTAAATCCAGATAAAGTTCAAACTTTACTAAATGCTAAAGCAGGTTTGATTGAAAACGATGCTCATGTTGCTAAAATTCTTTTAAATAATCAAAGTGCATTAGATCTTCTTGGTGATGTTGAAATTACTATTAAAGTTCCATTTACTGAAATTTCTAAATATAGTAGAGAACTTCAACATGATTCTACAGCTGGTGTAGTTTGGAATATTCCTAAGAAAAATCTTAAAGAGCTTATTGAGGATAGAGATCGTTTACATGAAATGATTAGTAATGGTTTGGATAGTGAAGGTCATGTTCGTGATTATAATATTCTTAATGATTTCTTAAATTATATTGAAGCTGAAATCGTAACTAAAGAAAGTGTTAATTTTAGATAAAGTATAACTATGGCTGCTAATATTGAATTTAATTCACAGAAAAATACTTATTCTTTTTATAGTTTAAAAGAAGTTGCTTGGCACGGTTTAGGACAAATCGTAGCTGAAGCTAAAACTCCAGAAGAAGTTATTCGATTAGCTAATTTGGATTATGAGGTTGCTCTCGCTCCTATGTATGCTAATTTTATTCCTAAAGGAACTGATTATGTTATAACTACAGATAATGGATTTATTTGTCAAAAGATAGATCCTTTTACAAAACGTGTTACTGAGGAAATTACAATTCCTAAGAAAGGTGTTAAAGTACCTGATATTTTCGCTACTTATCGTACTGATAATTGGGAAGTTTTAGGTACGGTTGGTAGTCGATATGAACCTGTACAAAATACAGAAGCTATTGATTTCATTTATAATGTTTGTAAAAATTCTCAAGTTGTTAAACCTGAGGATGTTATTATTGAAACTGCTGGAGTTCTTGGCAAAGGTGAAAGAATATTTGTTACTGCTAAATTACCAGATTATAAAATGTGTGGTGATGATATGGAGAAATATATTCTCTTTACAACATCTCATGATGGTAGTGGTAGTATTCAAGCATGTTTCACAGATGTTCGTGTAGTATGTAATAATACTTTGAACGCTGCTTTACAAAATTGTAGTAATATGCAAAGATTTAAGCACACTAAGAATGTTCAAAATGCAATGGAACGAGGTGCTGCTTTGATGATGCAAGCTTTACATTATTCTACTGAAGCTCAAGCTATATTTACTGAAGCTGATAAGAAAATTGTAAATGATACTATGATTTTAGATTATCTCACAGATCTTATGTGTACTCCAAAAGAGAAAGAAGATGTTATGAAAAATAGTATTGGTACTATGATTAGAGGTACTGAAGAAATAACTTCAACACGAAAACTTAATAAAATTACTGAAATGCGTAACTTTATTGAAAACGGTGTTGGACAGGATTCTCATCGTGGTACTTTACTTTGGGTTTATAATGGAATTACTTCTTATCTCAATAACGGAGTTAAATATAAAGATAAATTGGATAAATTTGATTCTATAACTCAAGGAAATTCATATAAAGTTGGTCAGAACGCTATGAATATTCTTCAAAAACGAATAGCTGCTTAAATGATTACTGAAATAAATATCTACACTGATACAACTGTTATATCTCTTGACGAATACAAATGTTTAGTTCCAATTGCTAGTGGTAGTTGGGATGTTATAAAAGATATTTATCAATGGTTAATTGATCCATATCCTGGTAGATTACCCGATGAATGCAAAATAAATCATTGTGATATATTTATTGTTGATAGAAATAATACCAATAATAAAATACCATTAACAATACATAATTTTAAGAAGATAGGTAAATATTTAAGTGAAGTTAATCGTCAAATAAATTATGTTCAAATTGTTGAAGATGTAGTTCCTTTAATAGTAGAAAATTATGAAAGAGAGTAAAATTAAAATATATGTAGAAAACGCTGAAGTGCCTGAGTATAAAAGCTCAGGTGCTTCTGGTTTTGATGTTCCAGTTCAATTTTCTGATAAAGTTGCTAAATTATCTATAGCTGCAATTAATAGACTTTTAACAAAAGATATTGTTGCATCTATTGAAACTTTAGCAGAATTATATAGAGATCAATATGTACCTTATGATACACATGTTATATCTCTAGATAATTTTATATGCGCTATAACTAGAGCTTTACATACTTTAAATGTATATTATGATTATGGTGTAAGTCTTGTAGATCATTTGTTAGAAGAGAATATACCTTATGTTAATGTTGTATTACCATATAGTAATGCTATATTCCCAACAGGATTATATTTTGAAATTCCTGATGAAGATGAGATTCAACTTCGTACTAGAAGCGGTATATCAGCCAAAACTTTATTAAGTGTTAAATTAGGTACACTTGATTCTGATTGGAGAGGTAATAGTGCAGTGATAGTTCAAAATCCTACACCTCATGCATATATTATTGTTCCAGGTATGCGTTTAGCTCAAGGAGTTGTTATAGAAAAGAAACATGCTAATTTTGAAATAGTTGATTCTATTGAAGATCTTAGTAAAACTGAACGAGGTGATAAAGGTTTAGGTTCAACGGGTACTAAATAAGTATATTAAAATGGTACAAAGACTAATTCCAAAAACAACAATTAGATTTCTTGGTATACAATTTAATGGTACAAATTATAAAGAAATTATTAATTGGTGTAAATACTGTCATTATCAAGTAGATGAATTATTTATTTGTTTACATGGTAAATGTATTAAAGTTACTAAAGATGATTGGATAGTTAATACATATGATGATGAATTTACTATTCTTACAGATAAAGAAGTTCAAGCTATATTTAAACCTCTCGGTAGTCGTTAGAGTGGGCGTGTAACCCACCTACCTATCG
>Ga0233372_1000843_pt1 | contig 12916 bp, 15 predicted proteins | sample ElkDunMinimDraft_4_FD_191538 | JGI IMG/M metagenome (GOLD analysis project Ga0233372, IMG submission 191538) | Fecal eukaryotic communites from dung pellets of Tule Elk in California, USA - Elk Dung D8 | ecosystem: Host-associated > Mammals > Digestive system > Large intestine > Fecal | place... | reverse complement strand
CAGCAGCTGGTTGTCGTTGAAGATCTCGTACCCTTCGGCTTTCTGCGCCGGCTGCGCGGGCACCTGCGCCGAACGGGTCGCGGCGTACCGGCGGAAGTCCTCCTGCGCGAAGCAGGCCCGGGCGATCAGCGCCAGGTCGTAGGCGCTGGTGTACTGCCCCGGCCCGTCCAGGCCCGACGGGGTCGCCGCATGAGTCTGGTACGCCCCCAGCTCCTCGGCCTTCGCGTTCATCGCCGCCAGGCCGCCGCGGACGTCGCCGGTCCCGCCGCCGAGCCGGGCGAGCACGTTCGCGGCGTCGTTGCCGGAGTTGAGCAGCAGTCCGAGCCAGAGCGTCTCGACGGTGTACCGGCCCCCCTCGACCAGCCCCATCGACGAACTGCCCGGCTCGTAGTCGAGGTCCTCCCGGGTCACCTGGACGACCTGCTGCGGATCGAGCTTCGGCAGCACGGCCGCGGCGAGGAGCAGTTTCTGGACACTGGCGGGGACGGCGTACTCGTGCGGGCCGCAGGCGCCGAGGACGTCACCGCTGGTCAGGTCGGCCACCAGCCAGGAGGTAGCGGTGACCTTCGGCGGCACCGGTGCCTCCGGTGGCGTCGCCAGGCCCGAGGTGGCCAGCGCCGCCCCGCCGACCTCCCGCCGCGACTGCTCCAACGCCGGCGGCGCCGGGGTGGCCGAGGCGCCGGGGCGTCCCACGGCCAGGGACGGGCAGGGAGTCGGTGCCGGTTCCGCGGCGGCCGCGGCGGCGGCGAGCGCGGGCGGGCCGGCGAAGGCGAGCGGGCCGGCGAGGGCGAGCAGGGTCGCGGCGAGCTTCACCACCAAATGTGAATGAAACATGAAAATGACGGTAAACCGGAACAAGTCTCGCCGAACGCAGATTCCGAATCCTCACCCGGCCGCGCTCCCGCCGGCCCGCGTGTCTACGCCGACCGCAGCCACGTCGGCGCCTGCTGATCGCAGCTGTCGCCTGACGCTCGCCGGGCTGCCCGGTTGATGGACCGTCGTCCGATCGGTCAGTGTCACTCAGCAACTTTCAGGCAATACTCATGATCGTGAATCGGGGGGTGATGCCTCTCCCCGGCAGTTCGAGCAGCAGAGGCCCGATTGCCCGGCTCAGATGATGTTGCGACGCTGCCACGAAGCGGACTTCAACCGGCTGAACCGGTGGCACCGGCCCGACGCGTGTTTCTGACCTGAGACACGACCCTGCACCACACCCTCAACGGCGAGGCGGTGCCTCCCTGCCTGTACGTCAGGAGCCGACCATGAACGACGAGATTGCGCTGATCAGTGACGGCGACGGGCTGGCGGTCATCGGGAAACCGATGGCGGTCGACCGGTTCCTCGTCTCCGAAGGGCTGACGGCGAAGGATCTTGGGCTGCCCAGGCTCAAGTCCGTGCTCCGGGCCGGGTCGGGAGCCGCGGAGGTGGCTTCTCGGGTTGCGGCCGAATCCGGCCGCTGGCTCAAGCTGACCAAGGAGTCCGCGCATCTGGTCAAGAAGCACGGGCTGATGGATAGCAAGACTCCGGGCGTCAGCCACGTGATGGTGGGGCAGCCGGGGGTGATCAAGTCCTGGCTCCAGGCCTCGAAGGGTTCACCTGTCGGCAACCCGGCTTTTCTGGCCGGCGCTGCCGGCATCATGGCCCAGCTTGCGATGCAACAGACCATGGACGAGATCACCGACTACCTCGCCGTGATCGACGAGAAGGTCGACGACGTGCTCCGTGCCCAGCAGGACACGGTGCTGGCCCGCATGATCGGAGTCGCTCTCGTCATCGAGGAGACGATGACCATCCGTCAGACGCGAGGGCGGGTCGACGAAATCACCTGGTCGAAGGTGCAGACCGCGCCGACGACGGTCGCCGAGACCCAGGCGTACGCGCTGCGTCAGCTCGACGCGCTCGCGGAAAAGCTGGAGAAGAAGACGAATGTCGGCGATCTCGCCAAAGCGGCCCGGGAGGCGGAGTCCAAGGGACAGGAGTGGCTCGCTGTGCTGGCTCGCTGCTTCCAACTGCAGGACGCGATCGCAGTACTGGAACTTGACCGGGTCCTGGACGCCTCCCCGGAGGAGCTGGACGGGCATCGCATGGGCCTGAAGGCTGCCCGGAAGAACCGGATGGAGCTCATCTCGAAGTGCACCGGGCGCCTGGTGGCCCGTATGGATGCGGCTGTCGATCGGGCCAACACCAAGGTGCTCCTACATCCGTTCGACGCCCCGGCGATTGTGCATGCGAGCAATCATGTCGCCGGCGCCATCGTGGACTTCAACGGACGGCTCGGCATTGAGGCCGCTCGCGAGTCCGCCGAGGCGAGGCAGTGGATGGACGCGGCCAAGGAGGCGCGGGACAAGGCGCTCGAAACAGGGGCGGAGGGCGTCGGTGTCGCCATGCGCTTCGGCAACGACAGCTTCGACCTGGCCAGGTCTGCGGCGGGCACACTCTCCAGCCGCCTCACCGAGCGAGCGCTGCGCTGGCGCGGCGACGAACGCAACCAGGAGGACTGAGTCCTCGGGCAGTCTGGTGCTGGTCGGGCGGCGACGGCGATCGTTCTTGATTACCGTCGCCGCCCGGGCGGAGTCTCAGGGCCGCGCTCAGTTAGTCGCGCCGGGCCTCCCCGGGGCCGCGGAACCGGTGCACCTCCTGCGGCCAGTCGAGCGCGGTCGCGAGCCGGCCTGCCCAGTAGCGTGCCCGTCGCATCGTCGGGCACGTCCACGACGGCGAAACCGCCGAGGTGCTCCTTGGTCTCGACGTACGGGCCGTCGCTGAAGACAGGCTTGCCGTCGACCGCCTCGACACTGCACACCGCGGTGGACCGGTCGAGCCCGCCGTTGCTGAAGATCAGCACGCCATCGGCCCGCATTTCCTCGATCACCGCCCGGCCGGCCACGCCCTTCGCGCGCAGTTGCTCCGCCGTGTGCTCGGCCACCCACTCGTCGTTGAACGCGATCAGGTACTCAGTCATGGTTGTCCCATCCCAGCCCCGGACGAGGGCCTTTGCCGACTCCTCCCGACGACCCGACCGGCCGCCGCACACTGGTTCCACGAACGGCCACACCCGGATACGACACCATCCCGGGAACTCCCGTTCGGATGGCGGCGCCAACCCTCAGGGCGCCTTCATGTCGCCAGGCTCAACGAGGAGAACGGTTTCGTCGGACCGCCCAGACTCGACCAGCGATCGCCGCGGCGATCGGCAGCAAGCAGCACAGGGTGGAGACGACCAGTTGCCATGGTTTGAGCATTCCCATGCCGCGAAGGTAGTCGCTTCTGATCACCATCACTGCCCCGCAGAGTCACGAGCGCCGGTCCGCGCCGATCAGACGAGACGTTGGATGTGCACCTTCGGGCGCTCGTTCTTGAGGTGGGCATGCTTGTGCCGACGGACCTGCTCGTCCCAGACCTCCTGCTCGTAATCAGGACTCGGCGGGATCCATCGGTGCGAGCCGTCGCTGTAGTGGAACCTCTCGTCGCCGAGACGGAGGATGCTCATCGGGTCCAGCCGAGGAAGCGATGACGCAGGCGACCGGCGGGGACGTGGGCCAGATCTTCTGCCGCGTCGACGAACTGGGCCGCCAGGTAGACGGTCAACGACACCGGGGCGCGCTCGTACTCCGCTCGCAGTTCGCGCTGCCGTGTGTGACAGGGCCAGTCGGCACCGCAACCGCCGCACGTCCAGGACGGTGTGATCGGCAGGTGTGTGGTCATCGTGGTAAATCCTGGCTCGGCCAGTGGCCGCGGTTGATCGGGATGCGGTGCCGCTGTCGACAGGGGAGGTCGCCTCCGCAGCCCTAGATGCGCCGCCAGTGCTGCCATGACCAGACGGACCGATGCCGGCGGGCGAGGGTCAGTGCCACCGCCAGGACGTACTCGTCGTAGGAGACCCGCCGGCGGCTGTTGTCCTGCCGCTGGTGGTCGTCCGGATCCCGCGCGGGATCCGCGGTCGAGCCCGCTGCATCGTTTGGCCTGGTCACCACGCCTCCCTGCCGACGCTTGAGGTCCCGTGGGCGCCCGATCTGCCGTTCCCGGCGACTGGGCACCCACGGCAGGACGACCCGGCCGCCAAGCTGGGAGCACCACCAATGCCTGAAGCCGCGTACCTGCAGGTCGCCCGAGATATCCGCGAGCAGGTCAGCTCCGGCCAGTTGAAGCCGGGCGACAAGCTGCCGTCGTTCGCCGCCCTCTGCGAGCACTACCACGCCAGTAACACGGTCATCCGCTCCGCCATGCTCCTACTGAAGGCCGAAGGACTCCTCGACGGCCGCCAGGGCAAAGGGCGTCTACGTCGCCGACCCACTTCCTCACCAGGCGCAAACGCCCCAGGCGCACCGTCCCGTACAAGTCACTACGACTCGGCGTTCTCACCCTGGAACCCCGCCTGTTGCCGTACCCATCCTGGCAACGTGGTCGCCGCATCCGCTCCTACTCGGTATCGTTGGGCCCGTTGGTCAACGGTGTTGCTGGGTACTTCGGTACCCAGGTACTGTGATCACCGGAAGGAGGGCCCATGGCCGCTACGTCCGCTCCCATCAAGGTCGATGTTGATACTGATCAACTCATCTCTCACGCTGCTCACTTCCTGGGCAAGGCCAAGAAGGATGTTGTCGACGCCGCCGTGCGTGAATACATCGATGCGCACCGCAGTGAGATCAACGAGGGCATTCGAGCCGCTCTGAGTCGACTCGACGGTTCATCCAAGTCCGCCGTCTCACTCCTTACCGATGTGCCAGTTGAGCAACTCGACGAGTACGGCGGCATGCCCGACGCCGGCTAGAACACATGGCTAGCTTTGAATGGGCTTGACATCTAAGCTCATCAGAATGAGCGGTGAGACCAGGCCCGTCCGGCCAACGCGTGCCTGCATGGCTGATCTTGAGGTTCGAGTTCCACCAATTACCGAGGCCCTCTGCAACCTCAATCACGACTTGATCGCAGAGGCTCAGCGCCTGCCCGAAGCACATGCGGCTGGCGGTGTTGAAAGGATCGCCACCCTCAAAGACCGCGTATGGTTCAAGGTCAAGAAAGGTCGTTGGCGGGGGGCAGCAACTCGTCTTCCAGAAGCAGACCACACGAATGCCGGCCCGCAGATCCGCGCTGCTCCCTGGTGGCTTGGCGCTGGTGGGTATCGACGCGAAGGCGATCCCGCCGACTTTTATGCGGCCCTTGCCGCAACTGTCGGCCGCACCGGCGGCTCATCCGACAAATGGCTGCCCAACGACTGGGACTGGAAACGCCTTGAACTAGAGCATGCGTTCGCTTGGGAAAAAGAGATCCGCAGGATCATCTGCGAGCTAATCGCGCGCTCCCTTCGCACCGGCTGCGCTTACCAGGCAGAGCTGCACAACTACAAAGTCACAGCTCTGGCCAGGGCTGCTGATGGTGAAACTTACCTGGCGGTCGGCGCAGAAAACGTTGCCGACCCTAAAATCTTCGCGGTTATCATCAATGCAGTTCCAGGCGTGGATCCCCACAGCTGGATGCCAGAGCCTAATGGCGTGGCAGATTTGAAGCCCGAACCTGGCGAAATTATCTGGTCAACCATTTTGCCGCCAGCTGTAGCTGCGCAGCTCCTTGAAAATCTTGACGACTGAGCGGAAAAGGCTCAGCTCCCCGCGCAGCAGTCATCCGCCTCGACGAGAGACGTCAGCGGCCGCCCGGGTCGGGTTCGCCGTCGACGCGGGCCAGGACCCGGACCGCGATCGTTCCGAGGTCGCGTAGCTGTTCCGGGTCGAGGGCGTCGATCACCAGCTCCCGGACCGTGCGTACGTGTCCCGGCGCGGTCGCGGCGACCTTGGCGTACCCGGCGTCGGTGAGGGTGGCGTTGGTGGCGCGGCCGTCGTCCGGGCAGGGGCTGCGCCGCACCCAGTCGCGCTGCTCCAACCGCCGTACGACGTGCGACAGCCGCGACAGCGAGGCGCTGGTGTACCCGGCGAGCGTACTCATCCGCAGGGTCCGCTCCGGCGCCTCGGAGAGGGCGGAGAGGACCAGGTACTCGAAGTGTGAGATGCCGGCCTGCTCCTGCAGGTCGGTGTCGAGCGCTGCGGGCAGCCGGATCAGCAGGGCCGCGAGCGCCCGCCAGTGCCGCTGCTGTTCGGCGTCGAGCCAGCGGGGCGGCTCCGCGCCGGGCGGTGTGGGCGTCGTCATGCCCCCAGTCTACCCGGTTACTTGACGCTTCAACTTATTCGGCTACGCTGGTGGCAGCAGCGAGAGGAGCACCATGAATGACCTGCTGAACCCCGCCGTCCCGGCCGGCGCCTACGCCGAGTTCCTCGACGAGGCGATCACCGCCAGCCGCGCCCAGCGACGCTGGACGCCCGACGACGGGGCGCTGCCCGCCCTCTACCTCGGCCACGGCGCGCCGCCGGTCTTCGACGACCCGCTCTGGATCCGGCAGTTCTTCTCCTGGGGCCAGTCGCTGCCCAAGCCCAAGGCCGTCCTGATCGTCAGCGCGCACTGGGAGTCCGCCCCGCTGAGTCTCTCCGCGTCGGCGGCCGGCACCCCGCTCGTCTACGACTTCGGCGGCTTCCACCCCGCCTACTACCGGATGACCTACCCCACCCCGGACGCCGGTGACCTGGCCCGCCGCGTCGCCGCCCTGATGCCCGACACCGAACCGGTGCACGAGCACCCGCGCCGCGGACTCGACCACGGGGCCTGGGTGCCGCTGAAGGTCATGTACCCGCTCGGGGACGTACCGGTGCTCCAGATGAGCATGCCCACCCACGAGCCGGACCGGCTGATGGAGATCGGCCGACGGCTGCGCCCGCTGCGCGAGGAGGGGGTGCTGGTCATCGGCTCCGGCTTCCTCACCCACGGCCTGCCGTTCCTGACCCGGGAGCAGTTCAGCGGCCGGGGAGTCGCCGGCTGGTCGGTCGAGTTCGACCAGTGGGCCGCCGACGCGCTGGCCCGCGGCGACGTCGACACCCTCGCCGCCTACCGTTCCGCCGCACCCGGCATGCCGTACGCGCACCCCACCGTCGAGCACTTCACGCCGATCTTCGTGACCCTCGGGGCGGCCGACCGCGCCGACGCCCGGATCCGCACGATGATCGACGGCTACCAGTTCGGGCTCGCCAAGCGCTCCTTCGAGATCGACTGAACCGTCCGGCTCCGGGCGCGTGGCCCGGAGCCGGGTGCCCAGCCGCGCGCATTACGATCGTCACTTCCAGCGGTGAGGCGACGGAGGACATGGTGAGCGAGAACCCCGGCGACGACGTACCCGAGATCAGCGGCGAGTGGTACCGGGACATCGTCGACTGGGCGAACTCCACACCGGAGTGGGTGCAGTGGTCCATGGGGCACTTCACCGAACTCTCGATCGTCCTGCTCGCCCTCTTCTTCGTGGTGGCCGCCTGGCCGTACCTCGGACGCGGGGCGCCCGGCTGGGCCCGGATCGGCGCCGCCGGCATCGGCGTCGTCATCGCGTACGCGGCCAGTGAAGGCCTCAAGGTGATCGTGGACCAGGAGCGGCCCTGCCGTGTCTTCGCCGACGCGGTCATCGTCGCCTCGGAGTGCCCGCCCACCGGCGACTGGTCATTCCCCAGCAACCACTCCACGATCGCCGGAGCGCTCGCGGCGGCGGTCTTCCTCCTCTCCCGCCGGCTCGGCTGGATCGCCCTTCTCATCGGGATGCTCTCGGCCTTCTCCCGGGTCTTCGTGGGTGTGCACTACCCGCACGACGTGGTCTTCGGCTTCCTCTACGGCGTGGTGATCGCGTCGCTGGTCGCGCTGCTGCTCACCAAGCCGTTCACCGCCCTGCTGCGCAAGACCACCCACCGCGCCAAGGAACCGGTCAACCGCTGACCACGGCGGGCCCGGCGACCGCAGGGACTCAGCCGAGCAGCGCCACGGCCGTCGCCACCCCGAGGATCAGGAACGGGCCGAAGGGCAGGTGACCGCTCCAGCGCAGCCGGCCGGCGACCAGGCCGACCACGCCGGCCAGTCCGGCCGCCAGGAACGTCACGAAGAGGCCGAAGACCAGCGCGCCCCAGCCCAGCCAGCCGAGGATCGCCCCCGCGCCGAGCGCCAGCTTCGCGTCGCCGAGCCCGAATCCGCGCTGCCCCAGCAGCAACGCGCTGGCGGCGAAGCAGGCCGCCAGGCCGGCCCCGGCCGCGGCGGCCCGTAGCCAGCCGCCACCGTCGGCCGGGCCCCAGAGCACGGCCGCGCCGAGCAGCAGCGCCACCGCGGCGTTCGCCGGCCAGGTGAGCCGGTCCGGCAGCCGGTGCACGGCGACGTCGATGAAGCCCAGCGGAACGGCGCAGAGCAGCCACGCCCCGACCGCGGCCAGCTCGAACGGCGGTAGCCCGCTCGCCCAGAGCAGCACCAGCACCGCGATCAGCGCCGCCTCGACCGTCAGCGGTGGCGCACCGGCCCGGCCGCCGCAGCGCGCGCAGCGGGCGACCGGGGTGAGGGGGCGCAGCGGACGGTCCAGCCCGATCGGGGCGGCGCAGCGGTCGCAGGCACGGCGCTGGGGCGTACCGGTCGGCACCGACCAGGCGATGATCCGGTCCCGTAGCAGCGGCGCGACCGTGAGCACGGTGGCGACCCGGCGCGGCCACCGCCGCCGGCCGACGTCGACCAGCGCCGAGTTGGTGACACGCTGTGATGATGTCGTCACAATGAACTCGCGGATGACGCGGAAAGCGACCCCGGGAAACTGCTCGCATGCTCCGGAAATCGCCACGCGAGCCACCTCCGGGCCGCCAATTGATCATTGAAAAACGTCATCACGCAGCGTACTCGCCTTCGCTACATCTTTTGCATTTCGCAAGCTCAGCCTATGCTCGCCCCGTGGACGGCGCACACCCTGAAAGCCCGCTCCACGACCCGGATCGACAATTTCGGCACCCGTCAAACGGCGACACCAGCAATTGGTCAACTTCAACTGGATTCCGGTCCCGGGCCGGGCCCTGACGCCCTGCGCCCCGCTCGCCGCCGGACCCGCGGGCCCGGCCGGAGCAAGCAGAGGAGGGGACGCACCGTTGCCAGCACGATCCCCGCTCCGCGCCGCCGGCGCGATCCTCGCGGGCGCCCTCCTCGTCACCGGCTGCGGCACCCCCGGACCCGGACCGCTCCCCGACCCCACCCGGGCCGCCCCCGTCTCCACCGTGGACGCCGCCGACCGGCAGGCCGCCGAACGCGCCGCCCTCGATGCGTACGCGGGCTATCTGCGCGCCTCGCGGGAGGCGAACCGGGCCGGCGACCCACTGCACCCGGCCCTCACCGACTACCTCGCCGATCCACTGCTGACCCAGGTGCGCCTGGCCATCCGCGACGCCCACGACCACGGCGCCCGCCGGACCGGCACGCTCACCAGTGACCCCACGGTCACCCTGGTCAGCCTGGAAGGCAGCCCGCCGACGGTCGAGATCCAGGACTGTCTGGACGCCACCGGCTACCGCCTGACCTATGTGGACGGCGATCGTGCCGTCCCCGGCAGTGCCGGGCAGCGCTACCTGGTCACCGCTACCGCCACCCGCTACCACGACCGCTGGCTGATCAATACCGGCGCCGCCCACCGGGACCAACCATGCTGACACTCCCTCGCCGCCCGTACGCGCTCGCGGCCCTGCTCTTCCTGCTGCTCTCGCTCCTCGTCGCACCCGCCCCGGCCGCGCAGGCCGACCCTGGCGGCTCCTGCCCCCCGACCGAGCCCGACTGCCACGTCTGGGACGACCAGAAACCGCGACCACGCCCCGGCGACCCCGGCGACGGCAAACCCGGCGACGGTGGCGGCGGCGGCAAACCGGCCGTCTGCATGCGTGACGGGGAACCCGTCAAGTGCTACGACGAGCTGCTCGGCTGGTTCAACAACTCCGACGGCTGCTACTACAAGCTGCAGGAACCGCAGCCGGAAGATGTCGCCGAGGGCAAGAAGCGGTACCTCCGCAGCTGCAACGGCCAACTCGACACTGTGGAGCTCGACACCCCGCCGGACGGATTCGGCGCACCCCCCGACCCGCAGGAGCTCGCCTGGCGGGCCTACGCCAAGATCACGCTGGCCGCGCCACCGATCTCGGTCGCACCCCGGCCGGCCGCCGGGCCCGGCCTGGTCGGCCTGCCCGTCTGGCTCTGGGCCGACCGGGACAGCCGCTGGTGGCAGCTGAGCGCCAGCGACACCGAGCGGGGACTGACCGTACGGATCACCGCCGAGGTCACGAAGATCGTCTGGGACCTCGGCAACGGCGACCAGGTCACCTGTCCTCCCGGCGGCGGCACCGCGTACGACCCGGCCCGCGACGCCGGGCGCACCCCCGAATGCGGACTCCCGCAGGGCTACCAGCGCCCCGGCGACTACGCCATCCACGCCACCACGCACTGGACCGTGCGCTGGAGCAGCAGCAGCGGCGCCGGCGGCGAACTGCCCCCGCAGGTCCGCACCAGTGACCCGACACCGATCCGGATCGACGAACTTCAGGTGGTGACGCAGTGAGCGTGGTGACCCACGACGAACCGGTGGACGCCCCGGTCGCCCCACCGCGGATCCTGCGGCAGCGCCGGATGCGCCCCGGGCTGCTCGGGCTCGCCGTGCTGCTGGTGGTCCTCGGCGGACTCGGCTCCGCCTTCGCGGTCACCTCGGTCCGCGCCACCGGCAGCTACCTCGCCATCGCCCGGCCGCTGCCCATCGGCACGGCACTGACCGCCGAGGACCTGGCCACCGTCCAGCTCGCCGGCGGCCAGGGGCTGACCCCGGTCCCCGCCGACCGGATCGACGAGGTGCTCGGCAAGCGCGCCACCGTGGCGCTGGTGCCCGGCACGCTGCTGACGATGGCGCAGCTCACCGACGCCCCGCTGCTCGCCCCCGGCCAGCAGCAGGTGGCGCTCGGGCTCAAACCCACCCAGGTCCCGGCCCGCCGCCTGCAACCCGGCGACCCGCTGCTGCTGGTCAGCACCCCCCGCAGCGGCGAGACGCAGACCACCGCCACCCGTTTCGAGGCGACGGTGATCGACAGCGACGCGCCGGACCGGGGCAACGTCGTCGTCTACGTGGCGCTCGCCGCCCGGGATGTGCCGGCGGTGGTCGCGCTCGCCGCCGAGAACCGGATCGCCGTAGTCCTCACCACGGCGGGCTGACCTGTGGCGATCATCGCCCTGGTCTCCGCCAAGGGCTCCCCCGGAGTCACCACGACCGCCCTGGCCTGCACGCTGACCTGGCAGCGCCGGCTGGTGCTCGCCGAATGCGACCCCGCCGGCGGCTCGGTCCTCGCCGGCTACCTCGGCGGCGCGCTCGAAGGCCCGCGGGGCCTCGGCGAACTCGCCGTCGGGGAACTGCGCGACGGCAACCTGGAGCGCCACTTCTGGTCCCAGCTGGTCGACCTGGACGCCCCGCGCCGGGAGCGCCTGCTCCTGCCCGGCGTCCTCGACCCGGTCCAGGCCGGCAGCGTCGCCCCGCTCTGGCACCGCTTCGCCGACTTCTTCGCCGACCTGGAGCGGGGCCGCCCGGCGTACGACGTGCTCGCCGACTGCGGCCGGCTCAGCGTCGCCTCGCCACCGTGGCCGGTGCTGCGGGCCGCCGCCCTGGTCCTGGTGGTGACCGCCCCCCGCCTGCCCGACCTGGCGCTGGCCCGGGCCACCGTACGGGCGATCGCACGCGACTTCGTCGCGCAGCGGGTGCCGACGGACTCGCTGCGGCTGCTGCTGGTCGGGGCGGGGCACGGGCGCTTCGAGGTGGCGAAGGCGATGCGGCTGCCGGTCATCGGCCACCTGCCCGACGACCCGCGCAGCGCCCAGGTCCTCGGCCACGGCGGGACGGTGCGCCCGAACCGGCCGCTGCTGCGGGCCGCGGCCGCGCTGGAGAACCCGGTCGGTGACCTGCTGGAGCGGCGCGCCGCCCGGTTGGGGCACCCGGCCGTCGCGGAGGTCAGCGATGCGGTTTGAGGCCGTCTCCCACGATCCCCGGCCGGCGGCCGACCCGGCCGTCGCCATCCCCGCACCGCTGCGCCCGGACCCGCAACCGGCGGCGCCGAACCCGCCGCCCCGCCCCCGGCCCCGGGTGGACTTCGCCCTGGTCCGGGAGCTGCGCCGGGACCTGAGCGAACGCCTCACCCACTGGCAACGCGGCCGCGACCACGACGCCGGCGCCGAGGACGCCGAACGGGCCCGGCTCGCCGTCACCGTCGTCAGCGAGTACGCCGACAGCGTCCGCCGGTCCGGCACCCCGATGCCCGCCGGGGAGGAGCGGCTCCTGCTCGACCAGGTCATCGCCGAACTCGCCGGCCTGGGCCGGCTGCAGACCCTGCTTGTCGACACCACGATCGAGGAGGTGCACATCCTCGGCTGCGACCAGGTGCGCATCGCCCGGCACGGCGGCGGAGTGGAGTGGTCCGACCCGATCGCCGACAGCGACGAGGAGCTGGTGGAGATCCTCCAGGCGGTGGCCCGCCGGGCCGGCGCCACCGAACGTTCCCTCTCCACCGCCAAGCCCACCCTCGACCTGCAGCTGCCCGACGGCAGCCGGCTCGCCGCGGTCTTCCTGGTCAGCCACCGCCCGTACGCGGTTATCCGCCGTCACAACACCCTCGATGTGTCGCTTGAGGACATCAGCGGCGCCCGCCCCGACCTCGACGAGATGATCGACCCGCTGATCCGGGACTTCCTGCGCGCCGCCACCGCCGGCGGGCTGAACATCATGGTCGCCGGGCTCGCCGGAGCGGGCAAGACGACGGTGATCCGGGCGCTGATGAACGAGATCCCCGCCGACGAGCCGTACGTGCTGCTGGAGGAGAGCCGCGAGCTGCTGCCGGCCCGGCGGGGTGAGCGGCACCGGGCGGTGCTGAGCTTCGAGTCCCGGGAGGGGCACGGCGAACGCGGCCCCGACGGCCGCCCGGCGGGCGAGGTGACGATCGCCGACCTGATCCCGCTGGCGCTGCGGATGGGGGTGCTCCGGGTGATCGTCGGCGAGGTCCGCTCCCGGGAGATCGTC
>Ga0233372_1000840_pt1 | contig 12936 bp, 12 predicted proteins | sample ElkDunMinimDraft_4_FD_191538 | JGI IMG/M metagenome (GOLD analysis project Ga0233372, IMG submission 191538) | Fecal eukaryotic communites from dung pellets of Tule Elk in California, USA - Elk Dung D8 | ecosystem: Host-associated > Mammals > Digestive system > Large intestine > Fecal | place... | reverse complement strand
AAAATCCTACATATCCTTTAATCGATACTAATTTATTAGCAGAAATTGATTCAAATAAAGTAACGGTTTTAAAAAATAAAATTTTTGAGCCTTATGCTTTTGCTTCTATATTTTCTAAAAACGATACAAAAAAAATAAGTTCAGGGATTATTACACCACAACGGAAACAAACATTTGTTCAAAAAATGTTATTATGGATTCGTGGAAATGTTTTTATTCCAGATGCTCGGGTATTTTGGGTCAAACCATCTGTTAAATATCTGGCAAAATATATTCGAGAAAATCAGATTGAAACTGTAATTACTACAGGGCCACCCCATAGTTTGCACTTAATAGGTTTGAGTTTGAAAAATAAATTTCCGAATATTAAGTGGATTTCGGACTTTCGAGATCCTTGGACAACTATAGGTTATTATAAAGAACTTAAATTGACAAAGAGTTCACATAATAAACATTTGCAATTCGAACAAAAGGTTTTAAATCAATCGGATCAAATTATTGTTACAAGCGCAATCACAAAACTTGAGTTTGAACGCATAACTACAAAGCCTATAGAAGTAATTACCAATGGTTTTGATGAAGAATTTACGGGATTGGTTACTCTGGATGAAAAATTTTCGATTGCACATATTGGGTCTTTTTTATCGAAACGAAATCCTCGAATTTTTTGGAAGGTTTTAGCAGAGCTTATTAAGGAAGAAGCAGAATTTAAAAATCATTTCGAACTAAAATTAATTGGAGCAGTTTCTCAAGAAATTTTAGATACAATTAGTGAATTTAAGTTGACACCATACCTAAAAAATTTGGGTTATCTTTCTCATAAAGAAGCTGTAATTGAGCAAAGAAAATCGCAAGTTCTCCTTTTAATAGAAATTGATTCTGATGAAACAAGATGCATTATTCCAGGAAAATTGTTTGAGTATTTGGTTGCTAGTCGTCCAATTTTAGCAATTGGTCCTGAAAGGGCAGACGTTGAATTAATTATAAATCAGACTTTAACTGGGGTTTATACAACTTATGATGAGAAAGATCGTATTAAAGATACGCTACGAAGATATTTTAGATTATATAAAGAAAATAAATTGGTTGTTCATCCTGAAAGATTAGAAGAATATAGTCGAAAAAGATTAACGGAAAAATTATCCAATCTGTTATAAAATAAAAAATCCTATACTTAGTATAGGATTTTTTATTTTGAATGAATTAACTAAAAATTATAAAATAGTATATTATTATCTGCGTGGACCATGATTGTCTTTTCCTTTATGATGTCTATGATGTGGTTTATGCATTGGTTTAGGTACTGGTCTATAGTTGCTAGCGTAATAACCACCATTACTTAAATAAACATTATGATCTCTGTAATCAATATAAGCCGATCCGATTTGTGAAACTCTGTTGTTGCGTTCGTAAGCTATAAAAACACCATTAATTCTTGAAATTCTATTAAATCTATCATATTCTACAACCGCTTGACGTCTGTTATTTGTAGCAATATTTATTGAACTTCCATTTCTAGTTGATATATTGATTGATGCACTATTATTGTTTCCAAGTGCTGTATATTTAAAGTCTCCATTTGTGTAAACAACAAATTCAATTCCTTGTTCAACAAAAACTACTGATATATCTCTGCGTCTTTCGTCGGCTTTAGCTCCATAAGTACTCATACTTAAAATGAAACTAAAAATTAATACCATGTTTTTCATAAAGCGGTATGTATTAAATTAATATAGTTAGTGTTATTTATTTGGTTATTTAACTAATTACAATTAATGTGCCAAAAATAAATCTAGCTAAATGTTACTTGTTTATAAGTATTTTTATAAACAAGTATACTTAGTAATTGTGTCTAAAAAACATAGTTATAAACAATAAATGTTAATAAGTATGTTTATAAGTGTTATTTTGTTGATAACTATGTGGAAAACGTGTTAGTATTGATATATAAAAAAACTCGAGAACTTTTTAGTTCTCGAGTTTTTTATAGTTTTTCTTTTAAATATTTACCTGTTTCAGAATTTTTGTTTTTTACTATTTCTTCTGGATTTCCAAAGGCTATTAACTGACCTCCATTTTCTCCGCCTTCAGGGCCAATATCAATAATATAATCGGCACATTTAATTAAATCTAAATTATGTTCGATTACAATTACAGAATGACCGTTATCTATTAAGGCGTTAAACGATTTTAGTAGTTTTTTAATATCATGAAAATGTAACCCGGTTGTTGGTTCATCAAATATAAAAAGAACCTTCTCTTTCGTTATTCCACGGGTCAAAAATGTGGCTAGTTTTATACGTTGTGCCTCGCCACCGGATAGGGTTGATGATGATTGCCCTAATTGGACATATCCTAGACCAACATCTTGTAAAGGCTGAATTTTGTTTACAATTTTGGTTAGTTTATTTTGGATAAAAAATTCCATTGCATCGTCAACGGTCAAATTTAAAATGTCATTTATATTTTTTCCTTCAAACTGAACTTCAAGTATTTCTTTTTTAAAGCGCTTACCATTACATGTATCACATTCTAAATGTACATCGGCCATAAATTGCATTTCAATAGTAACAGTTCCTTCGCCTTTACATTGTTCACAACGCCCTCCATCAACATTGTACGAAAAATGTTTGGGTTGGTAGTTTCTAATTTTAGATAGGTTTTGTTTGGCAAATAAATCACGAATATCATCGTAAGCTTTTATGTAACTTATTGGGTTTGAACGAGAACTTTTACCAATTGGATTTTGATCTACATATTCAATTTCTTTTATGTGATTAAAACTACCAGATATGCTGCTGTATTGACCTGGTTTTTCGCCAGTATTAAAAAGCTCTTTTTGTAAAGCTGGATATAATATTTTTTTTACTAAGGTTGACTTTCCTGATCCCGAAACTCCGGTAATAACAGTTAAACAATCTAGTGGGAAAGTAACGTCAATATTTTTTAGGTTATTTTCTCTAGCTCCTTTAACTTCTACAAAGTTTTTAAATTTGCGTCGTTTTTTTGGTACTTCGATTTCTAATCGACCACTTAAGTATTTCCCGGTTAATGTATCAGCTTTTAAAATTTCATCAAAACTGCCTTGTGCTACTAATTCACCTCCAAAACTTCCTGCTTCTGGTCCAATATCAATAATCATATCGGCGGCTTTCATAATATCTTCATCGTGTTCAACTACAATAACAGTATTCCCTAATGCGCGAAGTTTGTTCAATACTGTTATTAATTTTTCTGAATCTTTAGAGTGAAGTCCAATACTAGGTTCGTCTAATATGTACATAGAACCAACAAGAGAACTTCCTAACGATGTAGCTAGATTTATACGTTGTGATTCGCCACCCGACAAAGTAGCCGAGTTTCTATTTAAGGTTAAATAATTTAGACCAACTTGATCAAGAAAACTTAATCGGTTTTTAATTTCAATCAATAATCGTTTAGAAACTTGCTTGTCAAAATCATTCAATTCAAGATTTTCGAAGAAAGGAATAAGCTTTACAATGGGCAAATCGACCAAGTTAGAAATGTTTTTATCGGCAATTTGTACATAATTAGCTTCAACGCGTAAGCGTTTGCCATTACAAAGGTTGCATTTTGTTTTACCGCGGTAACGAGACAGCATTACGCGGTTTTGTATTTTATAGCTTTTATCTTCTAATTCTTTAAAAAAGTCATTTAAACCAACAAAAAATTTGTTCCCTGTCCAAAGTAATTGCTTATCATCGTCAGTTAATTCAAAATAAGGTTTATGTATTGGAAAATCAAATTTATATGCATTGTTAACCAGTTGTTGTCTGTAATAATCCATAGTTTCTCCTTTCCAAGGAAAAACAGCTCCATCGTAAACAGATAGACTTGTGTTACCAAAAACTAGCTCTTGGTCAATGCCAACAGTATTTCCATAGCCATCGCATTTAGGACAAGCACCGTAAGGATTGTTGAATGAAAACAAGTGAACATTTGGTTCTAGAAATGTTATGCCATCAGCCTCAAATTTATTAGAAAATTCTGTTCTAGATTTATCAGAAACATTTTCAATATATAATTGCCCTTTACCTTCATAAAAAGCTATATCGATTGCATCTGCTAAGCGATTGTAAAAATCTTCTTCGTGTCGAATAACTAATCGATCAATTATAATGTATAATTCGGTATTTAAAGATCCTACATCTACAATTTCGTCCAAACGCAACGTTTCTCCATTTGCTAAAATACGAGCGAAACCTTGTTGTAGTAATGTTTTTAATTTATTGTCTAAACTTCTTCCTTCTTCTAAATAGATTGGAGCTAGTAGTAAGTACCTGCTGCCTTCTTCTAATCCTTTAATATAATTGATAACATCCGAAACACTATGTTTTTTAACCTCTTGGCCAGAAATAGGAGAATAGGTTTTACCAATGCGTGCAAATAAAAGTTTTAGATAATCATAAATTTCAGTTGAAGTACCTACAGTTGAACGAGCGTTTACAGTGTTAACTTTTTGTTCGATAGCAATGGCAGGTGCAATCCCTTTTATGTAATCAACCTTTGGCTTATTTAAGCGTCCTAAAAATTGACGTGCATAAGATGACAAACTTTCTACATAGCGACGTTGACCTTCGGCATATAAAGTGTCAAAAGCTAAGCTTGATTTACCCGATCCAGATAAACCTGTAATAACAATTAATTGATTGCGTGGAATGGCTACATCAATATTTTTTAAATTATTTACTCCAGCTCCTTTAATTAGGATATTTTTTTTGGTATCAAGAGAATTTAATTCAGTTTGCATATCGAAATGGTTTATGCAAAGATACGTAAGAATTTTTAACCTTTGAAAAGCAATATAAATGTAGTTAATCGACTTTTATGGTTAATTGATAGATTAATCGATTGTTTATTTTGTTGTTAAAATCATTACTAATAAATTTACATAAGAGAATAATAAAATTAATAAGAATTTACTTATAAATAAATATAATTGAATATAAATTAAAAAAATGCATTTTTTTTAACAATAATATGTTAAATATTGTTATATTTATATCACTATCAAAAAACCGAGTTGTTAATTAAAATTAAAAGTTATGGGAAACGAGTTATTTAATGACGCATCACTAGTAAAGCAATACATCGAGGGAAACGAAAATGCTTTAGCTAAATTGATTGAAAGACATCAATCAAAAATTTACGGATTTATCTATTCTAAAGTAATGGATAGAGATGTAACAGAAGATATTTTTCAAGATACTTTTATTAAAGTTATTAAAACTTTAAAACTTGGTTCTTACAGCGAAGAAGGAAAATTTTTACCATGGGTAATGAGAATTTCTCATAACCTAATTGTTGATCATTTTAGAAAATCTAAGAAAATGGTTTTTCAACGTGAAACGGAAGAGTTTTCTATTTTTTCAGTAATAACAGATTCAGTACCCAATATTGAATCAAAAATTATAAACAATCAAATTACTAACGATTTAAAAAGAATAATTGAAGAACTTCCTGATGATCAAAAAGAAGTTCTTAATATGAGAATTTATGAGGATTTAAGTTTTAAAGAAATTTCTGATTTAACAGGAGTATCTATTAACACTGCCTTGGGACGCATGCGTTATGCATTGATGAATTTGCGAAAGATTATTGAAAAAAACAATATAATATTAAATGAGTAAATTTTAAACTTATATTATTTCAATGATGAAAAATAAATATCAAACTTTGAATTATAAAATTGAACCGAAACAATCTACGATAGATTTTCTGAAAAAATTTTCAGCACAATTTTCATCGATATATTCAAGCCAAATAGGAATAATCGTACTAAGTAACAATTAGATTAAAAGTTAAACTGATAAAGTTTAACTTTTTCTTTTTTTATGATAATCTGTAAGTACTGTTTTTCTCCCGATTGTGCTTGTTATAATATCTTTTTCTAAATCCCATCCTCTGGCTGGTGAATACTCACGACCGTACCATATCATTTGTAGGTGTAATTCATTCCATTTTTCAATAGGAAAAATTCGTTTAGCATCTTTCTCTGTCTGTTCAACATTTTTTCCGTTGCTTAAATTCCATCGGTACATTAGTCTGTGAATGTGAGTATCCACTGGAAATGCCGGAACGCCAAATGCTTGACTCATGACAACACTTGCAGTTTTATGTCCGACAGCAGGAAATTCTTCTAAAGCTGTAAAACTTTTTGGAACTTCTCCATCGTATTTGTCTATTAATATATGTGATAAATAATATATTCCTTTTGATTTCATCGGAGATAGGCCACAAGGTCTTATAATATCTTGTATTTCTTCAATACTTAATTTAATCATATCAAAGGGATTATCTGCTTTTGCAAATAATAAAGGAGTTATTTGATTAACGCGTACATCTGTGCATTGAGCCGAAAGTAAAACTGCTATTAAAAGGGTATATGGATCTTTATGAACTAGTGGGATTGGTATCTCTGGATATAAATTTTGTAAAGTATTTATAACAAATTCTATTTTTTCTTGTTTCGTCATTTTGTAAATTTATATAAATAAAATTAGATAATAATGATGCACCTAAAAGTTGGCGATAGAGCCCCAGATTTTAATATACCTGATGAAAAAGGGAATTTACATTCACTTAATCAATACAAAGGTAAAAAATTAGTTTTGTTTTTTTACCCGAAAGCAAGTACACCTGGTTGTACCGCCGAAGCCTGTAATTTAAGAGATAATTACAATGCCTTGTTAGCTCGTGGTTTTGTAGTTTTAGGGATTAGCGCTGATGATCAATTAAAACTTCAAAAATTTATTGACAAACAAGAACTTCCATTTTCTTTACTTTCAGACGTAGAAAAGATAATGTTAAATGATTACGGTGTTTGGGGACCAAAAAAATTTATGGGAAAGGAATATGACGGGATTCATAGAACAACCTTTATTATTAATGAAGAGGGAGTTATTACCGATATTATAGATAAGGTTAAAACAAAAGAACATTACAATCAAATAATGTAAAAAATTAATAAAAAGTATTCAATAAATATTGTATTTTTAAGATAATATTCCGATTGTATAATTAAAAATAAGTAATTATGAAAAATATTTTGTTTCCAACAGATTTTTCTGAAACAGCTAATAATGCTTTTATAACAGCTTTAAAGATGGCTGAATTTTTAAATTATGAAGTTTTAGTTTTACATTCGTATGAGATGCCAGTTATTAATTTTGGCGGAAATTTAGCTTTTGCTCCAGAAATTTATTCAACTATTGAACTTGATACTTTCGAAAGTTTTAGAGATGTTGTATCTCAATTGCGTAGTATTGCTGCAAAAAATAAATTAGACCATATTACAATTAAGCATATGTTACTGCAAGGTGGTTTGGTAGATACCATGAAAACTATTGTAAAAGACGAAGATGTTAGATTAGTTGTTATGGGAACAGCAGGTACAAAAGATTGGGCTAAGCGTTTATTTGGTTCAAATGCTTTAGATGTTATGAATCATGTGCCTCAAAATGTATTAGTGATTCCAGATCAACTTAAATATAAAAAAATTCAAACAATTGGCTTTACAACAAAATTTAGACCTAAAGATAAGAAAGCTTTAAAAGAAGTTATTCGAATTGCTGAGAGAGTAGGAGCTGAGGTTAAATGTTTATATGTTAAAACATCAAATAGTGATGTAACTGACGATGTAATCAAACAATGGAGAACTGAATTTATAAAGCATAAAGTTCAATTTATAATTATGCCACATGATAATATTAAAGAATCTATTTTTGATTTTTTAAGCTTTAACCATATAGATATTTTAGCCATGTTGAGTTATAAATCTAATTTTTTAACCGACGTTTTTATTAAAAGAAATTTAGCTAAAGAAGTTGTTGGTGAAATAAAAATTCCTTTGTTAGCCATTCGTTCAGATTATAGATTATAAAAAAACCAGAACTTAATAGTTCTGGTTTTTTTTATCTAAATTAGTTATTTAACATAACTGGCATTACTAACATTGTAACCGTTTCGCCTTCATCTAATCCGTCAATTGGAGTTAAAATTCCGGCTCTATTTGGAAGTGACATTTCAATTTGAACTTCGTCTGCTTGTAAATTTGTAAGCATTTCTGTTAAAAATTTAGAGTTGAATCCAATTTGTAAATCATCACCCTTGTAGTCACAGTTTAAACGCTCTTCTGCTTTGTTTGAGAAATCGATATCTTCTGCTGAGATATTTAATTCGCTCCCCGCAATTTTTAATCGAATTTGGTGTGTAGTTTTATTAGAAAAAATTGCTACACGTTTTACTGAACTTAAAAGTTCAACACGATTCATAATTAAACGATTTGGATTTTCTTTTGGAATCACCGCTTCGTAGTTCGGATATTTACCATCAATTAATCTACAAGTTAATTTGTAAGTATCGAATTTAAAAGTTGCATTAGAATCGTTATATTCAATTGTAATTTCGCTGTTTGAAGTTGCTAAAATTCCTTTTAAAATGTTTAAAGGTTTTTTTGGCATTATAAATTCAGCTTTTTGAGCTGCTGTTACATCAGTACGCGCGTATTTTACTAATTTATGCGCATCAGTAGCAACAAATGTTAAGCCTGTTGTTGCAAATTGAAAAAACACTCCAGACATTACTGGGCGTAAATCATCATTTCCAGCAGCAAAAATTGTTTTGCTAATTGCTGTAGATAGTACATCCGCAGGTACTAAAGTGCTAGAAGGATCTTCTAACTCCACAGCTTTTGGAAATTCTTCTCCTTTGGCATAAGCTAATGCATACGTACCAGAATTTGAACTAATTTCTATTGTATTATTATCTAATACAGTAAAAGTTAAAGGTTGGTCGGCAAATGTTTTTAATGTTTCTAATAAAAGCTTTGCTGGCACAGCAATTAAACCCTTGTTCGAGCTATTAACCTCTAAAATAGCTGACATAGTAGTTTCTAAATCTGAAGCAGAAACTTTTAAAGTATTTTTATCTAATTCGAATAAGAAATTATCTAATATGGGTAATGTGTTGCTATTATTTATAACACCTTGTAAAACTTGTAATTGTTTTAAAAAATATGAGCTTGATACGATGAATTTCATAAATGAATAATTATTTTTAAAAAAATACTACCTGCAATTTAGAGTTATTTTTTCGGTTTTACAAAATTATTTTACATACATTTTTTTACGGCTATAGATAAATATAATACCAAAAATTAAGATTATAACAATTGGTATTGTGATAGTTATAACTTGTATTGAAGTGTAGTTTTTATATACCTTTTCTTTATCTAATAATGGTAAGCTAACGTCTTTTGACCTTATATCGAGCAAACCAACATCGTCTAACAGGTAATTAACGCTATTTAGAACAAGATCTTTATTACCAAATAAAATACTCGTAAAATAGTCATAACCTAATTCTCTTGGTATACCATTTTGATCAATCTGGTTTTTTATAATATCACCATCAGAAATAACAATCATTTTACCCTCTTTATTTCCTTTTTCTGTATAATTAGGATATTTAAAAGGAAGTACTCGGTTTTTGTACATTGACTCAAAATCGCCTTCTACCAGTACAGCTAAAGGTATCATTCCATTACTATATTCGCTTGGGTCAGGCTGTTCTTCATCCACCATTTCTAATGAAACAGGAAAAGGAGTTCCAATGGCTCTAGAATATTCTGATGAGGTTAATAAAATTGTTTTTTTAAGTTTACCTTTTAAAATTTCTATCGGGTTTGCAAAATCAAATTTAATTCCATCAATATTTTTTACGATTGGATGGTAATCAAACGACTCAGCAGTAATATTTAAAGTATCTTTTACATATGTTTTAGCTGGATATACGTAGGGTGCCAATTTCCATGGATATTGCTCGTATTGTGTTTGACTTCCCATTTCACCCGTTGCTAATTTAATTGGTGTTGCGTATTCGTCTTTAATCAACATCGGTTTTATACGAATACCTTGTTTAAAGAAGAAGTCGTCCAAATTTAAATTTCTCGGATACGCTAACATGCTCCCATTTTCATTAAATAAACTATCCATATCAGCTTGTACGGCATCTACCAACCAAAGCGATTTTCCGCCATTAACCATATATTGATCTAGAACAAGCTTTTGTTTATCTGTAAAAGCAATTGTTGGTTTTGCTACAACAATTAAATCATATTCTTTTAATTGTTCTAATGTTTTGTTTGGGTTGGTAGCTACTGAATCTAGCGTGAAAGGAGCAATATTGTAATTTTCTCGAACATTAGTTAAAAAATCAGCAATTTGTAGTTCGTGTAATTGTCCAATACCTTTAATAATGGCTATTTTTTTAGTTTTTTCGTTAACAACTTTTTGTATTGCTTCGGCAATGGCATATTCTAAATGTTGTACTGAGCTTATTACTTTTTCTTGCGTAGTAGCTCCCATCATATTTTTTAACAATTGGATTTTTGCCGATTTTTCACCATAATTTGCAATCGCCCACGGAAAAACTAATTGTTGTGATTGTTTTCCTTTATCGTCAACAGTTACAGTAATAGGTTTTAATCCTAAGTCAAAAAGTTCTTGAGTAACTTCGTCTTGCTGCTTTCCTTCGGTATCTTCTAAGGGGTTTACAAAAGTAAATTGAATGTTAGAGTTATAAGCCGAGAACTCTTCCAACATTTGTTTGGTTTCGTATTGTAAACGTTTAAACTCTGCAGGAAATGTTCCGTCTAATAGTACATCTATTACTAAAGGTTCGGTTACATTTTCAATAATTTGATGAGAAACTGCAGATAAAGTGTATCTACTATCCGAAGTTAGGTCAAATCGTTTAAAAATAATTTGTGAAATAAAATTGATTACAATTAATATCGCAACCGTAGTTAAAAATTTACCTAAGGCTTTTTTATTTGAAGCTTTCATTACGATTTTAAAGTTTTTAATTTATATGCAGTTGCCGACAAAAACAAAATTGTAATTGATGTAAAATAAATAATATCACGCGTATCAATCACCCCACGATTTATACTAGTGTAATGAGTTTGTAAACTTAAGTAGTTTAAAGCTTGTTGTAGCGTGTTGGATAAACCTCCAATAGCATCTATTCCGTAATAAAATAGAAAACATAAACAAACTGCAAGAATAAAAGCAACAATTTGATTTTCTGACAAGGTTGAGGTAAATATGCCGATTGCTGTATAGGTAGCTATTAAAAAGCATAATCCAAAGTACGAACCTAGGGTGCTTCCTAAATCCATAGTATTGTCCAAATAAGTATAATCTTTTATAACAATAACATATATTATAGTTGGAAGTATTGCAATTAAAATTAAAACAAACGCTCCTAAAAATTTACCTAATACAATTTCTGTAATAGATAATGGTTTTGTGAATAGTAATTCGATGGTTCCTGATTTTAATTCGTCTGAAAAACTTTTCATCGTAGTTGCAGGAATTAAGAATATTAATATCCAAGGGGCTAGGGTAAAAAACGGACTCATGTCTGCAAAGCCACTATTTAAAATATTAAATTCCCCTTCAAATACCCACAGAAACAATCCGTTTATTAATAAAAAAATAATAAGAACTAAATAACCGATTGGCGAGCCAAAAAAGGATTTTATTTCTCGTAGTAATAATGCTTTCATATAATAGTAAAGTGTAAATTAAGCCAATGTAGTAAGTTTATCAACGCTCCAAGCTTCGGGTTTGTTATTAAAAAACTGCTTGGTATAAGTCCAAACCTCTTTAAATAACTCTGATTGTTTGTAGTTTTCTAAATCCTGGACATCATTCCAAATACTATATGTAAAAAAAATACCAGGGTTCTCTTTATCCTGATACAATTCTAAAAAATTATTACCAGGAAAGTTTCTAATTTGTTCCTTAACTGTATTAAAATTTGCTAAAAACAAATCGATTTTGTCTTCATGAAAGCTTAGTTTAACTAATCTTATAAACATTGAATATATTTTTTAAGTTAATCAATATCTTTTTTTATCAAATCTATAAAGTTTACTGTTATTGTGCTTCCAATAGCCAAACCAAAAAGAGATTTTGCACCGCCAGTAGTTTTTGGATTTGATTTGTAAATTGCGATTTCTAGGTTTTGGTTTGAATTATATATTGCCAAGGCATCGCCTTCCTTTCTTTTTAATTGTTCTTCTTCAAATACACCAAAGTCCGAATACGTTTTATGGGTTTTTAATATTTTTTTACTTCCAAATGACACATAATATTCTCGTCCTTTAGCAATTTCCTTTACCAAATTTTTAGTGATATTTGTAATACAGTTACCATAATTATCAACATATATTACTTGGCCATAAATAGCATTACCTTCGGCAGCAATATTAGCTTGGGCGACTTTAATTTCTTTAAGTTCTTTAATTTCTCGACCAATAACATCTAAGTTCCCTCCTTTTGCTATATGTCCAGCTACTACCAATAACACATCAATTGCATCGGTATGTTCATCATATAAATGATGAATATTAATTTCGTATAATTTTTCGGGTTTGTATTTATTTGTCAAAAAAGATAAAATGCCATTATCAGCTGCAATAAAATAATGATCCTGCCATAACATAATCACATGCTTTGTAAAAGCAGTTCGCTCACAATCAACACCAATTAAGTGTACAGTACCTTTCGGGAAATTTTTGTACGCAGCACCAATTACATAACTAGCTTCAATAATATTAAACAAATCTATTTCATGTGAAATATCAACAATAATAAAATCTCTATTTTCACTTAATAACCTCCCTTTCATAGAGCCCACATAGTGATCTTTATGTCCAAAATCTGTTGTTAAAGTTATTATAGCATTCATTTATTCAATATTTATTGCTCAAATTATGATAAATAAGTTAAATTTGGGTTATTGCAAAGCTAACTTATTTTTTAATTAAATCGACAGCTTTTGAACGAAAGAATAATTGAACTACCTGATATTAACCCTAAAGAATTTTGGGGTACTAGTGACAAA
>Ga0233372_1000838_pt1 | contig 12942 bp, 10 predicted proteins | sample ElkDunMinimDraft_4_FD_191538 | JGI IMG/M metagenome (GOLD analysis project Ga0233372, IMG submission 191538) | Fecal eukaryotic communites from dung pellets of Tule Elk in California, USA - Elk Dung D8 | ecosystem: Host-associated > Mammals > Digestive system > Large intestine > Fecal | place... | reverse complement strand
GACGGCATGCCGGCCGCGACGAGCCGGCGCCGCGCCAGCGCCGGCAGGTCGGCCAGCCAGTGGCCCGGACGCGTCGGCGCGAATGCCGCGGCGGCGCCCGGATCGCGCTCGACGAAGGCATCGAACACGTTGCGCCCGACTTCATAGTGCGCCGGCCCGGCGCAGGGGCCGATCCAGGCGATCAGCGCATCGGCCGGCGCGCGCATCGCCGCCAGCGTGGCTTCCAGCATGCCCTGCGACAGCCCCGGCCAGCCGGCGTGCGCGGCCGCGACCTCGCTGCCGTCGCGCGCGGCGAACACCACCGGCAGGCAGTCTGCGGTGAGGATGGCGAGCACCACGCCCGGCACGGAGGTGACCGCGGCGTCGGCCTCGGGTTCGGCGCCGCCCGGGTCGGGTCCGACGCCCGGCAGGGGATGCGACGAGGTCGCGTGAGCGGCGTCGGCCGGGCCCCCACCCCGGCCCTCCCCCGCGCGCGGGGAAGGGAGCGGGGAGGCATCACCGCTGCTTCGACCCAAGTCCCGGCCCTGCTCCGCCAGCGAGGGAGCGCGCAGGGACGCGCGCCTATGGTGCTGCCCCTCACCCCGGCCCTCCGCCGCGTGCGGGGAAGGGAGTGGCGGGACATCACCGCTGCTTCGACCCAAGTCCCGGCCCTGCTCCGCCAGCGGGGAAGAGGGCAGGAAGGCTGTGGCCTTCAGGCTCCCTCCCCCGCTCGCGGGGGAGGGTTGGGGTGGGGGCGAGGCCGGGGCGTCGAACCGCAGCACCCGCGTGCCATGCACCTGCCGCAGCCAGTGCGGCGTGGACGGCAGGCCGAAGCGCGCCACCAGTTCGGCGCGGTTGCGCGCCACGGCGGCCGGGTCATCCCCCGCCGCGTCGCGGAAGTTGCCGAGGTTGAAGGTATCGAACGGCGCCTGCGACACCCCCGCCCCGTACCGCAGCGTGGTGAACGCGCGCACGTTCGGCGGGAACGGCGCGACCGCGGCGATCCGCGCCTTCACCACCGTCGCGCGCGCTCGGCGTCCGCGTGCGCGACGGCGTCCTCGCGCAGGGCCGCCATCAGCGCCAGCATGTCGGCGGGCACCGGCGCGCTGCAGCGCACCGCCTCGCCGCTGGCCGGATGTGCGAATTCGAGCGTCTCGGCGTGCAGGGCCTGGCGGCGGAAGCCGCGCAGCGCGGCGGCCAGTTCCTCCGAGGCGCCCTTGGGCAGCTTGAGCGGCCCGCCGTACAGCGGGTCGCCCACGATGGGGTGGCGCACATGCGCCATGTGCACGCGGATCTGGTGGGTGCGCCCGGTCTCCAGCCGGCATTCGAGCGCGGTATGGGCGCGGAAACGCTCGCGCAGCCGGTAGTGCGTCACCGCCTCGCGTCCATCCTCGCGCACGGCCATGCGCACCCGGTCGCGCGGGTGGCGGTCGATCGGCGCATCGACGGTGCCGCCGGCGACCAGCGCGCCGGTGACCACCGCCAGGTACTGGCGGTGCACGCCGCGCGCGGACAACTGCTCGACCAGAGCGGTCTGCGCCTGCAGCGTGCGCGCCACCACCATCACCCCGGAAGTGTCCTTGTCCAGGCGATGGACCACGCCGGCGCGCGGCACCGCGGCCAGATCCGGATGGCGGTACAGCAGCGCATTGACCAGGGTGCCGTCGGGGTTGCCCGCGCCCGGATGCACGACCAGCCCGGCAGGTTTGTCGATCACCAGCACCTGGTCGTCCTCGTACAGGACCTGCAGCGGGATGTCCTGGGGCTCGGCCCGGGTCTCCTGCTCCAGGCGCGCATGCAGGCTGACCCGCTCGCCGCCGCGCACCGGGTCGCGCGGCCGGACCTCGCGGCCATCGACCAGCACGTCGCCGGCGCGGATCCAGGCGGCCAGGCGCGAGCGCGAGAATTCGGGGAACAGCTCGGCCAGCACCGCGTCGAAGCGGCGCCCTGCCGCGGTTTCGGGGACGCGGGCCTCGCGTGGCGGAGTGGCGGCGGGACCGGGATCTGACATGGATGGCTGCGATTCAGGCGATGGACCCGGCGGACCGGGACGGGCTGGTATTATCCGCGCTTCGTGCCTTGCCTGCCCCGGTGCCCATGACCGTCCGCCTGTCTCCGTTCCACCGCACCGTGCTGCTGCTGCTCGTGATCGTCATGACCGCGTCCGGCTGCGCCCGCCTCAAAGGCGTTTTCAAGGACAAGGACGAGAACGAGGGGGTCCCGGTCGAGGAGCTCTACGACAAGGGCCAGTCGCAGATGCGCAACGGCAACTGGTCCGGCGCGGCCGTGACCTACCGCCGCCTGCTCGCCCAGTATCCGTACGGGCCGTACACCGAGCAGGCGCTGATGGAGACCGCCTACGCGCAGTTCAAGATGGGCAACAACGAGGAGGCGATCTCGACCATCGACCGCTTCCTGCGCACCTACCCCACCCACAAGAACACGCCGTACATGTACTACCTGCGCGGTCTGGTGAACTCCAACCGCGACACGGTGTTCCTGCAGCGGGTCTGGAAGCTCGACGCCAGCCGCCGCGACCTGGCCACGCCCAACCAGGCCTACTCCGACTTCAATACCCTGGTGGACCGCTATCCGGGCAGCCGTTACGCGGCCGATGCGCGCCAGCGCATGGTGGCCCTGCGCAACATGTTCGCCCGCCACGAGATCGAGGTGGCGCTGTACTACCTGCGCCGCGGCGCCTGGGTGGCCGCCGCCGACCGCGCCACCTACCTGCTGGAAACCTATCCTCAGAGCGAGTTCCAGAACGATGCGGTGGCCGTGCTCGCCGCCGCCTACACCGAACTGGGGAACGAAACCCTGGCCAAGGACGCCGCGCGCGTGCTGCAGCAGAACGATCCCGGCCACCCGTACCTGGCCGGCGACTGGCCCGACTACCCCTGGACCATCCGCAAGCTCAACCCCTTCGCGGGCGAGCGCTCGGCGATCGACAACGACAGCCGCAAGGACGACTGAGCCTGCGAGCCTCGCGCGAAGAAAACGCCGCCTCCGGGCGGCGTTTTCGTTTGCGGCACCGCTCTCCCGGTGCGCGGGCCGGCCCCTACCGCGCGGCCGGCCCGGCTGCGACAGCGCCTGCCGGCGCACCCGCCGTGGCGTGGCACAGGCGTCCCCGGTGCCGGGGGGCGGTCTCAGGCCGGGTAGCGGTTGCTGATCGGGTAGCGCCGCTCGCGCCCGAACGCGCGCCGCGAGACCTTCGGTCCCGGCGCGGCCTGGTGGCGCTTCCATTCGCTCACGCGCACCAGCCGCAGCACGCGATCGACCGTCGCGGCGTCGAAGCCGGCACCGACGATCTCGTCGCGCGACTGCTCCAGGTCCACGTAGCGGCGCAGCACCGCGTCGAGCATGTCGTAGGGCGGCAGCGAATCCTGGTCGAGCTGGTCGGCCCGCAGTTCGGCAGAGGGCGCGCGCGCGATCACCTCCGGCGGGATCACGGGCGCGCCGCCCACGGTGTTGCGCCACCGCGCCAGGCCATAGACCTCGGTCTTGTACAGGTCCTTGATCGGCGCATAGCCGCCGCACATGTCGCCGTAGATCGTGGCGTAGCCCACCGCGTACTCGCTCTTGTTGCCGGTGGTGAGCAGCAGCCCGCCGAACTTGTTGGACAGGGCCATCAGCAGCGCGCCGCGCACGCGCGACTGCAGGTTTTCCTCGGCCACGTCCGGGTCCCTGCCCGCGAACGGCCCCGACAGCGCGTCCAGGAAACCCTGGAACGGCTGCTCGATCGGGATCGTCAGCAGTTCCACGCCGAGCGCGTCGCACTGTGCCTGGGCCAGGTCGTTGGACAGGCCCGCGGTGTAGCGCGAGGGCATGCGTACCGCGGTGACGTTCTCCGCCCCCAGCGCGTCCACGGCCAGTGCCAGCACGATGGACGAATCGATCCCGCCCGACAGGCCCAGCCAGACCTTCGAAAAGCCGTTCTTGCCGCAGTAGTCGCGGATGCCGCGCACCACCGCGCGCCAGGCCAGCGCATCCATGCTCTCGTCGCCGTCGTCCATCCACACCACCGGCGTGAAGCGGCGCTCCGCCGTGTCGTAGTCCACCACCAGCCACTGGTCGGTGAAGGCGGCCGCGGCCGGATGCACGGTGCCGTCCGCGTCGGCCACCAGCGAGGCCCCGTCGAACACCAGCGAATCCTGGCCGCCGACGACGTTGAGATACGCCAGCGCCGCGCCGCTCTCGCGCGTGCGCTCGGCCAGCATCGCATCGCGCCGCGCGTGCTTGCCGCGCTCGAACGGCGAGGCATTGGCGATGAGCACCAGCTGCGCGCCGGCCCGCGCGGTCTCGGCCAGCGGCTCGGGAAACCAGGCGTCCTCGCAGACCAGCACGCCCACCGGCACGCCCCTGATCTCGAACACGCAGCTGCCCCCGTCGGGATCGACGTGGAAGTAGCGGCGTTCGTCGAACACATCGTGGTTGGGCAGCTCGCGCTTGCGATAGGTCGCCTCGATCCGGCCGCCACGCAGCACGCTGGCGGCGTTGTAGCAGATGCTGCCCACGCTCTCGGGCCAGCCGACCACCGCCACGATGCCGGTGGCCGCCTTCGCGACCTCGCGCATCGCCTGCTCGCAGTCGGCCAGGAACGAGGGCCGCATCAGCAGGTCCTCCGGCGGATAGCCGCTGATCGCCAGTTCGGGGAACAGCACGATGTCCGCGCCGTACTCGTCGCGCGCATCGGCGATCAACGCCGCGATGCGCTTCGCATTGCCCGCGACGTCCCCGACCGGGAAATCGAACTGGGCCATCGCGATGCGGAGGGTGTCGGTCATGGGGAAATCGGTGTGCGACAGGAGCTGCAAGGATCGCATGCCGGCCGTGGTGGTGCAGTCGGCACACCGCGCAGCTGGCGGCAGCCTGTCAGCGAGACCTTGCACCGCCGCAGCGCCCTCCCCCGCCTGCGGGGAGGGTTGGGGTGGGGGCCGACGCAACCGTCCACCCCCAAGCGCAGCAGCTTGCCAAGCCTCCCCACGCTGCAAGCCAGCCCCCCTCCATCCGTCCGCCTCCAGCTCCCTCCCCCGCCAGCGGGGCATTGCGCCCTTCACGGGTGGAGGGCTGGGCGCCCGCCGACGCCGCCGGCCCCAGAACGCAGAAGGCCGCCCGAAGGCGGCCTTCCACGCTCGCGGTGCAGCGGCCGATCAGCCGTTGAGCCGCTTCGCGATCGCGGCGCCCAGGTCGCCGGGGGACTTCACCGTGGTCACGCCCGCCTTCTCCAGCGCGGCGAACTTGCCCTCGGCCGTGCCCGAGCCACCGGAGGCGATGGCGCCGGCATGGCCCATGCGCTTGCCCTTCGGGGCCGAGGCGCCGGCGATGAAGCCGACCACCGGCTTGGTCACGTACTGGCTGATGAACTCGGCCGCCTCTTCCTCGGCCGAACCGCCGATCTCGCCGACCAGGATGATGCCCTCGGTCTGCGGGTCTTCCTGGAACAGCTTCAGCGCGTCGATGAAGTTGGTGCCGTTGATCGGGTCGCCGCCGATGCCGATGCAGGTCGACTGGCCGAGGCCGGCGTCGGTGGTCTGCTTGACCGCTTCATAGGTCAGCGTGCCCGAGCGCGAGACGATGCCCACCTTGCCCGGCATGTGGATGTGGCCGGGCATGATGCCGATCTTGCACTCGCCGGGGGTGATCACGCCGGGGCAGTTCGGCCCGATCAGCACGGTGTCGGGGTAGCCCTTGAGCGTGTTCTTGACGCGCAGCATGTCCAGCACCGGGATGCCCTCGGTGATGCACACGATCACCCGGATGCCGGCGTCGGCCGCCTCCAGGATGGCGTCGGCCGCGAACGGCGGCGGCACGTAGATCACCGACGCGTCGGCGCCGGTCTCGGCCACGGCATCGGCCACGGTGTTGAAGACCGGCAGGCCGAGGTGCTCGGTGCCGCCCTTGCCCGGCGTCACGCCGCCGACGACCTTGGTGCCGTAGTCGAGCATCTGCTGCGCGTGGAAGGTGCCCTGCTGGCCGGTGAAGCCCTGCACGATCACCTTGGTGTTCTTGTTGACCAAAACGGACATTTCTTTGAGTTCCTTCGTATTCGGATGTCGGTCGCTTCGGACGGGCCGGACAAGGTGTGCAGCCTCCTTGTCCGTTCGCGCGTTCCTCCACGACCCCCACCCCGCCGCTGCGCGCCGGGGTCGCCCCCTTGACTCAAGGGGGCTGGAAAAGCCCGTGCGTCAGGCGGCCTGCTTCACTGCGGCGACGGCCTTCTTCGCGCCGTCGTTGATGTCGTCGGCCGGCGTGATCGCCAGTCCGCTCTCGCGCAGCAGCTTCTTGCCTTCCTCGACGTTGGTGCCTTCCAGGCGCACGATCACCGGCACCTTGACGTCGACTTCCTTGACCGCCGCGATGATGCCCTCGGCGATCATGTCGCAGCGGACGATGCCGCCGAAGATGTTGACGAAGATCGCCTTCACTTCCTCGTCCGACAGGATCAGCTTGAACGCCTCGGTCACGCGCTCCTTGTTGGCGCCGCCGCCCACGTCCAGGAAGTTGGCCGGTTCGCCGCCTTCGAGCTTGATCACGTCCATGGTCGCCATGGCCAGCCCGGCGCCGTTGACCATGCAGCCGATGTTGCCGTCCATCGTCACGTAGTTGAGGTCGTGCTGGCTGGCGGCCACCTCGGTCTCGTCCTCCTGGCGCGTGTCGCGCATCGCGACCAGATCGGGATGGCGGAACGAGGCGTTGTCGTCGGAGTTGACCTTGCCGTCGAGCACGGCCAGGTTGCCGTTGGTGAGGATGGCCAGCGGGTTGAGCTCGACCAGGGCCAGGTCCTTCTCGTTGAACAGCTTGTACAGGCCCAGCATGATCTTGGTCAGCTGGTTGACCTGCTTGGCGGTCAGGCCCAGGCCGAAGCCCATGTCGCGGCACTGGTAGGGCTGCAGGCCCTGCACGTAGTTGACGTTGAGCGTCTGGATCTTCTCCGGCGTCTCGGCCGCCACCTGCTCGATGTCCACGCCGCCCTCGCTCGAGGCGATGAAGGTGATCGACTGGGTCGAGCGGTCCACCAGCACCGACAGGTAGAGTTCCTGGGCGATGTCGGTGCCCTCGGAGATCAGCACCGAGTCGATCGGCAGGGCCACGCCGGCCGACTGGTAGGTCTCCATCTTCGTGCCGAGCATGCCCTTGGCGTACTCGCGCACCTCGTCGAGGCTGCGGGCGAGCTTGACGCCACCGGCCTTGCCGCGTCCGCCAGCGTGGATCTGGGCCTTGACCACCCAGAGGTCGCCGGGAATGGACTTGGCGGCGTCGACCGCTTCTTCTGGCGAGCGCGCGACGCGCCCGGCCGGCACGGCGATGCCGTACTCGGCAAACAACTGCTTGGCCTGGTATTCGTGGAAGTTCATGTGGGGTCCGTGCTGGTAAGGATCGCGTCGCACGTCCCGGACCCGGAGGCCAGCAGGGCTGCACGCGGCCGCCTATTCTCGCCCAAGCGCCGCCTGCGGGCAAAACCGGCCTCCGCCGCGGCCTGTGGGGCCGTGCCGCCTATACTCCGGCCTGGTTCAGCGCCCAGGCCGCCCTTGCCCGCATCCACCGCAGTCCCGCACGCCAGCAGCCCGACGCCCGAGCGCGAGCTGTACCTGTTCGCCCTCTATCGCGTGCTCGCGGCCGCCGTGCTGGCGCTGGTGGTCTTCAGCCCGGCCGGCTCGCTGATCGGCGACCCGCACCTGCCCGGGCTGGCGCGCACCGTCTCGGCCACCTATTTCGCCAGCTCGGTCCTGCTGGTGCTGCTCGCGCGGCGCCTGGAGGGCGGGCTGGGCGGGCAGGTGGGCGCCGGGCTGGCGATCGACATCACCGTGGCGCTGCTGGCCACCCATGCCATGCCCGGCGCCGGGCCGGCGATCGGGCTGATGCTGGTGTTCAACCTGGCGGCGGCCTCGCTGTTCGTTTCCCTGCGCTGGGCCCTGGTCTTCGCCGGCGCCGCCACGCTGGCGCTGCTGGGCGAATACATCTGGGATCGCGTCGAGCAGGTGCACGCCTATCGGCCGCTGGCCGAAGTGCTGATGTTCGGCGTCACCTACTTCGCCGTGGTCGTGCTCATGCGCCGGCTCGGCCTGCAGATGGACAGCGCGCGCCAGCTCGCCCACCTGCGCGGCGCGGAGGCGGCCAACCTGGCCGAGATCAACGAGCTGGTGATCCGGCGCATGCGCATCGGCGTGATCCTGGTGGACGGGACCGGCCGCGTGCGCATGGTCAACGAAGCCGCGCAGACCCTGCTGCACGACGACAGCGATGCCGGCATGCATGGCCAGCTGCTCGCCCAGGTGGCGCCGGAGCTGGCCATGCGCCTGGCGCACTGGCTGCAGGACGGGCAGCAGGACGACAGGCCGATGGCCTGCGGCCAGGACCAGACCGAAGTCCTGCCCCGCTTCGCGCGGCTGCTGGCCACAAGCGACTCCACCCTGATCTTCCTGGACGACACCTCGCTGGTGTCGCGCCGCGCCGAATCGATCACCCTGGCGGCCATGGGCCGGTTCTCGGCCAGCCTCGCCCACGAGATCCGCAACCCGCTGGCCGCGATCAGCTACGCCACGCAGCTGCTGGAGGAGTCCCAGGACCTGTCCAGCGCCGACCGGCGGCTGCTGCAGATCATCCACCAGCAGTGCATGCGCACCAACGGCATCGTCGAAAGCGTGCTGGGCCTGGCCCGCCGCGAGCGCGCCAAGCCCGAGCACATCGACCTGGTGGTCTTCATGCGCGCCTTCATCGACGACTACCGCCTGGTCGTGCCGGAGGACAACGCCCAGTTGCGCCTGACCGACGGCCCGGCGCAACTGCCGGTGATGTTCGACCCGCGCCACCTGCACCAGATCCTCACGGCGCTGGTGAACAACGCGGTGCGCTATGGCCACCTGCCTGGCGAGATGCCACGCATCGCCCTGCACGTGGAAGGCGATGCGCGCGCGCCGGTGATCAGCGTGATCGACCGCGGCCCGGGCATTCCCGAGACGGTGGCGAGCCACCTGTTCCGGCCCTTCTTCACCACTTCCGAGAACGGCACCGGCCTGGGCCTGTACATCGCCCACGAGCTGTGCCGGGCCAACGAGGCCCGGCTGGAATACGTCTCCGTCCCCGGCGGCGGCGCCTGCTTCCGCATCAGCCTCGCGCCCCAGCACGCCCTGCTGCACAGGTAGGCCGGGCGCCGGTCGGCATCGGCTGGCGCCGATCCAGGCCCTTTCCCCGGGTGCGGGGAGGGCTCGAAAGGCAGGGCCGCGCGCTGCACGGGGTCGAGCCGCTTTGCTCTCCTTACAACTGGGGGCGGCTCGTCCCCGGACACGGCCCCCTCGCCTGGACATGGCCCCGTCGCCCGGACACGGCCCCTCGCCTGGACACGCCTCCCTCGCAACCGCTCCGCTCGTGAGCCGCAATAGCTCCACCCGCCGCTTCTGCCCCCTCCGCCGCCCGCGGGGGAGGGCTGGGGTGGGGGCCACTCGCAGCCGCACCGTTGCCGTGGCAACCATCCCCCGCGGCACCTTCGGACACCCGTACAGGCTGACAACCCACGACTCAATCTGCCGCCGGCGGTGCGTTGCCCGGGCCCCGCTGCCACCCGCCCCGCTCACGCCCTCGTCACACGGGTCAAAAACTGTCAATATTGGTCACCTTTGAGACTGCCGCCTCATACATGAACGAAGCCCGCAGCGCCCTGATCGTCGATGACGAGCAAGACATCCGCGAACTGCTGGTGCTGACCCTGGGGCGCATGGGGCTGCGGACCGACACCGCGCCCAACCTGCACGCCGCACGGCAGATGCTGGCCACCGTCTCCTACGACCTGTGCCTGACCGACATGCGCCTGCCCGACGGCTCGGGGCTGGAACTGGTCAGCGAGATCTCCACCCGATTCCCCTCCACCCCGGTGGCGATGATCACCGCCTACGGCAACGTCGAGGCCGCGGTCGAGGCGCTCAAGGCCGGCGCCTTCGACTTCGTCAGCAAGCCGGTGGACATCAACGTGCTGCGCGGCCTGGTCCGCCAGGCGCTGGAACTCAATGCCAGGCGCCTGGCCCAGCCCGAGGACAGCGGCCGGCTGCTGGGCTCCTCGCCGCCCATGGTCTCGCTGCGCCAGACCATCGCCAAGGTCGCCCGCAGCCAGGCGCCGGTGCACATCCTGGGCGAGTCGGGCACCGGCAAGGAGCTGGTGGCGCGCACCATCCACGCCCAGGGCTCGCGCGCGGGCGGGCCGTTCGTGCCGGTCAACTGCGGCGCGATCCCCTCCGAGCTGATGGAAAGCGAGTTCTTCGGCCACAAGAAGGGCAGCTTCACCGGCGCCACCAGCGACAAGCCCGGCCTGTTCCAGGCCGCCGACGGCGGCACCCTGTTCCTGGACGAAGTGGCCGAGCTGCCCCTGCCCATGCAGGTCAAACTGCTGCGCGCCATCCAGGAAAAGAGCGTGCGCCCGGTCGGCGCCCAGGGCGAAGTGCCGGTGGACGTGCGCATCCTCTCGGCCACCCACAAGGACCTGGCCACCCTCGTCGCCGAAGGCCGCTTCCGCCACGACCTGTACTACCGCATCAATGTCATCGGCCTGGTCGTGCCGCCGCTGCGCGAGCGCGACGGCGACCTCAGCCTGCTCTCCACCGCCATCCTCGAGCGCCTGGCGCGCGCGATGAAGCGCCAGCCGCCCGCGCTCGCCCCCGACGCGGCCGCCCTCCTGGAGACCTACGCCTTCCCGGGCAACGTGCGCGAGCTGGAGAACATCCTCGAACGCGCCCTGGCCCTGGCCGACGGCGACACCATCCTCGCCGGCGACCTGCAGCTGCCCACCGGCAACGGCCTGCCCGGCATGCGCCCTGCTGCCCCGCACGCGCCCCAGTCCGCCCCCGCGCCCGGCGCGGCGGCGGACCCGCGCAACCTCAGCCCCTTCGACACCTCCAGCAGCGCCCTGCCCTCCTATATCGAGGAGATCGAGCGCACCGCCATCCAGCAGGCGCTGCAGGAGCACCGTTACAACAAGACCAAGACCGCGGCGGCGCTGGGCATCACCTTCCGCGCGCTGCGCTACAAGCTCAAGAAGCTGGGGATCGACTGATCCCTCGCGGTCGGCCGGACCGGGCGCGCCGCGTCGCGGCATCCCGCAGTGTCGGCCATCTCGAACGCGACCCTACAGTCCGCCGCGCGGCGGCCGATAAGGCCTCTGGATGCAGCGGACCGAGACTGCGCGGACCGTCCGGCCGCTCGCTGATCGCTGCTTCCTGCGCTGCCCAAACGCATCCAATGTGACCCTGGTCCGCCGCGATCAGCGCGCCCCCGTGGGCCCAGCCGGCGACTGACGCGCCAGGTCACATTGCGACGCAATGCGTCCAGGTGACCGCGTTCGCAAAGCAGCCGCGGACTGTGATCGACTCCACTATTGCAACGCTGCGAGGTCGGAGCCCACGAGATGGCACGCTTCCTGCGTCAATCTTCTGGCACGTGCACTGCTGCACGGCAAACCACTGGACCCGGCGCGACCGCACCAGCGGCACACGTGAAAAGTCGACTTTCCAACCCTAGGGGATACACCATGAAGAAGATGCAGAAGGGCTTCACGCTCATCGAACTGATGATCGTCGTCGCGATCATCGCCATCCTGGCCGCCATCGCGCTGCCGGCGTACAACAACTACCGCATCCGTTCGGCCGAGAATGCCTGCCTGAGCGAAGCGAAGGCCTACATGAATTCGGCCGTCGCTTCGGTCCACGCCGACATGCCCGTCGAGCCTTACGTGGCCAGCGCCTGCGCCGGCGGTGGCACCGGCGTCGACGCCGCCGCGGTTGCTGGCAACACGCCGATCGCTTTTACGGCCACGGCCAACCCGGCCGGCCAGCGCAACACCACCTGCAACGCCGGCACCGCGACCTGCGAACTGGCCGCCGCTGCTCCGTAATCCGGAACATCAGCTTCAAGGCCGGACGAGCCCCTCGAAAGAGGGGCTTTTTCGTTTCGGAATCTCTGCCGAATACTCACGCGTGTAGCGCAAGGGGAAGCGTTGATGCGAGCGACGATCTACTACGACGGCGAGTGCCCGTTCTGCACGCGCTATGCGGAGTTCCAGCGACTGCAGGAAGTGCTGGAGTCGCTCGATCTGGTGGATCTCCGCACAGCTGCCGAGGATCGCGCCCGACTCAGGCAGCTTGGGTTCGACCTCGACGCTGGCATGGTGCTCGAGCTCGATGGCGAACTGTTCGGAGGTGCCGACGCCGCCCTTCGATTGACCTCGATCACCAAGAAGACCGACGTGCCATCACGACTGCTCCGGTTTTCAATCGGCACGCGACTTGGCGCAAAACTCCTCTACCCCCTGCTCAGACTCGGAAGGAACGCCTCTCATCTCACGCTCGGCCGATCACCCTTTGCCTCGTCCGACGAGCGGACCATGGCATGGCAGATGCTTTTCTGCACGTCATGGGGGCTGTTCGCGTTTCTGCATTCGCTGTCTTATGCCGTGCAGTATTACGCCACCATGTACTGGACGACCTGGGCGATCTTGCCGCTCAGCCACGGTTTCCATGGCACGTCCTTCGGGATCAGCTCGTCAAGGCGATCTTCCTGCCGCTGATGATTTCGTTCGCCTACGAGTGGGCGGGCAACGCCAACCCCTGGACGTCTGCGCAAGCACCCGCCTGGTACTTCGTGGCGATTGCCGGCCTCTATCTGGTGGACACCACGTTTGCCGCGGTCGGCTACCTGTCCACATCCAGTGCCTGGATTCGCATATCCGCTCCAGCAACCCCTACTGGCTGGGATGGGGGGCTGCGCTGATCTGTTATCCGCCCTTCTTCACCTGGCTGCAGGACGCGGGCTTCAACTATCGCGACGGCCAACTCTGGTCGCACTGGCTTGCGCCCACCCATCCGCTGTTCCACGCCTGGGGCGGCATGATCCTGCTGTTGACCAGCATCTATGCGTTGTCGACCGTGGTATTCGGGATCCGCTTCAGCAACCCCACCAATCGCGGCATCATCACGCACG
>Ga0233372_1000837_pt1 | contig 12953 bp, 11 predicted proteins | sample ElkDunMinimDraft_4_FD_191538 | JGI IMG/M metagenome (GOLD analysis project Ga0233372, IMG submission 191538) | Fecal eukaryotic communites from dung pellets of Tule Elk in California, USA - Elk Dung D8 | ecosystem: Host-associated > Mammals > Digestive system > Large intestine > Fecal | place... | reverse complement strand
GAAATTAAAGAAATTGCAGACAACGATTTAATAATGCCTCCTAAAAGCACCTACATTGAACCAAAATTTAGAAGTGGTGTGGTTATTTATGAAATATAATAAGCAGGATAATTAGACTGAATACATTTTTAATAAGAATATTTTTAATTAAAATAAATGTATTAAATTTGTTGTTTAAAGAAATTTTTTAGGATTATGTCCATCCAAACGAACCTCACAGAAATAAAAAAACATTTACCTTTAGAGGTAACATTAATTGCAGTTTCTAAAACAAAACCTGTAACGGACTTATTAGAAGCATACGAAATAGGACAACGTCATTTTGGTGAAAACAAAATCCAAGAAATGACAGACAAGTACGAGCAATTACCTAAAGATATTAACTGGCATATGATTGGTCATGTACAAAGTAATAAGGTAAAATATATGGCTCCATATGTTTATCTAATTCATGGTGTAGACAGTTTTAAGCTATTGCAAGAAATTAATAGACAAGCATTAAAAAACAATCGAACTATAAATTGCTTACTACAAGTTTATATCGCTCAAGAAGAAACAAAATTTGGTTTAGACGCTAATGAAATAGCTGAGATTATTAATAGTCAAGAATTTAAAAATTTACAAAATATTACTATTAATGGCTTAATGGGTATGGCTTCATTTACAGACAACCAAGAACAAGTTAAAGCCGAATTTAATTCTTTAAAGCAATTATTCGATCAATATAAAAATATAAAAACTTCAAATATTAACTTTCAGTACCTTTCAATGGGTATGAGCGGTGATTATCAACTTGCAATTTCTTGCGGTAGTAACATGGTTCGAATCGGAAGTAATATTTTTGGAACTCGATAAAATCAGACATAAAATTGTACGCAATTCTCGACATAGAAACCACAGGAGGTCAATTTAATGAAGAAGGAATTACCGAAATAGCTATCTACAAATTTGATGGACATGAGGTAGTAGACCAATTTATTAGCTTACTTAATCCAGAAATACCTATTCAACCCTTTGTTATTAAACTTACGGGTATTAATAATGCTATGTTACGTTCGGCTCCAAAATTTCATGAAATTGCCAAACGCATAATTGAAATTACAGAGGGTTGCATTATTGTTGCCCACAACGCTAGCTTTGATTACCGAGTAATTAAAACGGAATTTAAGCGTTTAGGTTATAACTTTGACCGACAAACATTATGCACGGTTGATTTGTCTAAAAAATTGTTACCAGAACAAGCATCATATTCACTTGGTAAATTAGTACGAAGTTTGGGTATTCCAATTGCTGATAGACATCGCGCTAGTGGAGATGCAATGGCTACAGTAAAATTGTTTAAAATTTTATTAGCAAAAGATATTAATAAAGAAATATTAAAAAGCCTAGTAAAAACTGAAATTGACAAAGGAATTTTACCCAAGTTTTTAGATATTTTAGAAAGTATACCTTCTAAAACTGGTATTTATTACATTCATAACGAAAAAGGTGATATTATTTATATTTCTAAAAGTAAAAATATGAAACGTAAAGTAAATCAACATTTTACTCAAGAAACAAAAAAAGCACTTCGTATTCAAAAAGATGTATTTACTATTACCTTTGAGGAAACTGGTAGTGAATTAATTGCTAGTTTAAAAGAAACTAAAGAAATTGAAATTAATAGACCTAAATACAATAAATTAGATCGAACGGTAAATTTTCCGTTTGCCCTATATCGCCAAAAAAATGAAGACGGCTATTATGGTTTACGAATTTTAAAGAAAGATAATCGTAGAAAAGAAATTACTTCTTTTACCACCATTCAAGAAGCCAAAACATTTTTAGACCAAACCATTCATCAGTACAATCTTTGCTTTCACGTTAATAGTGACTTAACAGAACATTCAGCCTGTGACAACTACAAAGAGCAAAAATGTTTTGGTGCTTGTTTAGAAATCGAAAACAAAAAAATATACAATGCTCGTGTAGATCAATTTATTGAAGATTATAATAAAAAACATACTAACTTTATTATTGTCGATAAAGGAAGAACAATTGAAGAACGAAGTGCTATTTTAATAGAAAACAAAAAAGTAATTGGATATTGTTACTTCGATTTGAATCATCAAATCAATAGAACCAACATTTTAAAAAATATAATCACGCCGATAGAAAATTCAGCTGAAAGTTATAAAATTGTTGAAAGTTATTCGCGCAAAAAAGAAACCAAATTTATATCGTTTTAAAATGTTATGAGAAATAAGATTAAAACCAAATACGAAGTATTACGCCAACAAATTTATATTATAATTTATGGGGCAAATACGTTTTGGGGAAAACTATTCGACTTAACCTTATTAGTGATTATTCTACTAAGTTTAGCGCTAATTACATTAGAAACAATGCCAAAATACGATAACTTACACCACAATTTTTTTGTAATTGGTGAGTGGGTTATTACCATATTTTTTACATTAGAATATCTTTTGCGAATTGCTTGTAATAAAAGACCACTTAGTTATGTATTCAGCTTTTGGGGTATCGTTGACTTGCTTGCTTTATTACCTATGTATTTATCATTTTTCATACCTACATCAAAGGTTTTAATTGTGTTTCGAAGTTTACGTTTACTACGTTTATTCTCAATTTTAGACTTAATGCCAGTTTTAGGGCAACAATATCAATTAAAGTTAGCTCTAAAAGCCAGTCGAAATAAGGTATTAGTTTTTGTGTATTTTATAATAGTGCTTTCTATTGTTTTAGGTACCCTAATGTATTTAATTGAAGGACCCGAAAATGGCTATAAAGATATTCCAACTAGTATTTATTGGTGCATTGTAACCATGACAACCGTTGGTTATGGAGATATAGCACCACAAACAGCTCTTGGTCAAGCAATTGCTTCATTTATTATGATTATGGGATACGGAATCATTGCTGTACCTACAGGAATTGTTACTGCCGAATATGCTAATTCTACCAAAAATAATCCAGAATTAGAACAACACAGAACCTGTCCAAATTGCACAACTTTTATATACGATAAAGACGCTAACTACTGCTACAATTGTGGTGATAAATTAAACTAAATAATGGTTAAGACAAACTACTTAATCACAATTGTTGGCCCTACAGCAATTGGTAAAACTGCTTTAGCTATAAAACTTGCTAATTATTATAATTGCGAGATCATATCTTGTGATAGCCGTCAATTTTTTAAAGAAATGAATATTGGCACCGCTGTGCCTACGGAAACCGAACAGAAGCAAGCAAAACATCATTTTATTCAAAATAAATCAATTTTTGAAAACTATAATGTAGGAGATTTTGAACTAGAAGCTTTGGATAAATTACAAGAGCTTTTTCAAAAAAATAATATACAGATTTTAGTTGGTGGATCTGGTCTATATGTTGATGCTATTTTAAAAGGGTTTGACGAATTTCCAGATGTGGAACCTGAAGTTAGAGCCAATCTAATTAATGACTATCAAAAACATGGTATCGAGTTTCTCCAAAATCAATTAAAAAAATTAGATCCAAATTATTATACTTTTTTAGCTAAAAACAACCCTCAAACACTTGAAAACCCTCAACGGATGATGCGTTTTTTAGAAGTAACTATTGGAAGTAATACGCCCTATTCATCTTATATTGGCAAACGAAGAAACACTAGAAACTTTACGCCTATTATTATTGGACTGACTGCAGATCGAGAAAAAATGTACGAACGTATTAATTTACGTGTCGATTTAATGCTAGAAAATGGTTTATTAAAAGAGGTTGAAAATCTGTATCAATACAAAAACTTAAATGCCTTACAAACAGTAGGATATAGAGAGGTTTTTGATTTTTTAGACCATAACATTACTCTACCATTTGCTATTGAAGAGATTAAAAAAAATACACGTCGTTTTGCTAAGCGACAAATTACGTGGTTTAAACGGACAGAAAAAACACAATGGTTCGATTATCAATCTAACACTTCCGAAATTACAAACTACATCAACACACTAATAAACAAATAAATGCCAATTTCAGACAACTTTAAATCGGTTTTTCCTTTAGAATGGGAAATAGATTTTACGCAATGTGCCTCAAACGGGAAGTTAAAATATACCGATATGAGTCACTTACTACAATTAACCGCATCAGCGCACTCCGATTCGGCTGGAATGAGTTTTGCAGAAATGGGTAAAAACAATCAAACCTGGGTGCTTAACCGAATGCATATTGAAATTGACGAAATGCCAAAATGGGGTGATAAAGTAACCGTAGTGACTTGGATTGAGTATTTGGATAACGGTCGCTCTATTCGTGATTTTGAAATGCGTTTAGGCGATAAAAAACTACTTGGTGCATCTAGTTTATGGGTTGTTTTAGACACAAATTTACGCAGAGCAGCCAAAGAATTGATCATTAATTCAGATTTTTTAACACGTTATCCTGATAGAAAACCAACAAGTAAAGATAACTATCGTATTAATTTTGCTGTAGAAACAGAACTTGTTGAGCAACGCACAGTTAGATTATCTGATCTAGATATTGTTAAGCACGTAAACAACGTAAAATATGTAGAATGGTGCTTAGATGTTTTTGATGTTAATTTGATTTTTGAAGAACAAATAAAAGAAATTAGCGCCAATTATTTCAGAGAACTTAGCATAGGTGATGTTGTAAATATAAAAAAAATACAAGAAAACAACGAGATATTATTTACTGTAGAAAAAAACAGCAAAGTTTGTTTTTGTATGAAAATAGTATTAAACAAATAAAAAAATTGCACTATCTATAAAGTGTGTAAGTAAAAAAAAAAGTTGGATTAAAACCACAATTTTTTTTACTTATACACTTTGGTATTTTTAACATTTGTTATAACTACTTTTATAAATAAATGTCTATATTTAATTATAAAATCAACGTTTTAGCAATGAAACATCCAAAATCAATAATAATCCATTTGCTGCTAGCACTTGGAACTGCTTTCTGCTTTACTATATTTGGTATCATTTTTCTAGAATGTTTGTACTTCAGTCCTTCGCTGGATACAACGTATTATGTTGTATCCATGAGTTTTGTTTTGGGTTTCTTTTATTATTTTATCTATCTCTTTCTTAAAAATATACAAAAATTACCATGGCTTTTTGGTAGTACTTTATTTTTTATTCTAATAGTTATTGTAATGAATGCTAATATCGATATATACGTATCTAATTTATTTCAGGGCAAATCAATAGTACCACGCGAATATAGCGAATATCAATATTTACAAAATCGAAATAGTTTACTGTTTAAAAACAAAAAAATAGCGCCTGTATTTAGCGTTTGTAGGCGCCCTTTACAACAATATATTACTACTAAAAATAATTTAATAGTACAAGCTACAAAATGCGAACTAACCAATAGCGAAGAAGAAATAGGTTTAATATTTTATAAATTTGATTACCAAGGTAACATTATGGATACATATGAACCCTTAGGTTCTAGAAATTCCGAACCTTCTACGGATGAAGTTTTTTTTGAAGATAATCTATTTAATTTTGAAAAAAACTATTATAAAATTTGGCCTTTAGATGGAGATACTTTAGAAATAAGCATTAAAACATTTAATGATAAATTAGATTTTGATGAAAAAAAACAAAATGACTTTATTAAACATATTCAAGACAAAGCAAAAATTACATTTACTAAAGATTTTATTATACCAATGGAATGGTATTATATAAAATTTCGAAAAGTATTTTTTTTAGAAAATAATAAATGGAATGTATTTTATGATAATAGAGCCGAAACACTTCAAAGTTTTAATTACGCCGACATGACATCAACTGAAAAAATAAAAATATTACATAACAGCCCTGAAAATATTCAGAAGAAATATATTCAAAAAGTAGCGTTATCCCGTTATCGTCAAGGTTATGGAGAAGAAAAACATTGGGAAATTTTTTTATATACAGACATTATTATAGGCAATGATACTTTAAAAATAAAGGAAAGTGCTATTTTTGATTATGATGGAAATAACAAAAATATAGTACTTAACGCAAAAATAGATAAAGATTCGGTATCTAATCCCTACAATTCATTTAGTGATTTTACTTTTTACAGCAATCCAAAAGTTGACTATCAATTATTTTCAAACAAACCTTATTACAACTTTTATCTAATAAAAAATTAGTACAATAAAAAAGCCCAGAAAATTTCTGGGCTTTTTATTATTTAAACTAATTAATCTTCAACTTTATTTTTATCAAGCAAACGGAAACCTTCACCATGAATATTGATTATTTCAACATTTTCGTCCGATTTTAAATATTTACGCAATTTAGCTATATAAACGTCCATACTACGAGATGTAAAATAATTATCATCTCTCCATATTTTTGTTAAGGCTAACTCACGAGGCATTAAATCGTTTTCATGAAGAGCTAACATTTTTAGCAATTCATTTTCTTTTGGAGACAATTTAATTGGATCTTGACCAGGAAAAGTTAATGATCTTAATTTAGAATTAAGATGAAACTTACCTATTTCGAATTCGAAACGTGTAGTATCAGCTTTAACTTCAGTCGATTTACGTTGTAAAATAGCTCTTATTTTTAAAAGTAAAACCTCTGAATCAAACGGTTTATTTAAATAATCATCTGCTCCAACTTTATATCCTTTTAAAACATCCTCTTTCATAGATTTGGCTGTTAAAAAAATAATTGGAATTTCTTTATTCTTTTCTCTAATTTCTCTAGCTAATGTGTAACCATCTTTATAAGGCATCATTACGTCTAAAATACATAAATTAAAATTATCTTTTTTAAACTTTTCGAAACCTTCCATTCCATTTTTAGCTAAAGTAACCTCAAAATCATTTATTAATAAATAATCTTTTAATACGGCTCCAAAATTTGGATCATCTTCAACTAGAAGAATTTTTTTATTCATTACATCCATTTTCATTCTTATTATATTAGTGGCATTTTAATTGTAAAAGTAGATCCTTTTCCTTTCTCACTTACTACATCAATTTTTCCATTATGGTCCTCAACAATTTGTTTTACATAAGCCAGCCCTAAACCATGGCCTTTAACATTATGTATATTACCTGTATGTTCTCTGTAAAATTGTTCAAAAACACGTTTAACCGCAATTTTACTCATCCCTTGTCCTTTATCAGAAACTATTATAGTTATACTTTCTGGAGAATCATTAACGGTATTTATTGAAATAATTGGTGCATCGGGCGAATATTTTATTGCATTGTCTAATAAGTTTACAATAATATTTGTAAAATGCAATTTATTTAAATTTATCTGATTTTCGGTTGCTGCTAAATTTACAGATATTTGCCCCTCCCTATCCTCAGCTAATAATTTAACATGCTCAATTGCCTCCTTAATTATTAAATGCACATTTATTGGCTCTTTTTTAATATCAACCTCATTTTTCTCAAGTTTTGATATTTGTAAAACATTGTTAACCTGAGCCAACATCCGTTTATTCTCTTCTTTAATCATATCTAAATACCGAATAACTTTTTCTGGGTCACCAAATATTCTTGGGTTTTTTATCGAATCAAGAGCTAAATTAATTGTTGCAATAGGTGTTTTAAACTCATGTGTCATATTATTAATAAAGTCTGACTTAATTTCAGAAATTTGTTTCTGATTTCGCAACTGCATTATAGCACTATAATATGTTCCTATTATTATTATTGTAAATACAATTGACAATACTGAAAGCCATAATAAAGATGAAAATAAATATTCATTTTTATGTGGAAAACTTACCAGTAATTGAAAATTAGTATGATTATCATTATTCAAAAAAACAGGTACAGTATAAGTTGAATTTCGACTATATACAAAATTATCAGATTTTACTTTTGTAGGTAAGTTTTTACTATAAATACAAAATTCAAAACTTGTTGATATACCGTTTTTGGTAATTTCTTCATCAAGAATTTTATATAAATCCTCTTTGGTTACCCTATCTGTAATTGCCTTGAGAGCTGCATCATCTTTATAATAAATATTAAAAGCTGCTTTGTCTAAAATATCTAAAGGCCCTTCATTTTCAATAATTTGCCTTTGGGCATTTTTCTCATCAAAACCTAAATTATCAATTAATTTTTTATCAATAACTTCTGTTTTTCGTTTTGCTGTATACCGATACACAGAACTTGAATCAACACTATTATCAAAAAAAGATTTATTAATATTGTAATCCTCTTGAATAAGTGTATTAGAATAAATAATTTCTTGATTGGTATCTAAATCTCTTTTTATATATTTAAATTCGCGTACTGCTTTTTTCTTAGAGTCTGCATTTACGTTTTCAGCCATTGCTTTAAACTCACGCATATAATCTGTTACCTCATCTTCGGCAAGTATATTACTTACACTATTAAGAATTTGCGATACGTTATATTTAAATTGTTCTTTATTATTTTCTAATGAAGTGTGTAACCAAAAAATTTGCACACATATTATGCCTATTATAGACACAGACATTAAAACTATTAAAAGCTTAAATCGGACGTTATTATTCATAACCAAAAATACAATTTTAACAGAAAATAACCTTCTAGTTAACCAAATATTAACATCATTTATTTACTAATTTTGTTAATTATGTTGACAATTTCTTTTGTAGATAACGCTAAATCAACATTTTCAACAATATAATCAGCTAGTAATGTTTTTTTTTCATCAGACCATTGATTATTAATTCTTTCTAAAACTTTTTCTTTAGTTACCTGATCTCTTCTTACAACTCGTTCAATTCTTATCTCAACGGGAGCTGTAATTAGTATGTTTAAATCGCACTCTTTATAACCACCTGATTCAAATAGAATTGCAGATTCTTTAAAAAGTAATTGTTCTTTTTCATTTTTTTTCACCCAATTTTCAAAATCAATTTTTACCAACGGATGAATCAGGTTATTTAGCTTTTTTAATTTATCAGGATCTGAAAAAACTATTTCTGCCAATTTTTTTTTGTCTAAAAAGCCTTCTACTACTAAAACGTGATCTGGAAACAAAAATTGTGTTTTTTTGATAATTTCTTCAGAATTAATTATTTTTTTTGACTCTTCGTCAGAAACATATACTTTATATCCTAATTTATTAACAAATTCTATAAGAGTACTCTTACCACTTCCAATCCCACCTGTTATTCCTATAATTTTAGCCATATTAATCTTATTATTTAAAAAACATTTCAGGTAACGCGTTTTTCGGTTCTTTTTTAAGAATATTAATCAAAACATACGATTTTATAAAGCCAATTGCATAGCTAAAAAACTGAATTAAGGTAGTAATTATTGTTAAAAAACTAATCTTAATACTTTTATTTTTTACATAAGCTTCAATTGAAATTAAAAATAAGTAGAAAATGTTAATTATTAACAAGAATTTAATTCCTAAAAATGATATTACTATAGACAGAACCAATTGTAAAGAGTAAAAAACTGGAAACCAATAAGTTATTTTAGAATATTTAGGATACCAAAAATTTAAAATTGGTCGAGCTTTTCCAAACTTGTTAACTTGTTTATAGAATTTATTAAAATCTATTCTACGTTTATGAAAAACATAGGCATTTGAAATTAAAGCTGTATCATAACCTAAATTCCATAATCGAATTGATAAATCAGGATCTTCACCTGGATGAATTTTACCGTATCCATTTGTAGCACTAAATGCTTCCTTAGAAATGCCCATATTAAAGCTTCGGGGCTGAAATTTATCAATTTTTTCACTTCCGCCACGTACACCACCTGTTGTTAAAAAGGATGTCATGGTGTGATTTATGGCTTTTTGTGTATCAGAAAAACTTTCATGGGCTGCGTCTGGACCTCCAAAACAATGCACAAAATTATTTACCAAATACGCATTTACTTCTGTTAAATAATGGCTAGGAATTAAACAATCTGAATCAAAAATTATAAAATAATTTCCTTTTGCCACCTGCATACCATAATTTCTAGAATCTCCTGGTCCAGAATTTTCTTTAAAATAGTATGAAATATTTAGTACCTTTTTATAATTCTCTATAATATGTTCACAAGTAATTGAAGAACCGTCTTCAACAATTACAATTTCAAAATCATGAGTATAAGTTTGTTTTGTTAAACTCTTTAGAAGTTCGTCTATCTCGTCTGGCCTATTATAAATAGGAATAATTATTGAAAAATGCATAGTTAGTTTTTGTATAAAAAAAACTCAATTGCTAGCAATTGAGTTTTTGTAAATGTACATATATTTTTTTATTATATATATTCTATTTGATGAGATTCATCAGCAGTAATTGGATTTAAAAAACCTTGTTCAGTCATCCAATCGTCACTATAAATTTTTGACATATATCTAGATCCATGATCAGGAAAAATAGTAACAACAACACTATTGTCATCAAATTCACCATCCTGTGCTAACTGCTTAATAGCTTGAAAAGCTGCTCCAGAGGTATAACCCAAGAAAAGGCCTTCTGTTTTGGCCAAATCTCTTGCTGCATGTGCCGCATCTTCATCAGTTACTTTTACAAATTTATCAATTAAATCAAAATTTGTAGCAGTAGGTATTAAATTCTTACCCATTCCTTCAATACGATACGGAAAAATTTCATTCTGATCAAACTCACGTGTTTCGTGATATTTTTTTAAAACCGAACCGTAAGCATCAACACCGATAACTCGAACACCTGGATTTTTTTCTTTTAAATACTTAGCTGTACCCGAAATTGTTCCTCCAGTTCCAGAGCATGCCACTAAATGTGTAATTTGCCCTCCTGTCTGATCCCATATTTCTGGACCTGTCGTTTTATAATGAGCGTCTAAATTTAACTCATTAAAATATTGATTAATATATACCGAACCTTTGATTTCTTGATGTAAGCGTTTTGCTACGCTATAATACGAACGAGAATCATCAGCAGCCACATTAGCAGGACAAACATAAACTTTAGCACCCATAGCACGTAGCATATCAATTTTATCACTTGATGATTTAGATGTAACTGCTAATACACAGTTATATCCTTTGATAATACTAACCATTGCTAAAGCAAAACCCGTATTTCCAGAAGTTGTTTCAACGATTGTATCTCCAGGTTTTAAAATGCCTTTTTTTTCTGCTTCTTCAACAATATGAAGTGCGATACGATCTTTAGATGAATGACCTGGATTAAAAGCCTCGACCTTAGCATAAAAATTTCCTTTAAAATCCTTTGTAATTTTACTTAACCTAACTAATGGTGTATTTCCAATTAGATCTAGTACGTTATCAAAGGCCTTTATTTCTTGTTTCATATAAAATATAATTAAATAAGGCTGAACTACTTTTTAGCTATGATTATACAACCTTAAACAATGCAAATTTACTAATTTTATTTTGTTATCCCTTCTAGATCTAACAAAAAGGCAAATTCCTTTGCTACCTCTTTTAGTGATTCAAATCTACCTGATGCACCACCGTGCCCGGCTTCCATATTTGTGTCTAAAAATAATACATTATCATCCGTTTTATTTACTCTAAGCTTAGCAACCCATTTTGCAGGTTCCCAGTACTGAACTTGAGAATCGTGAAGTCCGGTAGAAATATACATATTTGGATATTTTTGAGGAACTACATTGTCAATAGGAGAATATGATAACATATAATCAAAATATTCTTTTTTGTTTGGATTTCCCCACTCATCATACTCACCTGTTGTTAACGGAATCGAATCGTCTAACATGGTTGTAACCACATCGACAAAAGGAACCTGAGCAATGATACCATTGTATAATTCTGGATTTGTATTTGCAATAACTCCCATTAGTAAACCACCTGCCGATCCACCTTCTGCATATAAATGGTCTGGTGAAGTGTATTTTTCTTGAATTAAAAATTTAGAACAGTCGGCAAAATCTGTAAAGGTATTTTTCTTTTTCAATAATTTACCATCCTCATACCATTGTCTACCTAAATCTTCTCCGCCACGAATATGAGCAATTGCGTATATAAATCCACGATCTAATAAAGACAAACGAACTGTTGAAAAATAAGCATCAGATGATGAACCGTAAGATCCGTAAGCGTATTGTAACAAAGGATTTTTTCCATCCTTTTTAATATCCTTATGATAAACTAACGAAATTGGAATTTTTGTACCATCAGTAGCAGTAGCCCAAACTCTTTCTTCTAAATAATTATTTTTATCAAATTTATCCCCAAGAACTTGCTGTTCTTTTTTAATCTCTTTTTCTTGAGTACGCATATTAAAATCGATGACAGATGATGGAGTAGTCAACGATTGATAACCATAGCGTAATATTTCTGAATTAAAATCAGGATTTGTACTTACGTAAGCACTGTACGTTTCTGAATTAAATGGTAAATAATATCCATCTGCTTGTGAGGGTTTAATCCAAATTTTATGTAAACCATTACTACGTTCTTCTAAAACTAAATAGTTTTTAAAAATTTCTAAACCTTCTAATAAAGTATCCTCACGGTGTGGAATAAAATCTTTCCAATATCTTTTAGCAGTTTTATTCTCATCGGTAATCATCACCTTAAAGTTTGTCGCTTTGTCTTTATTGGTAATCATATAAAATTTACCATCAAAAAAACTAATGCTGTATTCTAAGCCACGCGTACGTTTTTGAAAAATTCTAAACTCACCATTCGGATTATTTGCTTCAAGAATTTGATATTCTGAAGTTAAAGTAGATTGTGAACCAATAACTAAATATTTTAGCGATTTTTCTTTATAAATAAATGTATTAAACGTTTCGTCTTTTTCAAAATAAACTAACGAATCCTGATCAGCATCAGTTCCTAATGTATGTTTAAAAACTTTGTCTGAACGTAAGGTAACAGGATCTTTACGGGTATAAAAAATAGTTTTATTATCTGATGCCCAAGTAGAACTACCGGTAGTTTTTTCTAATTTTAATGGTAGTATTTCACCCGTTTGTAAATTTTTTACCTGAATAG
>Ga0233372_1000833_pt1 | contig 12995 bp, 9 predicted proteins | sample ElkDunMinimDraft_4_FD_191538 | JGI IMG/M metagenome (GOLD analysis project Ga0233372, IMG submission 191538) | Fecal eukaryotic communites from dung pellets of Tule Elk in California, USA - Elk Dung D8 | ecosystem: Host-associated > Mammals > Digestive system > Large intestine > Fecal | place... | reverse complement strand
TTTTCTGTAATCCAATTTTTAACGATGCTTTCAATGTTTTTAGCTTCGAAATCATCAATAGTATTTAGAACTTCAGCAACTTTTTCTAATAATTCGTTAGTATCTTCTTTCCAGTTTTTTAATGCTTTTGGGTCAAATTCTGTCGGAGCTACAAAAAATAAGTCGGCTAAATCATAAAGTTCGGTTACAAAATTGGCACGATCTTTTACTAACGAAACCACTTTTTCTACATAATTGATATTAGTTGTAATACCTTTTGCTTCTAAAATAGGTAAAAATAATTGCGCTAATTCGTTATCTGATTTAGACATCAACCATTGGTGATTGAACCATTTGTTCTTTTCTGGATCAAATTTAGCACCCGATTTATTCACACGACCGATATCGAAACTTTGCGTTAATTCATCCATCGTATAAATTTCTTTATCTGTTCCGTCGTTCCATCCTAATAAAGCTAAGAAGTTAACAACAGCTTCTGGAAAATATCCTTTTTCTCTGTAACCAGAAGATATTTCTCCTGTTTCTGAAGTCCATTCTAATGGAAAAACAGGGAAACCTAATTTATCACCATCACGTTTAGATAATTTTCCGTTACCAACTGGTTTTAAAATCAATGGTAAATGTGCAAATTCTGGTGATTCCCATCCAAAAGCACGATATAACATAAAGTGAAGTGGAAGAGAAGGTAACCATTCTTCGCCACGAATTACGTGAGAAGTTTCTTGTAAATGGTCGTCAACAATGTTTGCTAAATGATACGTTGGCATTCCGTCTGACTTGAAAAGAACTTTATCATCTAACAACGACGTATTAAATTTAACTTCGCCACGTACCAAATCGTTAACTACTAAAGTTTCGTCAATTGGTGTTTTAAAACGGATCACGTAAGCATCGTTATTATACAAACGCGCGTCTAATTCTTCGTGCGTCATATTTAAAGAAGTTGCTAACTCTTCTCTAATCGTATGATTGTAAATAAATGTTTTACCATCAGCTTCAGCTTGTTTTCTAAGAATGTCTAATTCTTCTGGTGTATCAAAAGCATAATAAGCTGAACCGTTATGAATCAATTCTAAAGCAAATTCTTTATATAAATGTTTGCGGTCACTTTGACGGTAAGGTCCAAATTTTTCGTTTTTCCCGATAGTTTCATCAGGTTCAATTCCCAACCATTTCAAAGCTTCAAAAATATAAGCTTCGGCACCTGGAACAAAACGAGTTTGGTCGGTATCTTCAATACGGATATAAAAAGTTCCGTTATTTTTTTTTGCGAATAAATAATTAAAAAGGGCAGTTCTTACGCCGCCAATATGTAATGGTCCAGTCGGACTTGGTGCAAAACGCACTCTAACTTGCTTAGACATTTGCATTTAATTTTTTACAAATATACAACTATCAACAATTTGAAAATTATCTTTTGTCAATAAAAGTAATAGTTTTTCTACTTAAAGGGTTAAAGATGATTTTTTGTAATTCTTTTGGGTCATCAAACAGGATATTCGGAGTTACACGTAATTTGGCTCTGAAATAATCTTTTATTTTAGATAAAAATTCGATGGATTCATCTTCGGAATGAATTCTGATATTGATTTCATCTGTTCCGATGTCATTGGTTTCAATTTCGATTAAATGCATTTTAATCTCTTCAAAGTGAGAAAGTACATCTTGCATTGCCGGCGGATAAAGTGTGGTTCCTTTATATTTAATCATCTGTTGTTTTCGACCTTCAACAGGACCGATTCTGTACGTATTTCTACCGCATTCACACGGATTAGAATGTTTACGAACCAAATCTCCGGTTTTAAAACGTAACAACGGAATTCCTTCTATTCCTAAGTTTGTTATAGTTAATTCGCCTAGTTCGCCATCTGCAACCACTTGATTGTTGTCATCTAAAATTTCGGTAATAATCAACTCCGGATGATGATGTCCGCCAACTTGATGTTCGCATTCGGTAAAAGCAGCGCTCATCTCAGTAGAAGCGTAAGTTGAAAACAATTTAACATCCCACTTTTCGCTAATTCGTTTAGCTAAAATCGAAGGTTCTAAATCTGAAGTTCGCAAAGCTTCTCCAATACAAACAACACCTTTAATACTTGATTTTTTGTAATCGATGTTATTTTGTTCGGCATATTCGATTAATTTCAACAAAAAAGAAGGAACGCCAATCAAATATTTAGGATTGTATTTTAAGATAGAATCCCATTGTAATTGTGGGATTCCAGCACCGACACGAATAACTCCTGCACCCAATTTTCTAAGTCCTAAAAAATATGCCAAACCAGCCATAAATCGGCGGTCTATTGTGGTCATTAATTGAACCAAATCTCCTTTTTGAATTCCTGCACATTGAAAAGAAATCATTTCGTTGTAAGCCAAACGATCTAAATCTTTGTCTGTTAATCCAAAAGTTACAGGGTCACCTAAAGTTCCGGAAGTTGTTGCGTAATCAATGATTTCTGTCATCGGAACACAAAAAAACGATTCGTTATTTAACTGAATATCTGTTTTGGTCGTAATTGGCAAACGTTGCAAATCTTCTAAGGTTTTAATTTCTTGGATATTGATGTTTTCTTTTAAGAACAACTCACGATAATAGGGCGAATGATTCTGTAAATAAACCAACAATTCTTGAAGTTTTGATTCTTGAAATGTTTTGATTGCTGCGATGGATTGCGTTTCTATATTTGGAATCATTTTAATTTTTTTCTGATTTTTTGCAAATAATCGTTTATGGTTTCGATATCATAAACGGTTGTAACTTCTTTATTCAAAGCTTTTTCAAAATAGATTTGAGCTTTTTCGAACTGATTTTGTAAATAATAATATTTTCCAATTTTAAAATAAACCAACCAAAATTCGGGATTTAATTTTATATAATACGAAATTTCATCTTCAGAAATTTTTTCGTTGTTAGTCGTTTTTTTATCGACATAAACATCAAATGTTTTAAAAGTTTCAAAATTCTTGAAAGCTTCAGAATCAATAAATGCATCTTTCTCGACAAACAAACTATCAATCATTAAACTTGATGGCACGAATTTTCTTTCAGAATTAAAAATTTCGTCTAAATCATAAGCTGTAAAAGCTGCCAATTGATTGGGATTTGATGAAACCCAAAACAACTTCTCAGACGGTTTAAAAACGACCGAATGATGCGCATATAATTGATTTAAGGCTTTTTCGTTTCCTAATCCTAATTCAACTTCGTTTAATCCTTTGGTATCTCGTAAAATCGAAATTGCATCTTTAAAATCTAATTCGTCAAAATGATTAAGCGATTCGTTAACTTTATTCCAACGATAATTTGAATGTGATTTTTGTTTGTGTTCCGTGTTTCTTGCATCGTTCTCAAAAACTTCACTTTGAAAATGATTTGAACAAATAATTTCGTTTACATTTTCTTGTTCATAAACTCCAAATTTATCGGGAGCCATTTCAATAATAACTGCTTTATTTTCGCTTCCGCTTGAAACTAAAATAGATTCAGAAACAAAAACTTCACGACTTTGGGCAATCGCAATGGCTTCATCGATATTTTTTGCATATTGAAGAATTTCACGAGCAATTAAAGAAATCGGCGTTTTGGATTGCATCGGAATTGACGATTTTCCTGCATTTAAAGTAACGGTAATTCCTTCGAGATTCATTCCGGAAGTAACACCAATCATGCCTGCCCAAGTAATCGAAACAAACGGATAACCTGCATCAGGTTTTACAAAGGCAATGATTTTATTTTTAGCAAAATCGTCGTTTACATAAAAATCGAAATTTCGTCCAACCAACAAATTCTTATCAACAGATTTGGTATTCCAAACGGCAAACGACGTACAACCAACCAACATCAAATCCTGAAAAGCGTGACCAATATCGTGAGCGCCATGTAAAAACAAACATCGTTTGTATTTTGATGAAAGATAATCGTAATCGTTTGAAGCAAATTGCGCTAAATGATAAATTTCCTCTTTGTATTCGTCGGTTACATGATTACTTAAATTGCGATTATAAAACTGTAAAAAATGAAATAAAAATTTTTGCTTGTTTTGATTTGGAATTAAATTTTCTACTTTCTCGAACAAAGCTCTTTCTTGAAAATGATATAAATCTTGAGATAACATTCCCATTTTTGTACCAATTTCTGACGGTGAACCCGAAACATACATTTCCAAATTACCGACTTTATTTTTCAACAGAAAATTATCATCAATAACGCGTAAACTATCATTTTCAACAACTAAATTAAATTTGTCTGTTTTATTATTTGCGAAAACTTGTTCTTGTTTTTTTATTTGTTGCGCTCCGCATGAAATCAGAAAACAACTTAACAAAAAGAAAAATATTGAATGCTTATTCATTTCGTTTAAAATTTAATTTATCGAATAAATATTCTTTGCCGATTATTTCTGAAGCGGTAGCAAAAGCAGAAATGGTTACACCTAAAATTCCGTGCATTCGAACATTTTGACCGGTAAGAAATAAATTTTTAACCTTAGTCCGAGATGAAATAAATGTTTTCATTGGCGCATCAGATTCTTTTTCAAAACCATACATATTTCCTCGCTCGCAACCAATATAATCGCGGTAAGAAAGCGGAGTAGATGCATAAATAGAAATGCAATTTGATTTAATATCCGGGAATTTTTCTTCGACCAAACGCAAAAGTCTTTCTGTACGATTTTCTTTAAAAGCAATGTAATCTAATCCGCGATTTGAAACATCGTTAACCGTATTAAAAGTATTTTCCCATTGCGAAACTTCATCGAAATTCATGTAAGTCATCACGGTTAAACTCTCACAAAACTTCTGATTTTCTTTACTTAATCCTGTTGTAATCACTGCCATTTGTGGCCAATTTTCTCCTTGTTCAAAAGCCGAATTTAAAACGGCATTTTCATCTTTAAAATGATACAAATTATGATTAAAATAGGGAATGGTATTGGGTTTTAAAACCAAATGCAAACTAAAAACCGAAGGAACAACTTGCAATGAATTGATTCGATTTGAAAACGGTTTTCCAAATTTTTCTAATCCAACTAAATTTAAAGTGTGTTTTAAATTGATATTAGAAATAAAAATATCTGCAAGAAAAGTTTCGGTTTTAGTGAAACAAGAACTAATCTTATTATCAGAAGTTTCAAAACCAATTACTTCTTGATGTTTAAACAAATCCGCACCGAACGCTCTAAGTTTCTTGATTAATATTTTGGATATTTGACTGCCGCCTTTAATTACACGCCAAGCGCTATTTATGTACGAATTTACGCTTAATGCATGTACGTAAAATGGTGTTTGTTTGTTTAGTGCGTATAAAAAATTAGAACCTAATAAAACCGCAATTAATTTTGTATTTGATGTAATGCTTTTTAAAAAATCGATGGTGTTTATTCGTAAAAAATCGTCGTTATAACCAAATCCGTTTTCTAAATTATACATCGGAAAAGAATAGCAAATTTCTTGAATTTTTTCAACGTAATATCGAATAGCTTTTTCTTCGTCAGGAAAATAAACCAACAATTGATTTATAAAATTATCGTAACCTTGAGCGTGTGGAAATTGATTTTCGTCGTTAGAAAACGAAATCAAATCAAAACCATTTTCGTCTAATTTTGACAGCTTTAACTCCGAAATAATATCTAAATAAGAAAAATATTTGAATAAATTTTCATCTTCAGCCAAACCTCCAATGTAATGAACGCCGGTGTCAAAAATGGTTTTATCGCGAGCAAAGGTTTGAAGATTACCACCGTATTGATTGTTTTTTTCTAGAATACAAACTTTTTTGCCTTCCATTGCCAATATCAAAGCAGAAACCAAACCGCCCAAACCGCTACCGATTACAACAACATCATACTTTTTCATTTGAATCTTTTTGGAAAACAATTACTTGGTCTGTTTCATTAACCTTATTAAAATTAACGAATTCTGTGAAATAATTATTGATTTTTAAAACGATGATTTTTTCGATTTGATTTGGAATTTCCAACGCATTATCGCAAGAAATCAATAACGTTTTTCGAGTTTCATCAACATCATTCAGTTGATTGAAATATGTAATTTTTCGAATCTTAGTGATGTAATTAGTTGAAGCAATATCACCTTTTTCTACATCTGAAATAACGGTTTGTATGTTTCTGTTAGCTTGTTGCATGGTTAACAGAAAATCGATTTGCCCGTAATTATTTGCCCAATGAATTAGCTTTTCGTTTTTAGCAATAAACAGATTTAATTGATGATACGCGCTTTTATTTTTCTTAAAATCAGATTTTACTTCTTTGACAATTCCTTCTTCTTTGTATAAAAAGCTTAAAAATAATTTTTGTCTGAAATAATTTTCATTTTCTAGTTGTAAGCGAACTTCATCGAATTTAGCTTTGCAATATTTACTGATCTTTTTGGTTCGTTCTGCATAACCAATTCCAAAACGTTCGTCATTTGGCGTAATTCGTTCATCAACATAATCCATGATTTGTCCGTCGTAAATAATAAAATCTCCTTTTGGAATGATTTCAGAATTCCCTTGAATATAAATCGGTAAAATATCTAATTGAAGTTTATCTGCCAAGAAAAAAGCTCCTTTATGAAAACGCAACATTTCGTTTGAATACGAACGCGTTCCTTCAGGAAAAATCATCAAAGAAAAATCGTTTCCTAAACGTTCTTTAAGTTTATCGACATTGCCATCTAAACCTTCAGAAACAGGAAAGAAACCTGCTGCACGAACCGCTCGCCCAAAAATTGGAGAATTGTAAACCCAATCGTTAATTAAATAAACAATGTTTGGATTGTACATTCCAATTGCCAAGGTATCTAAAAACGATGTATGATTAGAAATGATAATCGCTTGTTTTTTAAAGTTTTCGTTATTCGGATTTATCAATCGGTTCTTTACCGTAGGTTTTAAATGCAAAACGCTGTATTGAAAAATAGACATCGCTTTACCAAAAATTTTAAAGCGTTTGTTTTTAGAAACAGGTAATATTTTTAGTAAGATTCGAAGAACAATAGATAATAAAATTCCGAATACAGCATAATAAATAAAAAACACAACAGTTTGTAAAAACAAAATTAAACTAACCGGCGATTTCCCTTTTCTTGGTCGATTGCTGATAACGATTTTAAACAAAATTGGGTAAAAAACAAAAGTGATTAATACCGCAGAAAAAACACCAATTAAGGCAACCGCAGCAATTGATTTTAATGCAGGATGTTGCGCAAAAATCAAAGCGCCGATTGCTAAAATAGTCGTTAAAACCGCTAATAAAATTGAGGTTCTATAAACTTGTAATTCGTTTTTACCAGTTGTATATTCTTTTTGTAATGCACTTGTCATAAATATACTAAAATCGACTCCGTGTCCAAAAATCAAAGTACAGACGATGGTGCTAAAAATATTAAAATCAATTCCGAACAATCCCATCAAACCTGCGGTAATAAAACCTGTAATTGCAATTGGAATTGCGCTGATTAAAACCAATTCAATTCGTTTAAAGAAAAACCAAAGAATGATTAAAACTGCCAAAAATGAATAATTGATTAAGTTATTAAAATCCGAAACCAATTCACCTAAAAAGGTTTCATTCATTTGTTGACGGTCAATTACGGTAATGTTTTTGTCCTGATTGAAAAGAGCTACAAATTCATCTCTTTTTTCTTCAGGAATTTTAACCGTTGTAGCAGCCGTAAAAAACCCATCTTTTTCAGTTATAAATTCGTCAACAAATGCAGGATTTAATTCTTTATAATCCGTTAATTTAAGTGGTTGAAAATCTTTGCGAAGCACATCATAAAATGGTTGATGCGTTGTTGGTTTAAATCCATAAATAGCACCTTCAGAAATAAGTTGTTTTTCAAGATTTTCGATACGATTTGAATCCCAAAACGCATTCCATTTTTCTATTTTTTGTAATTGTTCTTTTTCAGATAAAACAATCTTTCCAACCGATGCGATTTCAAGGACATTCAACTTGTCTTTATTATCAGATAAATTAGCATACAATTCAGAATTGATTTGCAATAAACTATCTAATGATGCGGCATGACTTACTAAATACAAAGCTTTAGAAGTTTCATCTGATGTAGCTTCTAGTTTACGTTCAGACGCTTGTAATACTTTCGGAATAAAATTAATCTTAGATAAATCGTCATCAAAAGAAACTTTTCCGAACGTAAAAAAACTAATTCCGATTAAAATCAAACTAATAGCCAAAAGAACTTTGCTTGAATGAAACGAATATCCAGCCAGTTTATCGATAATTGAACTTTCTTTAAGTTCATTTTTTGAAGGTTTGTACAAATGCGGAATAATCAACAACGAAAAAAATGCCGAAAACATTACAGCAATTGCAGCAAAAATACCTAAATCTTTAAGTGCATCAGAATTGACAAACAACAAACAAATAAAGGCAACAGCTGTTGTAGAGCTGCTCATTAACAAAGGTTTTGTAATTTCTTTATATAACGATTTTACATCGCTCGTAGCTTTGTAATGCGTTAAAATATGTAAGGCATAATCGATTGTAATTCCTAACAAAACGGCTCCAATACTTAATGAAATTGCAGAAATGGAATCTTTATAAAAATATAAAAAGCAAAGTGCAGCAAAAGCTCCAAAAACAGAAGGAAGAAAAATAATAATTGGAATTAAAATTTTTCGGTAAAACAAAACTAACAACAACATCAATGCAGTCATAGAAACGGCAACAGTAGTTAAAATATCGGTTTTAATTTGTTTTGCATTGGCCACTGCAATTAACGATGAACCAAAATAATCTACGGTTACTTTGTTTTTATATTCTTGATTTAATTGCGATTGAATTCCATATAAAATTTCAGAAAACTTAGTGTTTTGTTCGGTTTCGCTTCCTGATAATTTGGGATTTATAAATAGTAATAATTTACTTTCATCTTTAGTTAGCAAAAATCCATCTTTAAGAATAAAGTCGCTATTGCCATTAAAGTTTTGAAGTTTTTTCAGAGCGATAAACGAAATTCCTAACGGGTCGTTTACGATAAAATCTTTTGTTACAATAGATGAAGGCGAAGTTAAAGCTTCATAATTCTGCGAAACTTTTAAAGCGATGCTATCTTTTTGAAGTTTATTTTCAATTTGCTTATAATCGGATGCATCCAAAAACATCGGCAAATTTTCATTCGTAAAAGCAAATGAATGCGTAATAAAATCTTCATCAAAATGACCTTGAATATTTTTGATATAAGCATCTGCAACAGGAATAGTATCTAAAAATTGATTCGCAACCTGAGTTAAATCATCAACGTTTCCTAAAGAATCTTTTTCGATGATGACAGCAATTTTATCTGTGAAATTTAATTGTTGTAAGATTTTTGACGTAACATTTGTTTTCTCATTCTTGGGAATAATACGTGTAATGTCCTCTTCAAATTTAATTTGTGAAGCAAAAAAAGCAGTTATTCCTAAAAAAACAAAAGCTGCAATCAGAGCAAAAGCTTTATTTTTCTGAATCCAAAGGTGTATTTTGTAAAAGAAAATATGCATTTTAATTTCTTTTTTTATGATAAAGTAATAATGAATAACTTAATAATCCAAAAATGGCAGCTGTCGTAACTGCTAAAACCAAACTTCCGATGATGTATTGCAATAGGTGAATCTTGATAAATTCGGTAGAAACCGCATCCCAAGAAAAAACAAAATCGGCTTTTTGAGAAACAAATAAACCACCTGTTTTTAATGATAAATAAACAATTATTGGAATCATTGGTGGAATACTTACATTCGAAAAAACGAATGACAAAACTTTATTTAATCTAAAAACAACAGCTAAAAAAATAGATAAAAACGTTTGAAATCCCCAAAGAGGTGCAATGCCAATAAAAGTTCCTAAAGCGATTGACAAAGCTTTAACTTCGATAGAGTCGTTACTTGCAAGAACATCTTCTTTTATAAATTGTTTAAAGCTTTTTTTTTTGAATTTACGAACAAAATCTCTCGGTTTGATATACAACAATGCAATGGTTACCAAAACGGTATTTAAAACGCTAATTCTTGCAAAGTCTTTAAACGGACGAAAATGCGAAACGCGTTCGGTTGGGTCGTAAAGTACGTCAATCGGAATGTTTTTAACTTCAATTCCTTTCCAAGATGAACGTACAATAACTTCGATTTCAAATTCAAACTTAGGTGTAAAAAAACGATTTGGAATACTTTGTAACGGATACGATCGAAAACCAGATTGCGTATCGGTTAATGTTTTTCCGGTTTCGAACCAAAACCAAAAATTTGAAAATTTATTTCCAAAACTACTTTTCTTTGGAACATTTTCTTGCGTCATATTTCGACTTCCGATTAATAAAACCCGATGTTCGCTTTCTAAAATTTCTTTTTCAAAAAGAGGTAAATTTTCAGGAAAATGTTGTCCATCCGAATCGATAGTTATCACATGTAAAAAACCTAATGTTTTGGCTTTTTCAAAACCAACACGCAAAGCCATTCCTTTACCTTTATTTTTATCGAAATGAATTTGGGTAATTTGTTTATAATCTTCGAGAATTGTTGGCGTGCTATCAGTCGAACCGTCGTTTACAATAATAATTTGGTCTGTAAACAACAAAACGCCGTTGATTACACGGCGTAAAGTTTTTTCGTTGTTATAAGTAGGTATAATAACACAAATACTTAAGTTTAAAGGCTTTTGTGTTATTATTTTATCTGCTGAAATCATTTATTTATTTCAATTTTTTCTTTTCAATTTCTATAAAAGATTTAGATGTTTTAACATACGATTTTATCAATTGTTTGACTTCGTTTGTTTGCGAATCATAAAGCTTTAGAATTTGATTTTTATCTTCGTTGATGTTCATTTTGTATTTCAACATTTTTGGAATGTTTTCTTGAACACTTAAACGAATCATTCGAATTTCAATGTTATTTGGTTCTGCTTTAATTGCTTTTTCAATGTAAGCAACGCCTTTGGTAAAATTTTCTTTTTTAGATTCTTTCGTACCAACATATTTAGATTGCAATGCATAAGCAGCACCTTTATAAGCTAAAATTGTTTGATTACTACCAGAATAATTATCTAATTCATCATAAAATTTAAGCGCATTTTGTTTGCTTGCATTTGCTGTAGCATAAGCTTTTCTGATCTCTGAAAGTGAAATGCTTTGAAACGCAAAAATTGAAACGAATAAGAATAATAACGTTTTCATTTTAAATAGTTTTAAAATTACAAACCAATTTTAATGCCACAGTTTCATCAAAAGTTGTGGTGTTTTTAACTTTGTATTCGTTTGTTGCCGTTTCAGTTATTTCAATACTTAAAATCAAATTAGGATTTACTTCTGGATTAATCAAAGCCATAAATTTTACATTAGAACATTGATTCATAAACAATTTTTTAGAAACAATTTTCTCTGTAATTTCTTTGATTATTTGCAACATACAAACACCTGGCGTTACAGGATTATCGGGAAAATGTCCTTTAAAAATATCGTGCGAAGCATTTAAATGAATCAAAGCTTTGTAGTTTGAATCATTCCTATTTTCTAATTCAGTTAAACTATAAAAATCGTTTAATAACATAAGGTTTCTAATAAGTTGTAAATATACAAGTATTTAGTAAAACGAAATAAAACTTTCTTTTCAGAAAGTTTTATTTATTAAAGGTATAATTTAATCCGATTAAGTAAGATCTGTTTAAATTACTTCCATCGTAATAATATCCACTATTTGTATAAATTGGTTCAATTAATCCTAGTCGCATACGAGCTTCGAATCCTAAATTAGGTGTAATCTGATATCCTAAGCCTAAATTTAAAGTTAAATCAATTCCTACATTCGAATCGTAAGCAAATGAATTATAGTAATAATCATTATTGTAATAATTTAAATATTCATTCGGATTCTGAGAAACTTTGATATCCAAACCTGGTCCAACATGAAAATTAAATTTATCAACATTAAATTTATTGATGAAGTTTAACGAAATGTAATTTAATTTTACATCATCTGTTCGAACAGTTTGTACATTATAATTTCCATTCTGAACTTCCAACCATTTATAATTTGTGGCACCTTGACGTAAATACATCACTTCAAATTGCATATTATAAACTTTAGATAATTTTAATAATCCATAAGCACCTACATAAAAATCACTTCTGTAATCTGCACCAATGTTTGTAATCGTCGAAGCAGAATATCCCGCTTTTACACCAGGTTCAAAAGTAACTTGCGCATTGGTTTGTGCGAAAGCAAAAAACGCAAGTGCTAAAACTAATTTTTTCATAATTTATTGTTTGATTAATTGAATGGTAATTGGCCAATTTTTGTGACTGATTGTAATTTCTGAACAAGAATCATTGCTTATCTCATTAAAATCAAAAGTAACAATTTCTTTATGTCTTTTAAGTTTTTTTATTTGAAATAATTCATTATCCATTATTTTATAAGAATATTCTAAATTATTCTTTTGATATTTAGCAAAATATTGAATTTCTGAATTTGAAATAGATTTAGAATTCGTTTGAATATGAGATTGTAACAAAATACTAAAATCGCTTTCAAGTGTTTTGATAAGCAACTTTTTATTTAAGTCGTCTAAAACATAATTGACTTTAAAATCGTTTTCAGAAATCGTAAAATCAATCAAAGTATTTCCGAAATCAGAACTTAAAACCACTCGATGCGAAGTTTTATCAATTTTTTTGGCAATAAAAAGTCCGGTAAATTCTTTAGAAAAAGCATTTATTTTAGCTTTATAAACGTAATCTATATCCGGATTATTAAAAAATGGGTTTATAACAATTTCTGAAGTAGATTCACTTCCAATAATTTGTTTAGTTTTACAAGACCATAACGTATTACAAACTAAAAACAGAAGGATTAATTTTCGCATTTTCTACTTTATTTTTGAAAATAATTTTTGTGTAATCATCTGAAGGTTCAATTAATTTAACTTCAGAAACAGTGTATACGTTAGATTTAAAAAATAATTCAACACTTTTAATATACTTGGTTA
>Ga0233372_1000828_pt1 | contig 13050 bp, 16 predicted proteins | sample ElkDunMinimDraft_4_FD_191538 | JGI IMG/M metagenome (GOLD analysis project Ga0233372, IMG submission 191538) | Fecal eukaryotic communites from dung pellets of Tule Elk in California, USA - Elk Dung D8 | ecosystem: Host-associated > Mammals > Digestive system > Large intestine > Fecal | place... | reverse complement strand
CTGGTTCATTACTTGCACCTGTTAATCTATTACCAAAATAATAACCAGCTTTTAGTACAGTTGCGGTAACTGCTTCACCACCACCTGATCTTGTAGTTGTAACTATGTCTGATTCATTAGTTATAGCTGGTATATGACCAGTAGGATCAGGAGTTATATCCCATGCTGTACCATCTGTGTTAATTCCTTTACACTGTGAACCTGCCCATTTTAAATACACAAAAGCAATATTACGTCCACCGCCACCGCCACGACTAAAAGGGATAACTGTATCAGCACCGTCCAATTTCAGCAATAACTGTTTATTAGTTTCGTCATAGGCGATTCCGTTAGCGGTTACAGCCGTATAAGACGCCTGCTCTGCATCTTCAACCTGTCCACTAAAAGTGTCAATCTTAGTAGGAAGCTGGGATACCATAATATCCGTTACATCAAGCTTCAACTTTATTGTGTCAGTCTGAAGATTATTGATATCTGTCATCGCCTGTCCCATGTTAGCCATTAACAGATTTATATCTGTTTTGGCATCAAGAACACTTGATTTAAGATCAAGTACACTCACTTTGAGGTCATTAACCTCAAGTGTAAGGGCATCTGCCTGCTGCTTTGCCGCAGTAGCATTAGTTACTGCTCCATAAAGTGCGCTATCAACTCTTTCAAAAGCCTCATTTGTATCAAGAAATGTGCTCTTATCTCCTGATGTGGGCTGAGGTAAACCATAATGCGTTGTTTCATTGCTGTAAGCCATTACGACTCCTTTCTGGTCTAATATTAGACCTCTATACCTAACGTTTTTGACTCCTGATTAGTCAACCCAGTTCCGTTTGTGTTGACAAATCCTACAATATCATCGTGTGTAAGATAGCCTGCAGGATTAGTATTGTATGTCAAATAGTCTGCATTTGTCAAGTCAAGTGCTTCAAATTCTTCATTAGTCAAGTCAAGGTCAATAAATTGCTGATTTGTCATAGTGCCGTGGAATAACGTTAAGAGAAAAGAGTCAGCGTTATACGGAATAGTTTTTGTTCCATAGAACGGGTGAACTGTTCTTCTTACTCCAAAATCCTCGATTATCCATCTAAGATTTATTGCTATGTCATAGTTACATAAATTTAGTGCAGCGAACTCCTCATTGGTCAAATTGTAATCTTCTAATTCATGATTATGTAATCCGCCATATCTTTCTGCTTCATATAAATCTCTAACTACTGTTTCATGATTTTCATATCTTGCGCGTAGCGGATTATAAATCATTGGTAAATCAATATTATCTAAAATTTCATTGATAATATCAATTTGATCCTGAAGATTTTTACGCAACAATTCTATTGCACCAGTGAGTTCGATTCTTAATTTATCGTCTTCGAGATCACTGTATTCTTTAAGCATTTTCAGTTTTTCGTCAAACGCATCAAAATACAGTTCAATCGCTTTAAGTCGATTATCGAACTTATTAAGTTCATAATCTACCTCTTCTTTATATATTTTCAGCTTTAAATCGAACTTTGTTTCGAATCCAGCCAACGCTTCTTTAATATACTGATTGATAACTGTTTGCAGATTAGCCCATTCTCTTCTAAGTTCGTCTGCTATTGCTTCAACAGCTTCAACTCTTTCGGTCAAATCTTCAACAGACTCGACTACGATATTGTATCGATCAATTAGTTCTTTTAATCGTCTAAGAACTTCTCGCAAATCGCTATCATATGTGTTAGCGTTCGGAAACTCGAAATTGCCAAAAGCCATAGTTGCTCCTTTCTGGTCTAATATTAGACCTAATATACTCCTAGACAAACAGCTTTTTCTAGTCTAGTGATAATCCAATCATAAATGTCAAATTGTGCTGCGTCTCTTGCATCTTGTAGCATTTTTGAATAGTTTTCTGTCCCGTCTTTTCCTGTATGCACTAAAGTATGCTCTTCTGTTCTATCTCCAGTGAAAGCGTCTGTACGCCCCTCGCTCCTCTCGTTATGTATTGTTTCATTTTCTTCTGCTTTACTTTGCGGCTGGTATTCGTCACTGTCATATGCGCTTATTGTATTTTCTATTGTGTCATTTGTTGATTGGTCTGATAGAGCAACAAGACTATTCGTATCATTATTTACGTCATTCCTTGTTCCATCGTAACTTTCTGTCCAATTTATATTATTGAATGGGTCTCTTAAATCGTAACCGTCTTTAACATCAAGTAGTTGTTTAATCATTGGATCGTATTCAGTGAACCAATTATCAATAGCGAATTTCATCATTTCACTATCGTTATATAATGGATACAGAACGCCTAATCTTATCAATATTTGATTATTCATAAGTGTTCTACTTAGCCTATTGTCCAATGTATAGTCTTGTAACATAGCAAACAGACTATCCGATTCATGAGCCATTTGATATAGTTCTAGTGAATCTCTAAACTTGAACATCTTATCCCCTTTCTGGTCTAATATTAGACTCTGAACCTATTGATTTCCCTCTATATGGCATAGTTATTGACAGATTTATTTCTGGAAACATTTTGTTTACTTTTTCACAACATAGCTCTAAATTTTCAACCCAATATGCTGTATTAACCATTAGCTCTTCATTATTTGAATTTACTTCATCGGCATTAAGTCGTTCTCTTTTGTCAGTATTTGCGTTGTTTACTCCAAATTCTGTCAAAAATTCTTCCATAATTCTACGCTTTTCGATATGTATATCTCCAGCGATATACATATCTTTTACTTTATTAGCGTAGAACGTGGGATCATTATTATTTATATCGTCGGTGCGCATGAATACTGCGGGTTCGCCTCGTGATATATCTTCATACATTTTACGTAGTGATTCTGCTTCTGCTTTTGATCTCGCTCCAAATATAAATGCCGTTTTACTGTTCATTAAATTTACGTCGATTGCGGCATCACATTGGGCAAGTTGTTCTGCGTATATATTTAATATTGGCACTATATTTGCAAACACTTTATCGTCATTTAAATAAACAAGTTCGCAATCTTTACCGATAGTTCTTCGAAATGTCTTTAAAATAGGATTTGCTACATTGATATCAGTTGCTCTTTCAAAAAGATTTACTCCAAATGTGCCGCAATTTAAAGGCACTACACCTACTCCTGTATCTGTTACGCAGAATTTTCCACGTATTAACAAACAATCTAACATGTAGTCTTTATCCCAATTATCGGGGCAATCTATTTTAAATAATGATTTTGCTTTGCGTAGAAGTATCCACCAATAATATCCAGTGCGTGCTGTTAATTGAGCATTAACATCATTCGGCTTCATTCCGAACGCTTCTTTTAATGCGTCCCAATAATCTGTTACTTTATCTTTAATCTTCTTTGACATTTCTACCCTTTCTGGTCTAATATTAGACCTATTCAATAAAGAATCCGCTACTGAGATAACCATTTATTAGTTCTGCTATTACTTTCAAATCATCTATTACAATGCTAGGTGACTTGCACTGACAGAATCCACTCAATCCTGCTAATTGTCTATATTTATTACATGGCAATCCTAAAACATCTCTATAGTTTCCTAAACCATTTATCGGGACTCTGTATTCTCTGCGTAATTTTATTCTGTCAAAATAGAGTGGTACATATCCACTGATTCCTGTTGTAGAACCACCTAATGAAACTTCTGGTCTCGCTTCCATAAATCCTGACATCATTGTATTAACAGTTGAGCCAACATTCATGTCAAATCTGCCCCAAGCATTTCCGTGACCAGTTACGTCTGACGCTTTTGGACCTCTCATTATAGTATTACCTAATGCGGCTGCACCTGCGGTATTTACTCCTAATGATGCCGATGCTCCTAGTGATATAGAACTTGCTACCGCTGAACCAATTCCTTTTAGCGCGGATATGTCAATATCTCCATTTTGACCCCAAGGCACTGTTGAATAACAGTTGCCATTAAATGATAGTATTTTTCTTGTGGAATCTCCTAGAAAAACAAAACCTGTTATATCTCCGGTGGCTACCGCTACATTATATCTAACTGATACAGATATATCTCCATCGTCTTTACCGAACGCATATATTGCGTCAGCAGGTAATTCATAAATTCCACAGAACGGTATTTCAATAATATATCTTGAGCATTGTCCGCTATATGTGTAGTCTAATTTATTTATTCCTAAACCTAAATCTACATGGATAGGGTCTTCATGTATTACAGTTTCATAATGGACTAATTTACCATTTGCTCCTGTTATCGGAGTGTTCCCCAATATTATATTAACATCTTGTGATGCGTACATAATGTCTACCATACATATTTGTACTGATGATATTGCATCTATTGGTGCTAATAAATATAATCGCATTTCGTCCCAAAATTGTAAATTACTTGGGTCTGTAAACCATGTTGCTAGTCGAGCTGCATTTGCACCATCTATCCAATATATTGATGGTAATGGTCTACCTGCGGATATTGCTGTAACTATTAAATGTGGATCTTCCGCCCACGGCAACATTGCTGTATTAGATTGTGATTGCGCAACTTGATAGAATGTCTGTCTATTGTCGTTTATCTGCATATCATAGTCGCTTGAACTATATGTTACGAATTGTCTACTTGCTAATATTTCCTCTCGTCTAGTAGCAAGTACATCAATTTCGCAATGTAATGTAGCAGCTCCATCAATATCTATTTGAATATCTCTTATGAAATAGTACCTATTATCAAAAGTTTTACAATAATTATATGCGTTAGGGTCTTTGACTCCTTGTAAAAATAATACAGGATAACAAACCGTAGTATCACTACTTGACCCGAAAGTTCCAACATAAGGAGCGTTTTGCTTAATGGTACACTGAGTGATTAAGCCACTCCCTGCCGTCGGACGTTTTGTACTGTTTATCCGCTTTGAAAATTTGTATAACTCAATTTGCATAATAACTCCTTATAACAAACATGTAACGTTGACAGTTACCTTGGTCTAATATTAGACTTTATAGCGTCTAGGTAGTAGTCGATTTCTTAACTCTTCTTTGGTCTAATATTAGACTCATTCCGCCGTGGGGAGTCGAACCCCACAATAGCCGTGGGCGGAACTCGCTTAAAGCGAATCATAGTGAGGAGTACGACACTATGCCAGCAAGAATACGATACCGTTCTCGCTCATATCATTAAAGCGAGCGTCGTTGGTGTGATAGAATGTATTCCAATATGCTCCACGAGCATTTACCGGTGTGGTAAGCACTTCAGTCTCTTTTCTGAATGTGCCAAGAGCATCACGATCATGCAAGAAAGCGATAACATTTTCCACTTCGGTTTCGTCGCCCTCTTCACCGATTATGATATTTCCGGGTTCATCAGCAGCCTGCCAATAAGGCACTTTGATGAAGTCTTCAAGTTTTACATACTCATCATGGAAAGCGGCATACTCTACCTGTGTTTCCATAGCAAGCTGGAAGTCTGCTCTTACAACAAATCGCTGGTCTTCTCTAGGTGTATGTCTCTGAAGTCCCTCTTTATTGAACTGAGTTGACATCATTTCCATCTGAATCATCTTCAACTTAATCTGCGCTACTGCATATCTAAGGAATGATTCACTTAATAATGCTTCATCAGCGGTAAGAGATTCTCCCGATGCAGTATTGTACATAGTAAGTAACTTTACTTTCTGAGTTTCAGCAGTATTTGCTATGAAGTTATTCATGCACATTCTTGCTAAATTCTCCTGTGAAAGCTCAAGAGCGTTCTGTGCTTCGCCATTTACAGCACTGATAAATGACATCATTGCAGCTTCATTCAAAAATGCTTCCTTGAGCCATCTATACTGTGTAGTAATCTTAAAGTCATACGGACTACGTACTACAAAGAACTTCTGATGTGCTACCGGCTTAGTTACGATATATGGATCTATGCTTTCTCCGTCTACCAATTCAACTGAAGCATCGACTACCGCCTGAGGCATATCAACTTTTACTTTCTGAAGTATTGCACCCCACTCTACATCTGTGAGTGCCATATCAGCAAGTTTACTCTGATATCTGCGGTAACTGATTATTGAACGACCTATTCTCTGAACCAGAGTATTAAGGAATGGCTCTGTGTTAGCGGTAGAGGATAATACCTGATTACCCATAGCAATAAAAGATGCTGTATCAACAGCCTTTATTGCCTGCTCTCCCATTGTCTGTTCATTGACATCATTCACAATTTCATACAACTGTGTGGTTTCCATAAAACTCCTTTCCGGTCTAATATTAGACTCTCTTAAAAGCTGCATTTAAAGCGTCTACAGCGTTTAATGGCTGTGAATCTCCCTTTCCGTTTAACGCTAACTGCATATTTAACTCTTTTAATGTTTTGATTTCTGTTTTAAGTTCCGTTATCTTGCTGTCCTGTTTGTCCAGTAAATCTTTCATTTTTGAAAGTTCTGTTTCTTCTGAGTTTTCGTTTCCAAGATTCTTTTCATACTTGGAAAAATCTGTGCCAGCGTCTTTGGCTTCAGCATCTTCTGTCTCATTTACATCTTTTACATTCTCTTCTGCCATCATGTACTCCTTTCTCCTGCCCATAGATGAACACCAATCTTGCGGCTGACCGAGCCACCTCACTTCTTCTGGAAGTTGGTCAAGAGGTATATCGGATTGGCGTTCGTTTATAGGCAGGTCTAATATTAGACTATCTGTCTATTTTAAGTGTCTGTTCGATTGCTGACCTTGTGTTGTAACTATCAAATGTTATTTGGTCTGCTCCACAATAAAGAATATACTTTCCTCTAAATAATTGTCTGAAGCGCACGAACTCAGTTTTTAATAAATGTCTTTTTGCGTGTTCTTTAGTTTTTGCTATATGTAATGTGTTGTTGGTTTTATTTTGATATACGCAATAGTCATCATAAGATATGAGTGGCTTATAATCACGCTGGTTGAAGTTCTTTTGTATCAAATAAAGTCTTTCGTTGTGGAAGTTTGCTGTTAATGCTGATTCTGTAAATTCTTTATCCGCTAATTGATATAATGCACCTTTACGCTTTTCTGCAACTATTCCAACATCTTCAACTAATTCTATATATAAGTGCCTATTCCTTACAGTTCTACGTTTTTCTCCATTTCTAACCATTTCCTCGATTTCTTTTGTAGCATTTAATGCTAATAAGATTTCATCATCAAGCGCAATAGCATTGGCTAAAAGATAAATTCTTATTGGCTTTCCGCCATTTAATTCTCGGTTACGGTTAGCGGTTTCGATAAAGTTTAGAAAAGCATCTCCTCTATTTTTCATTTTTCTCACGTGTTTTTCCGGTATAAATTCTTCAAATACGCAAGTGTCCACATCTGATAAATCTATTGAACGTACTCCTGCAAATGTTGATAAACCAAATGCGTATCCTATTAACTCACCATCGCCCTTGTCATCTTCAGCCAATCCATATCTATCATAGAAAGTTCCTATACCTAATTCTGAAGAAAATCCACCAACTATGTCAGTTCCATACATTGTGTTTATTGACTTAAATGCGTTACCTACTTTAGTTGTAGCAATTTTTGCTTCTCTGTCGGTGTTTCGAAGATATATAAATCTTTTTCCTAATTCTCTATAATTTATAAATTGACGTAAAGTTGTAAATGTTTTACCTGTTCCACGTGAGCCTATGAATATTTGAAAATCCATATCTGAACGAGAAGTTGTGTCAATATATAATGCTTTCTTGTCCTCTGCCGTTGTCAATTCTATCATACTGTTCTCCTTTAATGCAGGCTACTTGCTATGGCTGCCTGCAAGGTCTAATATTAGACCAGCTTCAGCGTAATGAATGTACGTCCCTGCTTAGACTCCTGTGCAACGAACTCAATATCTACTGTCTCAAGATTTTCCTCTTCCATATAGTCAATGAGCATCTCGATACCGCGAATTGCTGTTCCGGAAATACCAGTATAAACTGTTCCGTCTGTTGATACAAGAAGTCCTACCATCTGTGCTTCACCGTCCTGATTAGGTCTCTCGTCTACTGCTGCTCCACGTACTGTAATCTGCGCACCTGCCTTTGACTGCATAGGTACACCTGCGATTGAGTTGAAATTGTCCTTTGCTGTGAAATTGAATGACTTTACCATTGTTTTGTTCTCCTTTCATGGTATGTTATTTTATTGGCTTTTGCCATAGCAAGTCTAATATTAGACCTCAATAAAGAGGTTGTTTTAGTGAGTTTATCAATTCTTCATAGTCATCTGTTAGTCCGAATGTGTATTCTACATTTCTGATTGCTATTGATGAGCCTGTTAGTATTCTCACTTTTTGTTTTTTCTGTGGGTCTGTTACAGTAATATAATAAGGTTGTTTAACGTTGTTAAAATGTGCAGTTGTTCTGCCTGAATTATCAGATGGTACTACAAAACCTTTACGGAAACATTTTAATCCGCCCTTGTCTTTTATATAATTAGCGCCTTTTGATTTTGATAATCCAGCAACTGTTATTTGTAGTTTATCATTTTCGTCAACATATCCGTACTTCTTACTACCCATTGATATGAATTGTTTGTATGTGCCATCATCTTCCCATAATCCTAGGTCGAATACTTTACCGTCTGGTCTTACATAATGTGTATTGAATCCGCATAAAGATGTTTCTTTTCTTATTTCATCATTCAGTTTCTTGAATAATTCCTCATGCTTTCCTGAGTCGTCAAAATATTTTGCGGAATCAGTGTCACAATATACCATATCAGTTCCTAAATCATCTATTGCTTTTTGCAATCTATTTCTACAATGAGCTGTTACCCACACTCCCCATTGATATGCTAGGAAAGTTGATTTAGACCTATAATACTCATTTAATGATTTTGATAAGTCGGGTAACTCTACTGTATATGGTTCTTTTGAGTTTTCGTGATACTCTATATTGTGATTAACAATATCGGTAAGCATCATACCAAATAATGCATTGATTTTATTCTTTTCTTTGTTGTATAAGTATTCATCACCGCCTTTTAAGTCACATTTAAGTTTATATCTATCAAATATGTATTGTCTATATTCGTCTGGTAAGTAACCATATTTTGCAGAAAATAAATACCTAATCTCTACGTCTTCCCACTCATATTGGTTACTTATTATTCTGTAATCAATATCTGTTAAGACTAAACCTACACGTTTTCCTGAGAGTACTCTGCCGTTATCTCCTCTTATTTGTGACATTTCAATACATTTCGCTTTCGGAATGTATGGTACTGTATTTATCGTTTTTATTTGTAAATTTATGAAAGTTATGTCTATTATTAGAGCATAATTGGGGTCTAATATTAGACTTTTTAATAGTGCAGGGTCTCTTCGCAAGAATCCTTTTATTGGAAATTTGCATTGTAACATAACCGCAGGATATGCTGAGGACATATCTTTTGATTTTAACATATCATAGATTTCGGAAATATAATATGGATTACCGTGTGCGTTTCCACCACGCCTTGCGGTTTTTAATAATGTGTATGTGTAAGGATACAAGCGTGAATCTCTGATTTCGTAAATATTCTTTTTGTTAGATTGCATCGCTGCTCTCGCTTCACGTCTAACATATCCTGTTGATGTGAACGGTATTGTTGCCAAAGTGTCATGATTATGTTTTAATTGATATTCAAGCGTTTCGTGTAAACCTATTACATCATTTGCCGAATATTCAATCTCGTATTCTGTCAAGTCTGTTATTGGTGTTCTAAATTTCGAATAATCAAATTTGTCTCCCGACAACTTAAAATGTGTTGCCGTAGGGCAAGTTGAGATAAATTTATCAAGGGACATATTTGATAATTTGTATGAACACCTAAATTCTAAACCATTTGTTGTTACAACTCGTAAAGGCTTATTTTTGTCAGTGCAAAATACATCACTGAATTTTAAGAATGACCTCATAAATTGAAACTCAAATGGCAGATTATGGACGTATAAAACTAAATGTAACTGTTCGTCAAGATTTAATGATTCTGATAAATTTGTCGTAAATGCTATAAACTCTTCCCAAGTTCTACCAAGCACAAGTTTATTATCTACATAGAGTTGCCAAATATACATAAAAGCATAAGGTTCAAAATCTTCAATTTTGTCTTTTGGATATACTGAAGTTGTTTCTATGTCGAATGTGGCGAACTCATTGTATAAATATGTTAAACCTCTTTTAGTTTTACGAGAACAAGTTCCGTATGTTTTCATGTTATTGGCAAGTTCTATGTAGTTAAATGACTGTGCAGTGTAGTATTGCATTACCTGAACCTCTTGTGTATTATATCTCTCCGTATTGATACGTCTATTGAATCTGTTGAATTTGAAATATCATCAAATATTTCTTGAACTAATAGTGCCATATTTTGTGCGGTATCTAATTCATCTGTTCTGATTTTTACTTTTAAGATAAATTCTTCGTCGTTTATATAGTTGTGTTTTGCCATGTTATTCCTCACTTTCTGCTATGTTTGTTACTGCTTATCTTCCCATTCCTTTATTTTCTCAATGACTTCTGATGCGTGATGACGCTTAATAATATTGTACGAAAAATCTCCTATTATTTTCTTTAAAACATCATCAGAAAGACCACCGTCTTCAGTTTCAAGAACTATCTTTCTTACACATTCCCATGTATCATAAAGACCTTTCTTATATGCTCTATCTTCTGCTGCACTTGATCCCTGCTTGAACCCCTCTTCAAATACTTGTTCTATTAAGTTATCCACTGTTTTCTTAATACTGTCTATCTTTATATGATTCATTTTTGTCGCTCCTTTCTGAACATGCTGCTTTGTGGTCTAATATTAGACTTACATTGTTTTAAAATAGTCGTCATAATCTAAGTGTCCACTTAAAATTGCATCTATTTTATCTGATATTTCGTCAAATGTTGCGCCTGATTCTATATCGTCTGTAATTGTCGATAATACGTCTTCAACTGATTCATATGTTACCGATATTAGTTCTCGTAAACCACCGTCACCCATTAGGTGAACTAATTCTCTTTGCGTATTTTCTGATAAACTATCTCTATTTATCCAACCATAAAAATCCATTTGGTCTAGGAATCTATCGGCTTTTGCTTTAGCACCTGATACTGTAGATTGTTCTGATGATAAAAATAGTCGTGTTTCTCTTGCTGTTGTCATAAAATCGTCAAGTTTTTTATCTATACTATTTTCGTCCCAATTTGTCTTAAAAGATCGTCTATTCATTCCGAATAATGCTATATCTGCTCTATCATAAGCAAACATATCATATCCAGCATTTTTTAACGATCTCATTCTTGAGTTGGTTAATTTTGCATAATCGTTTGTAATTGTTATCAGTCGTGCTTTTGCTTTTTCGTTTCCGTTGAGAAAATCTCTTATCAGTGATTGCATTGTAGTTCCAGATATTATATCATTCCGTTTCTTACTCATGTTATAACCTCAAATGATTCTATCATCGCTCTGTTTATACCGTATTGGGTTATACCCGAATAGATGTATTTTCTTGTTTCAAAATTTATCGTTATGTATGAGTGATGTATTTCGATATTATTGATAAAATTATCAGCTATGAAAACTTTATCATCTGTATCTATCAATACCTGCTCAAATATTCCCATTACTTCTTGCTTAATGTGACTATCTTTTGTAGTTATTATCAATTTCATATTGGTTCTCCTCTTCTAAGTTCCATAGTTATAAAATCGTAAAAATAACCATAACCTGCGCTGTATCCTAGTTTGATTGTGCCATCATCAATATCGAAAAAATATCTTGGCATTATTCAGCCTTTCTTAGTCTAATATTAGACTTAGAGTTCTCTTATCAGTAGTTCTGTAAAGTCTTTCGTCGTTGCATCTATCCTTGTGTTGTCGTAAATGAATCTGATAAAATGACTATCGACTATCGCAATTTCAACATCGGTTTTTATCATTATCGCGCCGACTAATTTTATTGTGTCGTCTATCATCTTATCTTTTATCATTAAGTCTTTTAAGTTCTTGTTAGGTTTTGCTATTATAATTCTTTTCATTTTAAGTCCTTTAAAAGTGGCTAGAGGTCTAATGTTAGACCCCTAACCCTTGTAGTACTTGCTTACTTGCCAAGTTCAATGTATACATACTGTAAGCCGTTCACCGCCTGTTCTTTAAGCCACTTTGCGAGATTGTCTTTTTTAACCTTATTGCCGCCAAGTGCGTCTAATACGTCATTAAGCGATATTGTTGCGTAGTTCTTTTCGGGGTTTTCGGGCTCGTTTGTTTCGGGCTCGTTTGTTTCGGGCTCGTTTGTTTCGGGCTCGTTTGTTTCGGGCTCGTTTGTTTCGGGCTCGTTTGTTGTTAATGCAGGCTTAAATACCTCTATTATGTCATTTACTGACATATCAGGAGTGATACCCCTTTCTGTAATCTCCGTGTTGGTGTGTGGTTTGAGTATCTGCAATTTTGCGAAGCCATACTCGCGCCACTTGTCGGATATCACATAAGAACCGCCTTCAGAAAATCTCTTCGATAAAGCTATCATATTCATAGCGGAACTCGCGCCAATATTTAACTTATCGGAGATATATTCCTTAAAGTTGGAATAACCATCACGCAAGTGCGCTTTACCCTCGGAAAGTTCCCGGACCAAGGGTGCGAGGTCGAATACACTGTTATCCATCTGCGCGCGAATAGAATTGATTTTCTCCTCAATCGCTCTCTGCTGTGTCTCAGTGATTGTGATTACCTCGATTGTTTGCTTGTTTCCCTTTGCCATTTTGTACTCCTTTTCTGGTCTATTATTAGACCCTATTGCTATTTATAGAACGTGCGTTCACTCGAACGTTTGTTCTAGTTACTAAAGTTGTACGCAAACTAAACCTAAATGTTTCACGTGAAACACTTAAATAGAACGTATGTTTGCATTTTTCAAGGTTCGTGGCGGAATCGCCGACCCGATTGGGTGTAGGGTGAATGCCCTTGCCTATGGTCTAATTATAGCCGCTACGGGGCCTAATTGCAAGTACTACATTTGCATGTACTACATTTAATACAATACTGTTAGTATGCACTAATATATTGTGCTTAATATTATTGTGCACAATTTAATTGTGTGCAATCTAATTGTA
>Ga0233372_1000827_pt1 | contig 13051 bp, 10 predicted proteins | sample ElkDunMinimDraft_4_FD_191538 | JGI IMG/M metagenome (GOLD analysis project Ga0233372, IMG submission 191538) | Fecal eukaryotic communites from dung pellets of Tule Elk in California, USA - Elk Dung D8 | ecosystem: Host-associated > Mammals > Digestive system > Large intestine > Fecal | place... | reverse complement strand
CGTAAACGAATCGGCAATATTTAAATGATTCAATCCTAATTTCATATCGAACGTTGGAGTAGCCGTTTTAGTCGAAACAGTTCCGTTCATCGCAATCATTCCACCAAAAATGTCAGTTTTTACATTCTTTAATGATACAGCCTCGTCCTTAACAATTAAAGTTCCTTGAACATTTTTTAGATTTAATTTGTCATAAATCACGGTAGCAGCCTTAGCATTTATTGTACAATCTAAAAATGATGGTACTTTTAGAGCTTCATTTTCGGATACTGGTTTTGTGGTCTCAGGCTTTTCTTCAGGCTTTTCTTCAGGTTTTGTTTCTGTCTCAGCTGCTGTAGGACTACTGGTCATAAAATCATTGACAGCTAAATAATTAGAAATCATATTAAAGTTACCTCTTAATGTTTCTTTTTTAAATAAGAATCCGTAGAAATTATTTAAGGCTCCGGTAACGTTTAAATCTGATTTTCCTGTTTTTAAATCGAAAGCATTTAAAGTAATATCTTTAGTATTAAAAGTAAAGGCTGCTTTATTAATTAAAACCGGATTTGCCATTTCTGGTCCAGAATATTTGAAATTTGTTAAAACAAGAGATCCTGAATTATAAACGTTTTGATACTGTTCTTTTTCTATTGAAAGCATATCAAATTTTGTAGTAATATTTGCCACTAAAATCCCTGATAAAGGAAAGTCTAACTTGATAGGATAAGCTTGAGATAGATGTCCTAAATTAATTCTACCGTCGAGTTTTGCATCAACTAAAACATTTTCGATTATATTTTTAATATTGGCAGACGCAGCAAATTTATCTTCATCTATTTGAAAAGAGAATTTATTAATATCTACATAGGTATCATTTAATATCCCTGATTTATTGATTACATCTACATCGATAAATATGTTTTTAACCGCTTTAGGTAAATCTGGATATTGAAATGACGCATTATTAGATTTCATAGCGATATCAAAAGCTGGAATAGTTTTTTCAGTTAAATCACCTTTTACAGTACCCGAAACGCTAAAATCGCCATCGGTTTTAACATTAGAAATTAATCCGGCGTAGGCTTCGGGAATTAATCCTAAGAAATTTTTAAAAGTAGATTCTGGGGTTTTAAAAGATAGATCATAAGTTTGACCAGCATCTGTTAACTGAATAAATCCGTCAAACTCTAAAGGTAACTGATTAATTAAAGCCTTATTTTCTTTAAAAGAATACTTTTGGTTGTTTAAATCAACTCCAATAATAGCATCTAATTGTAGCTTAACATTATTTAAATATTTTACACTATCCATTTCAAAAAATAATGAAGTTGTAGTTTGAGTATTTAAATCGGCAACCTGATTTACAAAACTTCCAGAACCAGTATGCATAATACTATCCAAAATCATTTTCATTTTTGATCCTTGATCTTCGAAAGCAAAACGTAAATTATCTACTTGGTAGCCATCGATTGCCAATGCTAATGGAGAAGATCCATCCTCGGTAGTTGGAGATTCAACTTCATCGGTTTTTAATGCAATATCAAAATTACCAATACCTTCTTTATTGAAAATAATATTAACGATTGCATTTTTTGCATAAACACCACCAATTTCCATAGCCGAACCATCTCCTTTAAAAAGTTCAGTTACAGACATTTTTAAATTTAATTCATTAGCATAAAACAAAGTATCGCCTTCAAATGGAACTTTATTAATAATTGCTAAATCAGTAATTTGTACAGTTGCTCGTGGAAAATTTTTAATCAAACTAATATCAACATCGCCAATTGCTATTTGAGCATCAACATTATCGTTTACAACAGAAACTACTATATCTTTTATTTTGTCCTTAAACAAAAAAGGAATTGAAACTAATGCAATAATGAACACTAGTAAAAAAACACCTAAAATCTTTAAAATTTTTTTTCCCATAATTCTTTAAAATACAAATGTAAATTACTAAAAAAACGAAAAACCTTCAAAATTATTATTTCTAATAACTAAGAAGGTTTAAATGAAAACTCAAAAATTAATTAATTACAATTTGATAAGGCAATATTGCTTGTACACCTTTAATTTGTTGCATGTTTTTATATTGTTGCATCGCTTTAAACGCTTGGTCTCCAACATAATTTTTTATCAATGTTTCTTGTGATTGAATCATATTAAAGGTAAATATTTTACCTAAAAACGAACCAAAATCTGTTTCATATAATGGATAATCAACTAATTTGTAGGTTTCTACTTCGGCAAGTTTTGCAGCTTCAGTAATTGCATTGTCTAGATTTCCTATTTCATCAACTAATCCGTTAGCTTTAGCCTCTGTACCTGTCCAAATTCTACCTTGTGCAAGTTCATTTACTTGCTCTTTAGTCATATTTCTACCAGCAGCAACACGAGTTATAAAAGTATCGTAAACTTTTTCAATACTTTTAGTAATGTTATTTCTAAAGTCCTCTGTCATTGGTTCAAAAACTGAATATCCAACAGCTTGTTCGTGTGTTTGAACTTGTGAAGCATGAACTCCGATATTATTTGAAAGTGTAGAAATATTAGGTACAACTCCAAAAACACCGATAGAACCAGTTATGGTAGCATTATCAGCAAAAATTTTATTTGCATTACATGCAATATAATATCCACCAGATGCAGCCACATTACCCATTGATACAACTACTGGCTTTACTTTTTTGGTTAATTCAATTTCTCGCCAAATTAAATCTGATGTCAAAGCACTTCCACCTGGGCTATCTACACGTAAAACAATTGCTTTTACATCATCGTTTTTTCTTGCCTTTTCTAAAGATCTACGTATCGATCCTTCACCAATATAACTTACATCACCTTCGCCAGGCATGATAGTTCCTTGTGCAAAAATCACGGCAATTTTTTCGCTTTTGCTATAATCTGTTGCTGTGTTTGCTACTTCAAAAGCATAATCATTAATTTTTACAGAGTTATAATCTTCGTCTTTAGAAAGTCCTAAAGCTTTTTTAATACCGTTATGATATTGATCTTCATAAACAACCTTATCAACCATTTTATAGGTTAGTGCATCTTCTGGATATTGGGCTAATAAATTATTAGCAATTTTGTTTAATGTATCTACACTAATATTTCTAGATTTAGAAATATCGGTACTAATTGTAGACCAAATTGAGTTTAATAATGCTAAATTTTGTTCTTTATTCGCTTCGCTAATAGAATTTTCTATATACGGTTCAACAGCACTTTTATATTTACCGTGACGAATAACTTCCATTTTTATTCCTGTTTTTTCTTGTAAATCTTTAAAGAATAAAATTTCTGAGCCTAAACCCCTAAAATCTAATTCGCCAACTGGATTTACATAAACGGTATCGGCAACAGAATTTAAATAATACTGACCTTGACTGTATGTATCTCCATAAGCAACAACAAATTTATCTGCTTGCTTAAATTCATTTAATTTTTCACGAAGTTCACCTAACTGAGCCAGTCCTAAATTAATAGTTCCGTTAATAATTGAGATACCTTTTATTTTATCATCAACTTTAGCGGCATCAATAGCACGTAAAATATCAACAAATCCATCGTTATTAACTTGTGTAAAATCATATTTTTCTATAAAATATTGTCCAGAATAATCAGCAGCAATTTTAGAAAGATCTAATTCTATTACCGAATTATCTTTCACATTAACTTTACTAGAGTTACTTCCGCCAAAAATGGCTCCTAAAAATAGTATTCCAAAAAAAAGAATCATCAAGAATAAAAATAAACCAATGATTGTAGATAGTATATTGCTAAAAAATCTCATAAAATTAAAAAAGTGTATATGTATGATATTAGTATAAAAAACATAAATTTTGTTACAATAAAAAAAAGCTTTTTTAAGCGAAAGTATTTCATTTTACCTTTTTTCTAAAATAGTTTTCTTTATTTTTGCCATATGGAATTTTACAATAAAGTTATATTATCAATTGGCAGTAATCAAGGGGATCGATTAAGAAACCTAACAAATTGTATCGATCTAATTAATCATAAAATAGGTACTGTTATTCAGGTTTCTAAAGCGTATCAATCGCCAGCTTGGGGGTTTGTTAGTGATCCTTTTTATAATGCTGTTTTACTTCTTCAGACTCCTTTCGGTGTCGATAAAATTCTGAGTGAAATAATCGCTATTGAAAATCATCTAGGTAGAATTAGAAATGATAACAGTGGTTATCAACCTAGAACAATTGATATTGATATAATTGATTTTAATCAATCGGTCATTATAACCGAAAATTTAGAAATTCCGCATCCACAAATGCAAAACCGCCAATTTGTATTGCAACCTATGCAAGATTTACAAATGGATTGGGAACATCCAATACTTAAAAAATCATTATCCGATTTACTTTTAGATTGTTCTGATTTAAGTAATTTAGAAATTATTAGTGGCCTTAAAAACCCAATTCACGATTTTAAATTACACCATTGCAATTACATATCGATTGAAGGAAATATTGGTGCAGGTAAAACAACTTTATCGACACGAATTTCAGAAGATTTTAACGCAAAACTTATTTTAGAACGTTTTGCAGATAATCCGTTTTTGCCAAAATTTTATAACGATCCGACACGTTATGCTTTTGCTTTAGAAGTTTCGTTTTTAACTGACCGCTACAAACAATTAACAGACGACTTATCTCAGTTTGATTTATTTAAAGATTTTGTGATTACAGATTACCACATCTTTAAATCCTTAATTTTTGCCAAAGTAACTTTAGGCGAAGACGAATATAAATTGTACAAAAATATGTTTGACATTATGTATAAAGAAATGCCAAAACCCGATTTGTATGTTTATTTATACCAAAATCCAAAGCGTTTGCTAGAAAATATCAAACTCAGAGGACGCAGCTACGAACAAGAAATTAAGAGCGATTATTTAGAGCAAATTAATCTAGGCTACCTGGATTTTATTAAAACGCAAACCGATTTAAACTCGATTATTATTGATGTTTCTGAATACGATTTTGTTGAAAATCAAGAAGATTACATTACGATTTTAAATCTAATTCAAAATAAATTAAAAGAGCGAACTATATAGTTCGCTCTTTTAATTTATTTAAGGTTTTAAAACTTGTAATTTCTGAAACAAATCCCAAACTACAATTCCAGCTGAAACCGAAATATTTAATGAATGTTTGGTACCTAATTGTGGTATTTCTATTACACCAAAACTTGCATCAATAACCTGCTGTTGTACACCTTTTACTTCGTTACCAAAAACTAAAGCATATTTGGTATTTGCTTGCACTTCAAAAGTATTAAGCATAATAGAATGATCGACCTGCTCTACCGAAAAAACCTGAACATTCTCAGCTTTTAACTCGTTAACAACATCCATAACATTTTCAGCATAAACCCAGCTAACAGATTCTGTTGCACCTAAAGCCGTTTTGTGAATTTCTTTATTTGGAGGTGTTGCAGTAATTCCACACAAATAAATTTTTTCAATTAAAAATGCATCAGATGTTCTAAAAACAGATCCAATATTGTGTAAACTTCTTATATCGTCTAAAATAATAATAATGGGAGTTTTCTCTGCATTTTTAAACTCATCAATATTTATACGATTTAGCTCGTCTAAAACTAACTTTTTCATGTCATTTCTCTTAAGAAGTACAAAAATACAACAACTTTTACAGTTTACCTACTTTCATTTTTTTTCTAATAGCGTGTTTTTTATTAATTTTGTAAGATCTTTGCAAAAAAATAAAAAACTCAATGTTACAATTTATAACAAAACCATTATTTATCTATATTTTTAGATGTTTAATCGGTTTTTTAATAGGTTATCGGTTAATGTTACTCCTCCCTCAATTTGAACTTTTTTGGGGATTATTATCAATCATTTTAGTTATTTCTCCGGAGGAAAAAGACTCTAAAAAATTATCTATTGATCGGGTAAAATCAAATTTCATAGGATCAGTGGTTGGTCTATTTTGTGTTTCTATTCCTGTGGATCAAAATGTTTTTTTAATTATGCTAGGCATTATTATTACTAGTATTATCTGCCATCTTTTTAATGTAATGAACATGGCACGCGTTGCTATAGTAGCTTTATTAATTATTTTATTACAAAAACATATTTCAGATGGAGCAATTACACCCGTTATTCGATTTTTAACCGTTGCGGTTGGCTGTCTAATTGGCCTATTTATAACCGTTACAACATCGTATCTTTTCGAAAAAATAAAATAAAAATATCTACTGCATCATATTATAATAATCCTGTTCAATACTTTCTCTAAAATTTGGATGGGCAATTTGAATCATTGCTTTAACACGATCTTTTATTGATTTCCCATAAAGTCGAGCAACACCATATTCTGTAACAACATAATCTATATGTGCACGGGAAGTTACTACTCCAGCACCTGATTTAAGATGTGGTACAATTTTATTAACTCCTTTTGCTGTTACAGACTGTAAAGCAAGTATAGACTTGCCATTTTTACTTTTTGAAGCGCCGTAAACAAAATCGACCTGACCTCCAACTCCAGAAAATAGATTTGGACCAACGCTATCTGCACAAGCTTGCCCAGTCACGTCAATTTCTATAGCAGAATTTATTGCAACTACATTTGAGTTTTTTTGAATTTGATTTGGATCGTTCGTAAATGAAGCTTCACGCATTTCAACAGACGGATTATTGTTTATGAAATCATACAACTCTTGAGAACCTTGCGCAAAGGTTGCAACAATTTTGCCTTTTAAAAGTTTTTTATGCTCTCCAGTTATTACTCCAGATTTTACAAGAGGAATTATTCCGTCAGAAAACATTTCGGTATGTAACCCCAATCCTTTGTGATTTGTCAAATTATTTAAAACTGCATTAGGTATTGAGCCAATTCCCATTTGAAGGCAACTTTTATCATCAATCAACTCAGCAATAAATGCTCCAATCTTGGTTTCCTCAGGAGTAACAATACCATTATGTAAGGTGTAAATTGGTGTATGATGTTCAACAAAATAATGAATTCTAGATATATGAATAATTCCATCCCCAAAAGTTCGCGGCATATATTTATTAACTTGTGCTATTACTGTTTTAGAGGTTTCCATTGCAGCAATAATATTCTCAATAGATGGTCCTAGCGAACAAAAACCATGTTCGTCTGGTGGAGAAACCTGTATCAAAGTTACATCTACTTTTAAAATACCAGATGTAATTGCATTGCTCATTTCGCTTAAAAAAATAGGCGTATACGATCCATTACCTTGTTTTATTGTATTTCTAACGTTTGCACCAATAAATAACGAATTAACAAAAAAACTATCTTTATATTTAATATCTGCGTATTGAACAATTCCTCCTGTATGTAGATGACAAATTTCAACATTAGTAAGCTCTGAGGCACGATTTGTTAACGCATCTGTAAGTATCGTTGGAGTTGCAGCCGCAGCATGAACATATATCCTATTTCCTGATTTCACAAGCTTTAAAGCTTGTTCGGCTGTAGTAAACTTCATAACTAAAAATTAAAATTTAGCAAATTTATATTTATTTAAGACAAATAGAAAACCAAATATTAAAGAGATAGAATTAAAACATTTTATTATGTACTTTTGTAAAATAAATAGTATTGAATCATGATAATTCCAAAAACACGTGAAGAGATAGAACTAATGAGAGAAGCTGCCTTAATGGTTTCTAAAACATTAGGAATGTTGGCTACAGAAATTAAGCCTGGTATCACAACTCTTCAATTAGATAAACTAGCTGAAACTTATATTAGAGATCACGGAGCTATCCCTGGTTTTTTAGGTTTATATGATTGTCCTGCTACTCTATTAACGTCTGTTAACGAACAAATCGTACATGGTTTGCCTACAAATAAACCTTTAGAAAATGGAGATGTTGTTTCTGCCGATTTAGGAGCTATTGTTCATGGTTATTACGGAGATCATTGCTATACCTTTGAGGTTGGAGATGCGGTTCCAGAAGAAACTAAAAAATTATTACAAGTAACCAAAGAATCATTATACCAAGGTATTCGTGAGTTTAAATTAGGAAACCGAGTAGAAGATGTGGGTTATGCTATTCAAAAATATGCTGAAGATCATGGCTATGGAGTAGTTCGTGAACTTGTAGGTCACGGATTAGGAAAAACTATGCACGAAGCACCAGAAATGCCTAACTACGGAAAACGTGGTCGCGGTAAATTATTTGTTGAAGGAATGACTGTGGCTATTGAACCTATGATTAATATGGGAACACGTAACATTAAACAATTAAAAGACGGTTGGACAATTGTAACGCGCGATGGCAAGCCAAGCGCTCATTTTGAACACGATGTAGCTTTAGTTGACGGTAAACCAGAATTACTTTCAACCTTTGCCTACATCTACCAAGCTTTAGGTATTGTATCTAACGAGGAAGATGAATTCCGTAAAATACCTTTTGTGCTTTAATGAAAAAGCTATTCAAACTTATATTAAATACTGTACCACGTCCTATATTAATTCGTTTAAGTTACGCTGCACGACCTGTATTAGCTTTTATATTACAAGGTTCTCGCTATACAGATCCTATAGACGGAAAAAGTTTTAAACAATTTTTGCCATATGGGTACGGGCATCAACGTAACAATGTACTTTCGCCAAGCACACTTTCGTTAGAAAGACATCGTTTACTTTGGTTGTATTTAAATAACGAAACAGATTTTTTTACAGCACCAAAAAAAGTATTACACTTTGCTCCAGAACAGGCGTTTTATAAGTTGTTTAGAAATCAGAAAAATTTAGATTACACCACGACCGATTTATTTTCGCCGTTGGCAGATGTAAAAGCTGATATTTGCGATTTACCTTTTGAAGATAATGCTTACGATATTATTTTATGTAATCATGTGTTAGAACATATTCCTGATGATACCAAGGCAATGCAAGAATTATATAGAGTAATGAAACCCGGTGGAATGGGAATTCTTCAAATTCCACAAGATTTAAGCAGAGCAATAACTTTTGAAGATAACAGCATTACCGATCCTAAAGAAAGAGCTGCTATTTTTGGACAATACGATCATGTAAGGGTTTACGGCCGTGATTATTTTGACAAATTAAGATCTATTGGTTTTACAGTTGTTGAGGAAGATTATACCAATAAATTATCAGCCGAAATGGTTGAAAAATATTGTTTAGCAAAAGGAGAAATTATTCCTATTGTTTATAAATAAAAAAGTCCCGAATATATTCGGGACTTTTTTATTTATAAACTTATTTTTTTTTATTTCGTATCACAAATCCTGTAATAATTAATAACAAAACAACAATTAAAATAATCAACACTGAATTATCAGATTCAGTTTTCGTAACATTTTGCGCAATATCTTCATTATTATGAAAATTTATATTCAAAGCATTTACATCAATATTAACAACTTTATTCTTTGCATCAGTATACGATTTATCAATAGGTACGACGTAAGGAAAAACATCTTGATAACGTTCTAGATTTACGCCTACTTTATCATCAATTGGAATACTAGATCCTATTAACAATCCTAAAGTAACATCCATTGCATCGGCACGCAAAGGTCTGCCGTTAATCAAGTTTATAGTGTAATCCGCTTCCGTGCCCACAGTATATGTCATTACATCGGGATAAATTTTAGATAACAAACTTTCTGTATATCCCTTAGGGTCTTTTTGCAAACCAGCAGCCGTTACATATTGTAAAACATTATTATAGATAGCTATTTTAACGTCATTTTGAACCTCATGATTAGAATTTAAATACTTTATTTTCATATCTTTATCTAATAGATAAGTATGTGGAAATAGAACATGGCCTATTCGATTAACACGATGCCAATGATTTGGTCCCTCTTCTAAAGCAGTACTTGCGTAGTAATAAATATTTTTAGGTAATAATTTATTAGGTATTTCAAACACTATAACTGATGAGGCTAATGATTTGAAAACATTCCCTTCTTCTCCAACATCAAATGCGGAAAGATCAAAAATACCTTCATTCATATTATTCCTAAAAACATTAATCCCTTTAGAATTACCGAAAAATAAATCTAAAACAGTACCAGACCAAAGATTAATTCCATTACTAAATTTAAGCTCTCTGTTTACAGGACCTTCTCCAATAAACGCTCCCAACTCAGCTATAGAGGGCTCTGCAACATTTGAAATGTAAAATTTAATTTTTCCATCTTTGAAAGTAAATGTTGGTGAAAATCCTTTACTAAACGCAGGATCGAAACCGATATAAAAACGATAAATACCGTTTGTTGAATAATTGCTTAAAGAATCTTTTTGACTTCTCGGATTAAACGCCATGATGAATACTGTTTTATCAGTATTTGGCGATTTAAACACAAAAATATCCGTCAAATCTAGTTGTGGATTTTTTTTAGCCAAATCCGATTCAAAATGATGTCCTCCAAATATTTTAGAAGTAAAAATTAAAGCTAAAAATATTTTTAATATTTTATTTTTCATAATTTGGTTTGATTATTTAAAAGTTTAATTATTTAACGATCTATAAATAAAAAAATTATGTTTTTAAAATATATTGGCTAAAATCTGAATGATAAAGTCACTTTATTGTTTGTTATGAATTTAACTATAGTACTTGTTAAATTATTTTTAAAAGAAAATTACATAAGTAAACCCAATACTTTTAATTAACAATTAAAATAAATATGCTAAATATATGTTTTTAGTATACGGCAACTTCCTCTCAAATCTTATTACATTTACATAAAAAATAGCATAAATATTATGAAAAACAAAATTCTCATTATATTGTTAATAAGCTTCTTAAACAATATTGGTACAATTGCCCAAACTACTGAAGTAGCACCACCCTATAATATAAAAACAGTAAGTTTTAGAAATGGCGGCCATAATATGATTCCAATTTTTAAAATGGGAGAGCAATTTACTTTTGAATTTGATGATTTATTTGGTAACAATAACGATTATTATTTTACAATTGTACATTGCGATACTGACTGGAAACCTAGTAACATTTTAAAGCAAGATTATTTACAAGGCAATGATGGGGTTCGAATTATAAATTACGAAAACTCCTACAACACCTTACAAATGTATTCAAACTACACACTAAAAATTCCTAACGACAATATCAAACTGCTAATTAGCGGAAACTATGTTTTAAATATTTTAAATGATGAGCAACAAACCGTTTTTTCTAGAAGATTTGTTGTGTATGAGGACTTAATAAATATCCCGATTCAAGTAAAACGAGGACGAGATATTAAAACAATCAATGAAGTTCAAAATCTTGATTTCTCGGTACTTCTTGGAGATCTACAATTACAAACACCATATAAAAATATTGACATCGTTATTCTTCAAAACGGAAATTGGAATACGGCCAAACAACATATAAAACCACAATATACTATTGGCAATGATCTGATTTACAAATATGATAAACAAACACAATTTTATGGAAGCAATGAATTTTTATACTTTGACAACAGTAACATTAGGGTAGTTAATAATATTATTGAAAGAGTTACTTTAGCCGACTTATATAACAGCTTTTTATATACAAATATTCCAAGAGCCGATAAAGGATATACATATTACCCAGATATTTATGGAAATTTTCAAGTTCGTAATGCTAATGCTCAAAGTCCTGAAATAGAAGCTGACTATGCGTGGGTTTATTTTTCGCTAGATCAACCCGAGTTAAGTAATCAATCCATATATATCACTGGTATGTTTAATAACTATGTAATGACCGAAGAAAACAAAATGAAATTTAATCCAAAAAACAATAAATACGAAGCGGCATTATTAGTTAAACAAGGCTTTACAAACTATCAATACACCTTAGTAAATAATAAATCAGGAAAAATAGATCAAAAAAATGCTATTGATGGAAACTATTTTCAAACCGAAAATAATTATATTATACTAGCCTACTATAAAGGAAATAATGAACGATATTTTAGAGCTATTGGCAAAGGCCAAGCCACGTCAATAAACATAATTAACTAATACATACTAAAAATTCATTCGGAAATTTGAAAGCTTCAAATCTTAAACAAGTGTTATTTTTTAATAAATATTTATCTGTTTTTTTTATCTTTAATTGATAAATTCAATTTTATTTAAATGATTTATCAAATTACAAATGGTATAAAAATAAGTGTAAGACCTTTTTTTGCTGGCAATTTTTTATACAAAAATGAAGAAATATATAACTTTACGTATCGTATTACAATAGATAATAATTCAAACAATCCTATACAACTTACAACACGTCATTGGCAAATTTTAGATGCACTAGGTCCTTGTAAAATTGTAAATGGTGAGGGAGTGATTGGTAAAAAACCAATTATTAATCCAGGTGAAAGTTATTCTTACGAATCTTTTTCATCACTATTTTCACCCTTTGGAGCTATGTTAGGATTTTTTACAATGATTAATTTATCTAATTCTACTGAATTTAAAGTTATCATTCCTCGATTCAAATTAAGTGCTCCATTTGCTATTAATTAGTTAATAAATCAATATTAGTTTTAAGTATTTAATAGCTTAAGTACATTAAATTTCGTACATTCGCATCTAAACACTCCAATTTTTAAGTATTATTTTATGTCAAAAGGATTTTTCAATGTTCCAACAGCAGTTAACGAGCCTGTTAAGGCTTATGCTCCAGGCTCAGTAGAAAGAGAAGAAGTTTTAAAAACATTTAAAACACTATATTCTCAAACTGTAGATATTCCATTATATATTGGTAAAGAAGAAATTAGAACCGGAAAAACTAAAAATTTATTTCCTCCGTTCGATCACCAACATCATTTGGGTGTTTACCACGAAGCCGATGAAACTTTAGTTAAAAAAGCAATATCTGAAGCTTTAGAAGCACGCAAAAAATGGTCGCAAATGGCTTGGGAACACAGAGCCGCAATTTTTTTAAAAGCTGCTGAGTTACTTGCAGGTCCATACCGTGCTAAAATTAATGCTGCTACTATGATTGCTCAAGGAAAAACGATTCACCAAGCAGAAATAGATTCGGCTTGTGAATTTATTGATTTCCTAC
>Ga0233372_1000821_pt1 | contig 13151 bp, 13 predicted proteins | sample ElkDunMinimDraft_4_FD_191538 | JGI IMG/M metagenome (GOLD analysis project Ga0233372, IMG submission 191538) | Fecal eukaryotic communites from dung pellets of Tule Elk in California, USA - Elk Dung D8 | ecosystem: Host-associated > Mammals > Digestive system > Large intestine > Fecal | place... | reverse complement strand
GGACGACTCCAACCGCGCCGGTCTCCTCGTCCACGACGCCCACGCCGAGGATCCGTCGCTGGCCTTCGCGATCAGCCGGCTGACCGACGGTGGCTACCTGAACCGCGCACCGGTCGGCATCTTCCGCCAGGTCGAGCGCCCGGCGTACGACGACCAGGCGCGTGCGCAGGTCGCCAGTGCCACCGAGGCCCAGGGGCCGGGCGATCTCCAGAAGCTGCTCACCGGAAGCGACACCTGGACGATCGCCTGACCACAGGTGTGATGACTCGTGCGGGCCCCGGCTGATGCCGGGGCCCGTTCACGTGCCAGCGCCGCCCTCGTGGTAGCGAGAGCGCGAACGACTCCCCCGCGGGACGCGGTAATCCTTGCCGCTGTCGCAGGGATGCAAGACGTCGTTCCTCTACACACGACTATTTTCTCAAAGTGCTTGATTTCTCTGCCCAACGTCTCCAGAGTGTGACCCAGGACACACAGACGTGGAGAAGAGGACCCCGTGGCGCCACTAGTCGGAACCCCGGTACGGCGGGCGGAGGATCTGCCCCTCCTCACGGGAAGCGGGCGGTACGTCGACGACATCGTGCTTCCCGGCATGGTCACGATGGTGTACGTCCGCAGCCAGGTCGCCCACGCGACCCTCACCTCGATCGACACCGCCGAGGCGTGCGCGATGCCCGGGGTGCTCGGCGTGTGGACGGCGGCCGACCTCCCCGACCTGCCGTGTGTCCGCTCGGTCCCGACGATGGAGCGGTACCCCTTGGCGAAGGACGCGGTCCGGTTCGTCGGTGAGCCCGTGGCGGTCGTCGTCGCCACGGACCGTGCGCGGGCCGTCGACGCCGCGGAGAAGGTCGACGTCGACTACGAGCCGCTCCCCGTGCTGACCACGATCGAGGAGGCGATGGCGCCCGACGCCGCGCCGATCACGCCGGGGCAGGCCAGCAACGTGGTCATGGAGATCCCCCTGACCGAAGACGACGCCCAGGCCGAGATCGACCGCGCGCCGCACGTCTCCCGCCTGCACCTGGTCAACCAGCGGCTCGCCCCCGTGCCGATCGAGCCCATCGGCTGTGTCGCCGACTGGTCGGCCAAGGGCGCGACACTGTGGGCGACCGTTCAGGCACCGCACCCGATCCGCAACGAGCTGTGCGAGAAGTTCGGGCTCTCCCAGCAGCAGCTGCGCGTGGTCGCTCCCGATGTGGGCGGCGCCTTCGGGTCGAAGGCCAGCTTCTACCCCGAGTACATCCTGACCCTCGAGCTGTCGCGTCGGCTCGGACGTCCCGTGAAGTACGTCGAGACGCGGAGCGAGAGCATGGTCGCGATGACCCACGGTCGTGCCCAGACCCACGACCTCTGTCTCGCCTACGACGACGAGGGCAAGATCACGGCGCTGCAGGTCAAGATCATCCAGGACTGCGGAGCGTGGCCCGACCTCACCGGCAGCGGGCTCCCCACCCTGACCTCGTTCATGGCCGGCGGGTGCTACAAGATCCCCAAGATCGGCGCCTCCTTCCGCAGCGTCACCACGAACACCACACCGGTCGCCGCATACCGCGGCGCAGGCCGTCCGGAGGCGGCGTACCTCATCGAGCGGCTGGTCGACGTGGCGGCAGCCGATCTCGGGATGGATCCTGCGGAGTTCCGCCGACGCAACCTCATCCAGCCCGAGGAGATGCCGTACGCCACCCAGTTCCCCATCGTGGTGTACGACGAGAGCGACTACCCGCGCCTTCTCGAGATGCTCCTCGAGAAGCTCGACTACGAAGGGCTCCGGCGGGAGCAGCACGAACGACGCGGCGATCCCGATGCCCCTCTGCTCGGTGTCGGGCTGTCCGTCTTCGTCGAGATGGCCGGCTTCGGTCCGTCGGCGTTCTTCGAGCAGTTCGGGTACGTCGGGGGCTGGGAGTCCGCGAAGGTGCGGATGAACCCCGACGGCTCGGTCCTCCTCGGCGTCGGCACCAGCCCTCACGGCCAGGGCCACGAGACGATCTTCGCCCAGATCACGGCCGACGAGCTCGGTGGTCATCCGTTCGACCGCATCGTCGTCGAGCACGGCGACACCGCCGCGATCCAGGAGGGGATCGGCACCATGGGGAGCCGCGCCGTTCCCGTGGCGGGGCCGGCGGTTCAGATGGCGAGCCGCCGACTGCGCGAACGCCTCGTCGAGGTGGCGGCCCACATGCTCGAGGCCGCGGTCGACGACATCGAGCTCCTTGACGGCGTCTTCGCCGTCAAGGGAGTTCCCGGCTCGAGCGTCGCCCTCGGGGACGTCGCGCTGACCGCGTACAAGCCGCACCTCCTGCCGCCGGACGGCGAGGTCGGCCTGGAGTTCGTGAGCTACCACGAGCCCAAGAACCTCTCGTACCCCAGCGGCGCCCACGGATGCGTCGTGGAGATCGACCGCGCGACCGGCGTCGTGTCGGTCGTGCGGTACGTGGCGGTGGACGACTGCGGCGTGGTGATCAACCCCTTGCTCGCCCGGGGCCAGGTGCACGGCGGTGTGGTCCAAGGGATCGCCCAGGCGCTCCTGGAGGAGGTCGTCTACGGCGAGGGCGCCCAGCCGGTGACGTCGACGCTGGTGGACTACTCGGTGCCGTCGGCCGCGGACATGCCCGATCTCGAGACCTTCCACCTCGAGGTCCCCACCACCGGCAACACGCTGGGCGCCAAGGGTCTCGGCGAGGCCGGGGCGACCGCCGCTCCCCAGGCGGTGGTGAACGCCGTCGTCGACGCCGTCAGCCATCTCGGGATCCGCACCCTCGACATGCCGTTGACCCCCCAGAAGGTGTGGAAGGCCCTCAATCCCGATCTGCAGGAGGACGCATGAGGCACGACGTCGAGCTGACCGTCAACGGGACGCCGGTGACGGCGACGGTGGAGGCGCGGCAGCTGCTCGTGCACCTCCTCCGCGAGGATCTCGGCCTCACCGGGACCCACGTGGGTTGCGACTCCTCGAACTGCGGCGCGTGCACCGTGATGCTGGACGGCGAGGCCGTGAAGTCCTGCACCGTCCTCACCGTCGCGGCCGCGGGCGCGTCGGTCCTGACCATCGAAGGGCTGGCGACGGACGAGGAGTCGCTCACGCCCGTGCAGCAGGGATTCCGCGAGTGTCACGGGCTGCAGTGCGGATACTGCACCCCCGGGATGGTCATGGCGGCGACGAGCCTCCTGCTCGACAACCCGGACCCCCTCCCCGACCAGATCCGCACCGGGCTCCAGGGCAACCTCTGCCGGTGCACCGGCTACCAGATGATCGTGGAGTCGGTGCGCTGGGCGGCAGACAACGGCGGCCCCGGCGCGGTGGCGCACGCAGAGCGTCAGGGGGTGTCGTCGTGATCCCCAGCCCGTTCTCTTACGTGCGCGCTCGCTCCGTCGACCACGCGCTCGACCTCCTCGTCGAGCACGGCGACGAGGGCAAGCTGCTCTGCGGCGGCCATTCCCTGCTGCCGCTGATGAAGCTCCGCCTCGCCAACCCCGCGACGCTCATCGACATCCGTACGCTGCCGGAGCTGCACGGCATCCGGTCGGACGGTGACCGCCTGCACATCGGCGCCGCGACCCGGCACCGTGACCTCGAGCTCGACGCCGCCGTCGTCCGCAGAGCGCCGCTGCTGGCACGCGCCGCAGAGACGATCGGTGATCCCCAGATCCGGGCCCGGGGCACGATCGGAGGCTCGATCGTTCACGGTGACCCCGCGGCCGACCTGCCCGCCGCGCTGCTCGCGCTCGACGCGACCGTCACCCTGCGAGGGCCTCGCGGCACCCGTGAGGTCGCTTTGGAGGACTTCTTCCTGGACTTCTGGCAGACCGCGATCGCGCCCGACGAGGTGCTCACCACGGTCACCGTGCCGAGCAACGAGGACGTGCCCGTCAGCTTCGTGAAGTTCCACCAGCGGGCCCAGGACTGGGCGATCGTCGGTGTCGCCGCGCTGGGCGGAGCCTCCCCGCGGGTCGCTCTGGTCAACATGGCGGCGACGCCCTGGCGTGCGCGCGCGGTCGAGCAGGCGCTGGCCGACGGTGCCGACATCGCCGAGGCCGCTGCGCTTGCGGACGTGGGCACCGCTCCCTCGACGGATCTTCGCGCGGACGCCACCTACCGCCGCCACCTGGCTCGGGTGATCACGGAACGTGCTCTCGCGCAGGTCGTCTGAGTCGCGGCCTCAGGCCAGGGAGAGCGCGACGAGGTCGTCCTCGCTCAGCGCCAGCGCCTGGGTGAGCGGGCAGGCCGCCAGGAAGCGCACCTGCTCGGAGGCCCGGACCTTCCGCTCCGGGATCGGTGCCGCGAGGTCGATCCGGCGTCCTCGGCTGATGACCTCGTCGAAGCGGCTCTTGTCCCCCAGGACGCGGACGTCCTTCAACGGGTCGCCGTCGAAGACGAGGATGTCGGCGAGCCACCCGTCCTGGAGGGTGCCGACCTGCCCTTCGAGGCGCATCGCGAGCGCTCCGTTGCCCGTGGCGGCCACGATCGCCTCCATGGGCGTCAGACCGGCGTACTCGACGAGCATCTCGAGCTCGCGGGCGTGCCACTCCCCCACCGGCGTGACGGCGAACCCCGTCTCGGATCCCGCGAGGATCTTCACGCCCGCCTGCTGTGCCTTGTGGACCATCTCGCCGGTCGCGTCGATCTCGGCGCGGAAGAGGTCGAGCAGCTCGGGGGCGGTGCCGACCTTGGCGCCGTAGTCGGCGAGGTTCCCGAGCAGCGTGAACGTCGGACAGAGCGCCGCCCCGTGGTCGATCACGGCCTGCAACGCGTCGTCGTCCATGTACGAGCAGTGGTAAATCAGGTCCATCCCGGCCTCTGCCGACTCTTTCGTGCTCAGCGAGTTGCGCGCATGTCCCACGACCTGCGTCTCGAGGTCGTGAGCGGTGTCGCAGACGGTCTTGAGCTCGTCGAAGGTCCAGACCTTCATCTCCGGACCCTTGTGCGACGGGATCACCCCGGTCACGTGGACCTTGATCCAGTCCACCCCGTGCTTGATCTGGCGGCGGATCTCGCTGACCATCACACTGCGGTCCTGCACCACCGTGGCGTAGCCGGTCCTTCCCTCGTCCTTGATCAGACGACCCGCGGTGCCCCCGACCGACGTCATCAGCGCGTTGCCGCCGGACGAGACCCGCGGCCCCTCGACGATGCCCGCCTCGATGGCGTCCCGCAGCTCCACCCCGATGTTCCAGAGGCAGTCGGCGTCGAGGACACCCGTGACGCCCGCGCGCAGGACCTTGCGGGCGTTGTAGGCGGTGAGCATGGAGCTGTACGCCTCGGTGCGGTGGTAGAAGAGCTCGTCGTTGCCGGTGGGCTCGCCGAACGTCAGGTGCGTGTGGGCGTCGATCAGCCCCGGCATGACGGTCTTGCCGGACGCGTCGATCCGCTCGACGTCGCTCCTCTCGCGGCAGGCGTCGACCGCAGCCTGCCCGGTGGCGGCGATGCGTTCCCCGGAGACGAGGAGTCCCACGTTCGGGACAGGGTCGGCGCCGGTTCCGTCGACCAGGGTGCCGCCGGTGATCAGCAGGTCCGTCATGCTGCTCCTCCTTCGAAAGGCGCGTGGGTTCGCCGGCTACGCATGGGTGACACCGAGCACCAGTCCGCCGTCGGCGGTCAGGATGCTCCCGGTCGTCCACTCCGCGCGTACGAGGTACTCGACGGCCTCGGCCATCTCCTCGACCGTCCCGATGCGGCCGAGCGCGTGCGCCGGTGCGAGTCCGTCGAGCCGTGCCCGCGCGGTCGCGTCGTCGGACAGCCCCGCCCGCTGGTTGAGCTCGGTGAAGACGGCTCCGGGGCGCAGGCAGTTGACGCGTACGCCTTGCGGGCCCAGCTCTGCGGCGAGGACACCGGTCAACGTCTCGAGCGCCCCCTTAGTCGCGGCGTACGGCGACGCGCCCGGGAAGGCGCGCTGGGTGTGCGCGGAACCGAAGAGCACGACCGAACCGCGACTCTTCCGCAGATGGTCGAGGCTGTCGCGCACCAGCTGCAGAGGACCGACGACGTTGCTGTGGAACAGGGCGAGCGTCTCCTGCTCGTCGAGGGACTCCAGCGGCCCGCGGTACATGTTCGCTGCGGCGTTCACCAGCGTGTCGAGGCCGCCGCCATGGCTCACCGCGGCGTCGACGAGGCGCGCCCGGTCGTCCGCCGAGGTCACGTCGGCCTGGACCGCCGCGCACCGCGGGCCCAACGAGGCGGCGACCTCTTCGACCCGCTGCCTCCGCCTTCCACCGATCGTGACCAGCGCACCTCGTTCGACCAGGTGGCGAGCGACGCCCGCGCCGATCCCGGACCCTCCGCCGGTGACGAGCACCGAGGTCCCCTCGACCGGCCTCACCACTGACCACCGTCCACCGCTCGGGGACGGGCGAGGCCCGCGAGAACCGCCTTGGTGAGACCGCCATCGACCACGAGGTTCTGGCCCGTGACGTAGGACGCCTTCTCGGAGGCCAGGAACATCACGGCGTCCGCGACGTCCTCTGCCGTTCCCAAGCGCCCGAGCGGCACGTGCGACGTGCGCTGCCGGCGTGCGGCCGGGTCAGCGTAGATGGGCTCGGACATCCCGGCGTCGATGAGACCGGGCGCGACGGTGTTCACGCGGATCCCGTGCTGTGCCCACTCCATGGCCATCTGCTCGGTCAGCCGGATGATCCCTGCCTTGCTGGCCGTGTACGAGCCGGCATTCGGCGCCGAGGCCACACCGTTGATCGAGGCCAGGTTGACGATGCAGCCGCCGAGACCGGCCATCCTCCGCGCCGTCGCGCGGGCGACGAGGAACGTCCCGGTGAGGTTGAGCCGGAGCGCGGCGTCCCAGTCGGCGAGCGAGAGGTCCATGAGGGGTCCGAAGCGGACCATGCCTGCGTTGTTGACCACGAGGGCGGGAGGCGCGGCGAGCTGCTCCGCTGCCTCGGCGACCGCGGCCTCGTCGGTGACGTCGACGACGCACGGCGTGACGCCGTCCACGCGGTCGGCCAGCTGTCGCACCGCTGTCGCGTCGACGTCCCACGCAGAGACGAGGTATCCGGCCTTGACGGCGTGCTCGGCGACGACGGCGCCGATCCCCTTGGCAGCACCGGTGACCACGGCCCAGCTCATCGTCGGGGGTCTCCTGTCGGGAAGGGGCGGGGCACGGTGGCTCATGGGCGGAACACCACCGGATAGGCGTGGAAGTGGTCACGCGCCGAGTACGGATCCTTCGTCGGAGGGTGTGCAGGATCAGGGCGGGCGCCCTGGTCGAGCAGTGCGCGCACCATCAACGGCACGGTCCCGAGGACGTGGTCGGACGGCGCGTCGTCGCTCCAGACCGTCCCTCCGTCGAGCTCCATCCCGATGCACGCGTGCATCCCGCCTCCGAAGGTGTGCCCCCATGGCGGCACCCCTCGAGGCACCAGACGGTCCGGGTCGAACGACGACGCGTCCGCCCCGAAGATCGCGACGTCACGGTTGGCGGCACGCAGGTCCAGCTGCACGGCCGCCCCGGCCGGGATCGTACGACCGTCGCGCATCGTGACGTCGGCGAGCGCGCGCCGCTGAGCGACCGGGCTCGCCGGGTGCAGCCGGAAGGTCTCGTGGACGCACCGCTGGAGAAAGACGTCGTCCGTCAGCCTGTGCGCCTGGTCCGGGAAGCGTGCGGCCCAGCCGAAGATCTCGTCGACGGCGTGCGCGAAGGCGTCGGCGGTGCTGTGCGACCCGGCCTGCAGGTAGAACGCGACCTCGCGGCGCACGACGTCCGGCGACAGCCCGAGGGCCGCGCGCTTGCCGAGGATCGCCGTGAGCACGTCCGAGGGCAGCTCCTCCTCGTCGAGGTCGCCCGCCGCGTGGCGATCGAGAAGCTCCAGCCGCCGTGCGACCGAGGGTTGCAAGAACATCTGGTCGAAACGTTCCAGAGCTTCGCCGACCTCCGCCTCGACCTGGCGAAGGTCACGGTGGGAGTGCACCATCACCGCGCCCTCGCTGAACCTGACCGCGAACTCCTGCAGCGCCTCCGTCTCGGCGGGTGACCCCGTCGGGCGGTCGATGCCGGCGACGAGCGCCGTCAGGTTGATCGTGGTGCGGTAGCCGAGCTCGAGGAGGTCGGCCCCGCCTGCGGCGACGAAGGGTGCGAGCGCGTCGGCGATCACGCCGGGCACCAGCTCCGCCTCCCACCGGCGGAAGGTCCCCCGCCGGAAGAGGCGGTTCTCCAGCCGCCGTCGCGCCTGGTGGTCAGTGCCGTGCAGGTCGAGAAGGCAGCCGTCCATCACCACGCTGCCGGCGTCGTACAGCGACTGCCGCAGATCACGCTGCCGAAGCGCGTCCCAGACCTCCTCGTACCCCACGAGATCGACGCTCGCCACGTGCCCAGGACACTCGTCGACGTTCACTGAGCCTCCGTATGATGACGTGGTGCGAGTCCTAACGACTATAAGAACGGCACGGCTCCCTGTCCACCCTCTAGGGTGAGCGTCGTGCCGGCACCCTCGACGGACGGAGTCCCAGATGAGTACCGCCACCCCTGCTGAGGCCGACCCGCTCCCCGTCATCGACGTGCACGCCCACGCGGTCCTCGCCGAGTCGCTCGGCGCGGCGGGAGCCGCCGGGCCGGAGCTCAGCCCGGATCCCGATCATCCGTGGTACCGCGTGGGCAACTACGTCCTGCACGGCGTGCGCTACCGCGACAGCCCTTTCATGGACCCTGACCTGCGGATCGCACGGATGGACGAGGCAGGCATCGATCTCCAGATGCTCTCGCCGAACCCGCTGACGTACTTCGGCGACCTGCCCGCCCACGACGCGGTGACCTACTGCCGTGAGCACAACGACGCGCTCGCGAGGATCGTGGGCGACCGGCGCGACCGGCTCCGCGGCGCCGCTCAGCTGCCGCTGCAGGACGTGGACGCCGCGGTCGTCGAGCTCCGCCGGGCGGTCGACGAGCTGGGCCTGGTGGCCGCAGCCCTCGACACGGACCCGCCCCACGCGCTCGACGACGCCGCGATGGACCCGCTCTACGAGGCGGCGGCCGCCCTGGACGTGCCCGTGTTCCTGCATCCCAGCCCACTGGGTCCGGGCGGCCCGCCGGTCGACCCCCGGTTGCGACGCTTCGACCTCGACCTGCTGGTCGGGTTCGCCTACGACGAGACGCTCGCCGTCACGACCCTCATCCTGGGCGGCGTCCTCGACCGGCATCCCTCGCTCGACGTGTGCCTGTCGCACGGCGGCGGAGCGGCCGCGATGCTCGCCGGCAGGCTGGCCAGCGCGACGGTGCGGCGTCCCTGGGCCCCGACTCATCTCGCGGAGGTCGGGTTCGAGCGGGCGCTGCGCCGCCTCTGGTTCGACACGCACGTCCACAGCGAGCGTGCGCTCGCGTGCCTCATCGACGCGGTGGGGACCGAACGCCTGGTCTTCGGCACGAACTTCGCCGGGTGGGACGGCGCCGAGGTCCCCGAGCCCGGGCAGCTCGCCGACACACTGTCGCGCAACGGCGCGAGGCTTCTCCGCCTCTGACCGGATCCGCGAGCGAGCTGTTCAGACGGTGATCTCGCGCCCGTCCTGGAGGACACGGATCGCACCGGAGGGGCAGCCGCGGGCGATCTCGACCATCTCTTCGTCGGGCAGCGCCTCAGGGGCAGCGCGAACCACGGCGATCTCGTCCTCGTCGAACGCGAAGACCGTCGGCGCGTCCGCGACGCACCTGCCCGAGCTCATGCACAGGTCCTCGTCGACCTCGACCGTGTAAGCCATCGCCCCTCCTGGTGTCTGGCCACATCATTAGTCGTTAGACCGCTAACGTCAAGCACAGACAGCAGGTCGGGAAACTCAGGAGGTCGGGCGTCTGCCCGGCTGCGACGAGGGGCGGTAGGTCTGACGCAGGACCTCCGCCGCGGCACCGTGGTCGTCGCGCAGCCGCTTGATCGCGTCGTCGTTCACCCAGAACTCCTCGAAGACCGTCGAGTCGAGCAGGCGGTCGACCACGAGGTGCATCGCGATGTCGTGCCGGACGAACTCCACTGCCACCAGGACCACAGCAGGGTCGTCGGTGAAGACGCCCCAGGCGCCCCGCTCCGTCAGCCCTCCGATCACCGCCTGGCTGCGGTCGGCCGCCACCACCAAGAGGCGGCACCCGAGGTTCTCGAGCACGACGTCGGGAGCCGAGTAACGGTGCTCGGTCGTACTGCCGACCGGATCCGGGTCGTGGCCGAAGGTCACGACCGACACCTCGACCCCCCGACGCTCGGCCTCCTTCAGGAGCGGCTTCAGGCTCTCGATCTCGGCCGGCCAGCCGGAGACGAAGAGGTCGCGACGCGCAGCGGCGACCACGTCCTGCGCACGCAGGATCAGTCCCGGCTGGCTGTCCAGGCCGTGGAGCAGACGCACCTCGGGCGGCGCCGTGATCTCCGGGAGCTGCGCACTGAGGACGTCGATCGAGCTCTCGAAGTCGCGACGGAGCCGGTCCAGCAGCGCGGCCGGCGGGAGCGCCAGGTAGCCGACCGTGTCGTCGCCGGCGTGTACCTCGTACGCAGCACCACGGGCGCGCAGCTTGTTGAGGGTCTCGTAGACGGTGCTGCGCGGGACACCGGAGCGCTTGGCCACCTCATAGCCGTTGAGCGGGGCGCCGGCCGCGACCAGCGCGATGTACGCCTTGGCCTCGTACCCGGACATGCCCAGCCGCTGCAGCTCGGCGATGACGGTTTCCTGGGTCATCTAGCAGGAGCCCTTTGCCTTGACTGGAATGGTCTCCCGATTGTCGCACGCAGGTTTGCCACCCTGTGCCGGCGTGGTCGTCACGTCCGGTGCTGCACGGCGGTCCGCTCGGCGAGGATCGGCCGGACGTTCTCCGTGACGACGCGGACGTGGTCCTCGTTGACGGCGTAGGCCTCGTACGCTGCGGCGTCGGGAAAGTCGACGGTCACCGCCACGTCGGCGTTGCCCGGGGCCAGGCGCAGGTCGGACCCGACCGTGAGGACGCCGAGGTGAGCCACCTGCTCGCCCAGCCGCGTGAGCGCGGCGAGCGCGTCCTCCTTCTGCGCAGTCGTCGCGTCCTCGGACCACCGGAAGACGACGACGTGCCGGACACCCATCGTCAGCCGACCGACGGGAAGAGAGCCGGATACACGCCCCAGTAGGGCCGTGCCGTGTTCGCGTCCCGCTCGGGCGGGTTGTCGGGGTCCCTGATGACGCCGGCGTCGAACATGTGCTGCACGGCGGAGGTCACCAGCCCGTACAGCTGTCCGTCCGGGGCCTCCGGATCGTTACCCAGGACACCCGCCGCCAGGTCCTGGCCGATGCAGACGTGCATGCCGGCGGCGAACGACAGCCCGAACGGCGCCACCCCCGGCGGCAGCACCCTGCGCGGGTTGAAGGCGGCGGCGTCCTCGCCGAACACGGAGACGTCCCGGTTGACCTGCATGAGGTCGATGACGACCGTGCCTCCCTCGGGCACGACGTCGCCGGACTTGAACGTCACGTCGGCGAGCGCACGCCGCTTGCCGATCGGGCTCGACGGGTTGAGCCGAAGCGTCTCGTGGATGCAGCGCTGCACGAAGGGGCGTGAGGACAGGGCCTCGACGTCCTCAGGGTGCTGCTCGAGCCATCCGAGGATGTGGTCGATCGAGCGGACGAACGCCGTCGCGCTGGTATGGGCGCCAGCGAGGAGGAAGAACGCCACCTCCCTACGGACGACGTCGTCGGTGAGGGCGAGCTCCGCGCGATCCTTCAGCAGGACAGTGAGGACGTCGCGCGGCAGGTCAGACTCCGACGCCCGCCCCTCGGCGACCTGGTCGAGGAGCGCGCGACGTCGTCGTACCGACGGCTGAAGGAACTCCTCGTCCCAGCGCACCAGCCCTTCGAACACGCACGCACGCTGGGCGTCCTTGTCCCCCGTCGCATGGGCCAGTGTGGCGCCCTGCACGAAGAGCATCATGTAGTCGTAGAGCCGTCGCGTCTCCTCCGGCGTGCCCTCGGGCCGATCCACGCCGGCGGTGAGCGCGGCGAGGTTCAGCATCAGCTCGTGACCGAGGTGGACAAGGTCGACCGCTCCTGCCTCGACGTACGGCGCGATGGTGCTGTCGATCACCGCGGGGAAGAGCTCGACCTCATAGTGGTCGAACGTCTCACGCCTAAACATCCGGTTCTCGGCGCGGCGACGGGTCCGGTGCTCGGCGCCGTGCAGGTTGACGAGGACGTCGGCCATGACGACCTCACCCTCGTCGTACAGCGCCTGCCGCAGATCCTTGCAACGGTAGGCCTCCTTGGCCATCTCGAAGCTGTCCACCACGAACACGGTCTCCGCGACCGTCTCTGGCTCAACCATCTGCCCGTTCCCTTCGTGAACTGCTCAGGAGGTCCTCCGGCACCACGCGATCAGCATGAGTCGTTAGTCTTCTAACGTCAAGTGTCAGGAGCCCCTCGAATGCCCCGTCCCGCACTCACTGCCGTCGTCTACTCCGGAGGCGTCACCCACGACTTCCCTGCCACGAGCGACCGCCTGAGGATGATCCTCGAGACCGACGGCTGGGGGGTGACGGTGACCGAGAGCGCTGCCGACCTGGTCGCTCTCCTTCCGAGCACGTCGCTCGCGGTCTTCAACACCTTGCGGTGGACGATGCGGCGCCCCGAGCGTTACGCCGCCCAGGCCGCCGCCCACGGGTTCCGGACGCCGGCCGACCTGAAGGCCGCCCTGGCCGTGCACCTGAGCAGCGGAGGCGGCGTGCTCGCGATGCACGCAGCCACCCTGTGCTTCGACGACTGGGCGCAGTGGCCGCGGATGATCGGCGCGCGGTGGGACTGGGACCGGTCGTTCCACCCGCCGGCCGGCCCGATGGCGGTGGAGGTCGCGCGCGCGTCCCACCCGTTGGTTGCCGACCTCGACGACTTCACCACTGAGGACGAGGCGTACAGCGCGCTGGTGGTGGCAGCCGACGTGGTCCCGCTGGCCAGCACCGTTGTCGAGGGCATCCAGCAGCCGCTGGTGTGGGTCCGATCGTACGGCGGTGGCCGGGTCGCCCACGACGCGTTGGGGCATCAGGACGCGTCGTTCGACCCACCGACCCACCGTGAGCTCGTCCGTCGGCTCGCGCGCTTCGCGGTCGGTGCCGACGCGTAGCCTGCGAGAGTGAGGACCGACCGACGTTCTGACTCCGCCGAAGGGCTCGCGCTCGGCGCCGGCGCGTACGTGCTGTGGGGTCTCTTCCCGCTCTACTGG
>Ga0233372_1000820_pt1 | contig 13151 bp, 10 predicted proteins | sample ElkDunMinimDraft_4_FD_191538 | JGI IMG/M metagenome (GOLD analysis project Ga0233372, IMG submission 191538) | Fecal eukaryotic communites from dung pellets of Tule Elk in California, USA - Elk Dung D8 | ecosystem: Host-associated > Mammals > Digestive system > Large intestine > Fecal | place... | reverse complement strand
ACGCCTTCGGGGTGCCGTTCCGCGACCCCGGTCTGGTGCCGGTGCCCACGGCCACCCCGCAGCCGCCGTACCCGGTGGAGGTGCGCGACACCGTCGGCTGCGACCGGTTCGCGGCGCGGGTGGTGCGCGGGGTCGACCCGGCCGCGGCGACGCCGGACTGGATGCGCCGTCGCCTGACGGTCGCCAACATCCGCAGCATCTCGTTGCCGGTGGACATCACCAACTACGTGATGCTCGAGCTCGGCCAGCCGATGCACGCCTTCGACCTGGACCGGCTGCACGGTGAGCTGATCGTGCGCCGGGCGGTGCCGGGGGAGAAGCTGACCACCCTCGACGGTGTCGTGCGCGACCTGGCCGTCGAGGACATGGTGATCTGCGACGCCGGGCTGCCGAGCACCGCCGCGGGCGCCGGCGGCACGCCGGTGTCGCTGGCCGCGGTGATGGGTGGCGAGACCAGCGAGGTGCTGCCCAGCACCACCAACGTGCTCTTCGAGGCGGCGCACTGGGATCCGGTGATGGTGGGACGCACCGCCCGCCGGCACAAGCTGTTCAGCGAGGCGGCCAAGCGCTGGGAGCGCGGCGTCGACCCGGCGCTGGCCCTGGTGGCGCTGGACCGGGCCGTCGAGCTGCTGGTCCGGTACGGCGGTGGCGAGGCCGCGCCGCAGATCCTCGACATCGACCACACCGCCGCCCCGCAGCCGATCCTGCTGCCGGTGGAGCTGCCGAGCCGGCGCATCGGTGTGGCGTACCCGCCGGCGCAGGTCACCGGTCTGCTGGAGCGGCTCGGCTGCACCGTCACGCCGGCCGAGGCGCCCGCCGGGGAGCCGACGCAGGTGCCGGCCGTCGACGGCGGGCTGCTCAGCGTCGTACCGCCCACCTGGCGTCCCGACCTGACCGACCCGGCGGACCTGGTCGAGGAGGTCGTGCGGCTGGCCGGCTACCAGGACGTGCCGAGCGTGCTGCCGGTCGCCCCGCCCGGCCGGGGGCTGACCCCGACCCAGCGGCGGCACCGGGCCGTCGCCCGGGCGCTGGCCGAGCACGGTTACGTCGAGGTGCTCGCCTACCCGTTCGTCTCCGCGGAGCTCGCCGACCAGCTCGGCCTGCCCGCCGACGACCCGCGCCGCGAGGCGGTACGGCTGGCCAACCCGCTCTCCGACGAGGAGCCGCTGCTGCGCACGTCGCTGCTCGGCCCGCTGCTGGCGATCCTGCGCCGCAACCTCGGCCGCGGGCACCGGGACGTGGCCATCTACGAGATGGGCAACGTCTTCCACCCGCAGTCCGCAGCCGGCGCGCCGCCGGTGATGGGAGTGGACCGGGCGCCGACGGCCGAGGAGTTCGCCGCGGCCGACGCGGTGGTGCCGGAGCAGCCGCGGCACGTCGCCGCGGTGCTCGCCGGCGACATCGAACCGGCCGGCTGGTGGGGCGGCGGACGCCCCGCGGGCTGGGCCGACGCGGTGGAGGCGGCCCGCCTGGTGGTGGCCGCCGCCGGCATCGACACCGACCGGGTCACGGTCCGGGCCGCCGAGCTGGCACCGTGGCACCCCGGACGCTGCGCCGAGGTGCTCGTCGACGACCTCCCGGTCGGCTACGCCGGCGAGCTGCACCCCGCCGTGGTGGCCGCCCTGGAGCTGCCGAAGCGCACCAGCGCCATGGAGCTGAACCTGGACGCGGTGCCCGCCGCGCCGCTGGTGCCCGCCCCCCGGGTGTCGGGCTTCCCGCCGGCGCTGATCGACGTGGCGCTCGTCGTCGACGAGGAGGTGCCGGCGGCCGAGGTGCGGCAGGCGCTCATCGACGGCGCGGGGGAGCTGGTGGAGTCGGTGCGGCTCTTCGACGTCTACCTCTCGGAGCAGCTCGGCGCCGGCCGCAAGTCGCTGGCGTTCAAGCTGACCTTCCGGGCGCCGGACCGGACGCTGACCGGCGAGGAAGCGGTGGCGGCGCGGGACGCGGCGGTCGCCGAGGCGGTTTCCCGCTTCGGCGCGACGTTGCGCGGCGCGTAACGCGGTAGTGGTACGAAGGGCCCCGGCGCACGCGCCGGGGCCCTTCGTCGTCGGGGCCCGTGGCTGCGGCGCGCCGGCGGTGAACGGGGCAGCGTCACCAGGGTGTGCCGGTTATGGTGAGGCCATGACCTGCATCGCGTACTGCCGGCTGCGGCCCGCCTCCTAGGCGGCGCAGCCCTGCCGGTCCCTTGCCGGACCGCTCCGTGACGACCGAGGTCGCACGGTGTCAGCTGTCGTCGTCGATACGAGGCATTGTCTCTTCGACCGACAGGAATTCTTCATGCGTGCGCGATCGCACATCTTCATGGCCGGCACCACCGCGCCGAGCCACATCTATCCCTCGCTGGCCCTGATCCGCGAGCTGGCCGACCGGGGCCACCGGGTCAGCTACTCGGTGGGCCAGTCGCTGGCCGACCTGGTCGCCGCCGCCGGCGCCGAGCCGATCACCCACTCGTCGCTGCTGCCGGCCTCCGACAGCGAGTGGCCCGAGGATCCCGCGAGCGCGATGCGGGTCTTCCTCGACGACCAGATGGCGGCGCTGCCCGCGCTGATCGCCCGGCTCGACGCCGACCGCCCGGACCTGGTGCTCTACGACATCGGCGGGCTGGCCGGCCCCGTGCTGGCCGCCCGCTACGGCGTACCGGCGGTGCAGTTGTCGCCGACGCTGGTGGCCTGGGACGGCTACGAGCGGGACATGGCCGAGATGATCGAGGCCGTCCGCAACTCGGAGACCGGGCGCAGCTACCACGCGGCCTTCCGGGACTGGCTGGCCGGCAACGGCATCGACGCCGACCCGTGGCAGTGGCAGACCCACCCGGAGCAGGTGCTGTCGCTGATCCCCCGGGCCCTGCAGCCGTACGCCGACCGGGTGCCCGCCTCCGTGCGTTTCGTCGGCCCGTGCCTGGACCCGGCGCGGCTGGCCGAGACCTGGACGCCGCCGGCCGGCGCCGGACCGGTGCTGCTGGTTTCCTTCGGGACCGCGTACACCGCGCAGGTGCCGGTCTACCGGGCGGTGCTGGCCGGGTTCGGTGACTCGCGGTGGCACGTGGTGCTGGTGATCGGTGACCGGGTGGATCCGGCGGAGCTGGGGCCGCTGCCGGCCAACGTCGAGCTGCACCGGCGGGTACCGCAGCCGGCGGTGCTCGCCGAGGCGGCGGCGTTCGTCACCCACGCCGGCATGGGCAGCTGCATGGAGGCGCTCTGGTTCGGGGTGCCGACGGTGGCGATCCCGCAGGCGGTGGACCAGTTCGGCAACGCCGCGCTCCTTGCCGAGCTGGGGGTCGGGCGGCACCTGCCGGCCGAGGAGGTCACCGCCGAGCTGCTGCGGCGCAGCGTGACCGAGGTCGCCGCCGATCCGGAGGTGCGTGCGCGGCTGCGGGCGCTCTCCGCCGAGGTGCGAGCCGCCGGTGGCGTGGAGCGGGCGGTGGCGGCAGTGGAGTCGTTCCTGCCGTAGTCCCGGCGGGCCCGTAGGCAGGGCCGGCAACGCGGACAGCAACAGTCGCGGGCCCGGCCGGGGATGGTCCCGGCCGGGCCCGCTCACATGAACATACGGCCGGATGCATAAAGTTGCAGCAGCGCCGAGCGAGGGCTATGCTGCTGCATAGTCATGCGGAGGTGGGTATGGGCATTCGAGTTGCGGTGGCCGGAGCGAGCGGGTACGCCGGGGGAGAGCTGCTGCGCCTGATCGCCGGGCACCCCGAGCTGGAGCTCGTGGCCGCGACCGCGCACTCGCAGGCCGGGCAGCCCGTCGCCGCCGTGCACCCGCAGCTCACCGGCCTCGACCTCGTCTTCGCCGAAACCGACCCGGCGCTGCTGGCCGACGCCGACCTGGTCTTCCTGGCACTGCCGCACGGGCAGTCCGGCGCGCTCGCCGCCCGGCTCCCGGCCGGGGTCAAGGTCGTCGACCTCGGCGCCGACCACCGGCTGCGCGACGCGCAGGCCTGGCAGGACTACTACGGCAGCACCCACAGCGGCACCTGGACCTACGGTCTGCCCGAACTGCCCGGCCAGCGGCCCCTCATCGCCGCCGCCGACCGGGTCGCCGCCACCGGTTGCTACGCCGCGGCCACCATCCTCGCGCTCGCGCCGCTGCTGGCCGCCGGCGCAGCCGCACCCGACGATGTCGTGGTGGTCGCCGCCTCCGGCACCTCCGGGGCCGGCAAGGCGCCGAAGGCGCACCTGCTCGGCAGCGAGGTGATGGGGGACATGTCGCCCTACAAGGTCGGCCGCCACCAGCACGTGCCGGAGATCAAGCAGGCGACCGGGGCCACCGGGCTCTCCTTCACGCCGGTGCTCGCGCCGATGCCGCGCGGCATCCTCGCCACCGTCACCGCCCGCCCCACCGGCGACGCCGACCCCCGCGAGGTGCTCGCCGCGGCGTACGCCGACGCCCCCTTCGTGCACGTGCTGCCCGAGGGGAGCTGGCCGCACACCGGTGCCACCGTCGGCTCCAACGCCTGCCATCTGCAGGCCACGCGGGACATCGACTCGGGCCGGCTCATCGTCTCCAGCGCGATCGACAATCTCGGCAAGGGCGCCGCGGGCCAGGCGGTCCAGTGCGCCAACATCATGCTCGGCCTGCCGGAGACAACCGGCCTTTCCCTGTACGGAGTAGCCCCATGAGTGAGTCCCAGCCCGCGCAGTCGCTGGCGAACGTACGCCGCACCGTGATCTCCAAGCGTCCCGTCACCTCGTACAGCAGGTCGCTGGCGAACGCGAAGCGGATCAGCGCCGCGGCCCTGACCACCTCGGAGGCGGCCGACGCCCCGGACGGGGAGTGGAGCGAGTGAGCGTCACCGCCGCAGCGGGCTTCCGCGCCGCAGGTGTCGCTGCCGGCCTCAAGAGCGCCGGCCGGGACGTGGCGCTGGTGGTCAACGACGGTCCGCTCGCCGCCGCCGCGGGCGTCTTCACCGCCAACCGGGTCCAGGCCGCGCCCGTGCTCTGGAGCCGTCAGGTCCTCACCGGTGGCCGGGTCCGCGCCGTCATCCTCAACTCCGGCGGCGCCAACGCCTGCACCGGCCCGGCCGGCTTCCAGGACACCCACCGCACCGCCGAGGAGACCTCGGCGGCCCTCGCCGACTCCGGCGTCGACCTCGGACCCGGTGAGGTCGCGGTCTGCTCCACCGGGCTGATCGGCGAGCGGCTGCCGATGGGCAAGCTGCTGAGCGGCATCCGGGACGCGGTCGCCGGGCTGAGCGCCGACGGTGGAGCCGCCGCGGCCGAGGCGATCATGACCACCGACACCCGGCCCAAGACCGCCGTGGTCACCGGCGCCGGCTTCACCGTCGGCGGCATGGCCAAGGGCGCCGGCATGCTCGCCCCCGCGATGGCGACCATGCTCTGCGTCGTCACCACCGACGCGGTTGCCGACCCGGAGGTGCTGGACCGGGCACTGCGGGCAGCCTGCCGCGTCACCTTCGACCGGATCGACTCCGACGGCTGCATGTCCACCAACGACACAGTGCTGCTGCTGGCCAGCGGCGCGAGCGGGGTCGAGACCGACGAGCAGGCGCTGACCGCGGCGGTGACCGAGGTCTGCCACGACCTGGCCCAGCAGCTCATCTCCGACGCCGAGGGCGCCACCAAGCAGATCGCCATCGACGTCACCGGCGCCGCCACCGTCGACGACGCGGTCGAGGTCGGACGGTCGGTCGCCCGCAACAACCTGGTCAAGACAGCGCTCTTCGGCAACGACCCGAACTGGGGCCGGATCCTCGCCGCGGTCGGCACCACCGCCGCCGCCTTCGAGCCCGACGAGATCGACGTGGCAGTCAACGGTGTCTGGGTCTGCCGCGCCGGCGGCGCCGCCGAGGACCGCAGCAAGGTCGACCTCAGCGGCCGGGACGTCACCATCCGCATCGACCTCAACGCCGGGGACGAGACGGCGACGATCTGGACCAACGACCTCTCGCACGCCTACGTCCATGAGAATTCGGCCTACTCCACATGAAACTCTCCGGTGACCTGACCCGTGCCCAGGCCAAGGCCAAGACGCTGATCGAGGCGCTGCCCTGGGTGACCCGCTTCTCCGGGTCGACAGTCGTCGTCAAGTACGGCGGCAACGCGATGATCGACCCGCAGCTGCAGCGGGCCTTCGCCGCCGACATGGTCTTCCTGCGCTCGGTGGGCCTCAAGCCCGTCGTGGTGCACGGCGGCGGCCCGCAGATCTCCCGGATGCTCGCCCGGCTCGGCATCGAAAGCGAGTTCAAGGGCGGGCTGCGGGTCACCACGCCCGAGGCGATGGACGTGGTGCGGATGGTGCTGGTCGGCCAGGTCGGCCGGGAGCTGGTCGGCCTGATCAACGAGCACGGCCCGCACGCCGTGGGTCTCTCCGGTGAGGACGCCCGCCTCTTCACCGCCGTGCGCCGCCCCGCGTACGTCGACGGTGAGGCGGTCGACGTCGGGCAGGTCGGCGACGTGGAGTCGGTGAACGCCTCGGCGGTGACCGACCTGATCGACGCCGGCCGGATCCCTGTCATCTCCACCGTCGCCCCGGACGTCGACGGCGTGCTGCACAACCTCAACGCCGACACCGCCGCCGCCGCGCTGGCGATCGCGCTGCAGGCCCGCAAGCTGGTCGTGCTCACCGACGTGCCCGGCCTCTACGCCAACTGGCCCGACACCGACAGCTTGATCTCCGAGCTGACCGATGACCAGCTCGCCGAGCTGCTGCCGACGCTGGAGTCGGGCATGGTGCCGAAGATGGAGGCCTGCCTGCGCGCCGTACGGGGCGGGGTTCCCGCCGCCCACGTCGTCGACGGCCGGGTCGCCCACTCGACCCTGCTGGAGATCTTCACCTCGGAAGGATTCGGCACGATGGTGGTCGGCGCCCTCCGGGCTCCCCAGGCCCGGATCATCCCGGTCGATACGGCGGTGCGGGCATGACCTCGCTGCGCGACCGCTGGTCGCAGTCGATGATGGACAACTACGGCACCCCGCCGCTGGCGCTGGTCTCAGGCAGCGGTGCTGTCGTCACCGACGACACCGGAGCCGAATACCTCGACCTGCTCGGCGGCATCGCCGTCAACGCGCTCGGCCACGCCCATCCGGCCGTGGTCGAGGCGGTCAGCCGTCAGGTCGCCACCCTCGGGCACGTCTCCAACCTCTTCGTCGCCGAACCGCCGGTGGCCCTGGCGGAGCTGCTCCTGGCCCTCATCGGACGCCAGGGGCGGGTCCTGTTCACCAACTCCGGCGCCGAGGCCAACGAGGCGGCGTTCAAGCTCTCCCGGCTCACCGGGCGCACCCACGTGGTGGCCGCGCACGGCGGTTTCCACGGCCGGACCATGGGGGCGCTGGCGCTGACCGGGCAGCCGGCCAAGGCCGACCCGTTCCGGCCGCTGCCCGGCGAGGTCACCCACGTCCCCTTCGGCGACACCGCGGCGCTGGCCGCGGCGGTCACCGACGAGACCGCGATGGTGATCCTGGAGCCGATCCAGGGCGAGAACGGCGTCATCGTCGCGCCGGCCGGCTATCTGGCCGCCGCCCGGCAGATCACCGCCGCGCACGGCGCGCTGCTGGCGCTGGACGAGGTGCAGACCGGCATCGGCCGGACCGGGCACTGGTTCGCCCACCAGTCCGAGGGCATCGAACCGGACCTGGTCACCCTCGCCAAGGGGCTCGGTGGCGGCCTGCCCATCGGGGCCTGCCTGGCCTTCGGCCCCGCCGCGCAGCTGTTCCGTCCCGGCGCGCACGGCACCACCTTCGGCGGCAACCCGATCGCCTGCGCCGCCGCGCTCGCGGTCATCTCCACGATCGCCAGCGAAGGGCTGCTGGACAACGTCAAGCGGGTCGGGGAGCGCATCCGCGCCGGGGTCGAGGCGCTGGGCCATCCGCTGCTGGGCGAGGTCCGCGGCGCCGGTCTGCTGCTCGGCATCGGGCTGACCGCCGAGGTCTCGGCCGCCGTCGCCGCGAGCCTGCGCGAGGCGGGCTTCCTGGTCAACCCCGTGCAGCCGGACGCGCTGCGCCTGGCCCCACCGCTGATCCTCACCCCCGAACAGGCCGACGCCTTCGTCGCGGCCCTGCCGGCCGCGCTGGGCGCCGCCGCCGAACCGCAGATCTCCGCCACCGCGGCGGAGCCGACCACCACGGAGCTGACCTCGTGATCCGCCACCTGCTGCGCGACGACGACTTCACCCCGGCCGAGCAGGCCGCGGTGCTGGACCTGGCGGCACGGATGAAGGCCGACCGCTTCGGGTTCCGTCCGCTCGCCGGCCCGCGTTCGGTGGCGGTGCTCTTCGACAAGCCCAGCCTGCGTACCCGCTTCTCCTTCGACGTCGGCATCGCCGAGCTCGGCGGGCACCCGGTGGTCACCGACACCCAGGTGACGCACTTCGGCCGGGGCGAGACCCTCGCCGACGCCGCGCAGGTGCTCTCCCGCTACGCGAGCGCGATCGTGCTGCGCACCCACGGCGACGAACGGCTGCAGGAGCTGGCCGCGGGGTCGAGCGTGCCGGTGGTCAACGCCCTGACCGACGGCTTCCACCCCTGCCAGCTCCTGGCCGACCTGCTCACCGTCCGCGAGCACCTCGGGGGCACCGCCGGCCGGACCCTGGCGTACGTCGGGGACGCGGCGAACAACATGGCCAACTCGTACCTGCTGGCCGGCGCGACCGCCGGTATGCACGTGCGCATCGCCGGTCCGCAGGGCTACGACCCGGACCCGGAGATCGTCAAGCAGGCCGAGGCGATCGCGGATCAGACCGGCGGTTCGGTGCGGGTGCACCGCGACCCGGCCGAGGCGGTCGCCGGCGCCGATGTGGTCGCCACCGACACCTGGACGTCGATGGGGCAGGAGAACGACGGCAAGGACCGGCTCACGCCGTTCTGGCCGTACCAGGTCAACGCCGCGCTGCTGGCGCAGGCCGCGCCGGGGGCGATCGTGCTGCACTGCCTGCCTGCGCACCGCGGCGAGGAGATCACCGACGAGGTCTTCGACGGCCCGCAGAGCGTCGTCTTCGACCAGGCCGAGAACCGGCTGCACGCGCAGAAGGCGGTACTGGCGTTCCTGCTGGAGTCATCGGGCCTGGCCGCCGGATCGCAGCCATGACCGGTCCGCTGACCCGGGCGGCGCGGCACGCGCGGATCGTCGAGCTGATCCGCGGCCGGGCGATCCGCTCGCAGACCGAGCTGGCCGAGCTGCTCGCCGCCGACGGCGCGCAGGTCACCCAGGCCACCCTCTCCAGGGACCTGGAGGAGCTGGGTGCGGTCAAGGTCCGCGGCGGCGACGGGCCCGCGGTCTACGTCATCCCGGAGGACGGCCACCGGGCGCTGCGGGAGGCCGAGGCGGCGCCCGCCCGGCTGATCCGACTGCTGCGTGAACTGCTCAACGGGGTGGACTCAAGCGGCAACATCGCCGTGCTCCGCACCCCGCCGGGCGCTGCCCACTACTTGGCAAGTGCCCTGGATCGCGCAGGTTTATCCGAAATCGTTGGCACCATCGCCGGCGACGACACCATCCTTGTATTGGCCCGCGAGGCCGTCGGGGGTGCCGCACTGGGGGAGAAGCTCTCCGCCTGGGCGGGACACCAGGACAACGTTGAAGGGAGTACCGCGTCATGACCGAGCGGGTCGTACTTGCATATTCCGGCGGGCTGGACACCTCAGTGGCCATCCCGTACCTGGCCGAGAAGACCGGTGCCGAGGTGATCGCGGTCGCGGTCGACCTGGGTCAGGGCGGCGAGGACATGAACGTCATCCGGCAGCGGGCGCTGGACTGCGGCGCCGTCGAGTCCGAGGTGATCGACGCGCGCGACGAGTTCGCCGCCGACTACTGCATCCCCGCCATGCGGGCCAACGCCCTCTACATGGACCGCTACCCGCTGGTCTCCGCGCTGAGCCGGCCGCTGATCGTCAAGCACCTGGTCACCGCGGCCCGCAAGTACGGCGGCACCATCGTGTCGCACGGCTGCACCGGCAAGGGCAACGACCAGGTCCGTTTCGAGGTCGGCCTGGCCGCCCTCGCCCCGGAGCTGAAGATCATCGCGCCGGCTCGGGACTACGCCTGGACCCGCGACAAGGCCATCGCCTACGCCGAGGAGCGGGGCCTGCCGATCGACGTCAGCCGCAAGTCGCCGTACTCGATCGACCAGAACCTCTTCGGGCGCGCCGTGGAGACCGGTTTCCTCGAGGACATCTGGAACGCCCCGATCGAGGACCTCTACTCCTACACCGCCGACCCGGCCGAGCCGCGCGACGCCGACGAGGTCGTGATCACCTTCGACTCCGGTGTGCCGGTCGCCATCGACGGCGAGACCGTCACCCCGTACCAGGCGATCCAGGAGCTCAACCGGCGCGCGGGCGCGCAGGGCGTCGGCCGGCTGGACATGGTCGAGGACCGGCTCGTCGGCATCAAGAGCCGTGAGGTCTACGAGGCGCCGGGCGCGATCGCGCTGATCACCGCCCACCAGGAGCTGGAGAACGTCACCGTCGAGCGCGACCTGGCCCGCTTCAAGAAGGGCGTCGACCAGCGCTGGACCGAGCTGGTCTACGACGGGCTCTGGTTCTCGCCGCTGAAGTACGCCCTCGACGCCTTCATCGACGACAGCCAGCTGCACGTCACCGGCGAGGTGCGCCTGACCCTGCACGGCGGCAAGGCCGTCGTCACCGGACGCCGCTCCGAGGCCAGCCTCTACGACTTCGGGATGGCCACCTACGACACCGGTGACACCTTCGACCAGTCGCTGGCCAAGGGCTTCGTGCAGCTCTGGGGCCTGCCGAGCAAGATGGCCGCGGCGCGGGACGCCCGGCTGAGCGGCGACGGGTCTTGAGTCCGACAATGGGTGGCGTGGACGACAAGAGCCTTACCGAGAACAGCGCCGCGACCAACCGCACCAGCCTCTGGGGTGGCCGCTTCGCCGGCGGCCCCTCCGAGGCGCTGGCCCGGCTCTCGGTCAGCGTGCAGTTCGACTGGCGACTGGCCCCGTACGACATCGCCGGTTCCCGGGCCCACGCCCGGGTGCTGGCCGGGGCCGGCCTGCTCACCCCCGACGAGCTCGGCCGGATGCTCGCGGCGCTCGACGACCTGGAGGCCGCCTGCGCCTCCGGTGAGTTCCGCCCGACTGTCGAGGACGAGGACGTGCACACCGCGCTGGAGCGCGGCCTGCTGGAGCGCCTGGGCACCCTCGGCGGCAAGCTGCGCGCCGGGCGGTCGCGTAACGACCAGGTCGCCACCGACCTGCGGCTCTACCTGCGCGACCACGCCCGGGGTGTGGCCGCCCGGCTGATCGAGCTGGCCGACGCGCTCGCCGACCAGGCCGGCGCGCACGTGGACACGCCGGCGCCGGGCATGACGCACCTGCAGCACGCCCAGCCGGTCACCTTCGGGCACTGGCTGCTCGCGCACGTGCAGCCGCTGCTGCGTGACCTCGACCGGTTGCGCGACTGGGACGCCCGTACGTCGGTCAGCCCGCTCGGTTCCGGTGCGCTGGCGGGTTCGTCGCTGCCGCTGGACCCGGCCGGTGTCGCCAAGGAGCTGGGCTTCGCCCGGCCGGCGGCGAACTCGATGGACGCGGTCGCCGACCGTGACTTCGTCGCCGAGTTCCTCTTCATCACCGCGCTGATCGGCGTGCACCTGTCCCGCCTCGGCGAGGAGGTCGTGCTCTGGACCTCGCAGGAGTTCGGCTGGGTGGAGCTCGACGACGCCTTCGCCACCGGCTCGTCGATCATGCCGCAGAAGAAGAACGCGGACATCGCCGAGCTTGCCCGGGGCAAGTCCGGCCGGCTAGTCGGCGGGCTGATGGCGGTGCTCACCATGCTCAAGGGCCTGCCGATGGCCTACGACCGGGACATGCAGGAGGACAAGGAGCCGGCCTTCGACGCGGTCGACACCCTGGAGCTGCTGCTGCCCGCGTTGGCCGGGATGATCGCCACCATGACGGTCCGGGTGGAGCGCCTCGCGGCGGCCACCCCGGTCGGCTACTCGCTCGCCACCGAGGTCGCCGACTGGCTGGTCCGCAAGGGCGTGCCGTTCCGGGAGGCGCACGAGGTGACCGGCAAGCTGGTCGCCCTCTGCGCGGTTCGCGAATGTGAGCTCGACGAGGTCTCCGACGAGGACCTGACCCTGGTCAGCCCGCACCTAGACCCGAGCGTGCGCGACGTGCTGTCGGTGCGCTCGGCGCTGGCGGGGCGGACCACGCCGGGCTCCACCGGGCCCGGCCCGGTCGCCGACCAGCTTGTCTCGGTGAACGAGCAGCTCGCCGAGTGGCGGCAGTGGGCGGCGGAGGTCGTCGTACCCCGCTGACCGCGACACCTGCTTCACCCGCCGCCGGCGCGGCTCCCGATCACCTCGGGAGTTCGCGCCGGCGGCGTTCTGCTGTGGCCGTACGGGCGGGCGATCGGCATCGTTTCGGGGCGTTAGCAGAGCGCAATCCCTTGTCGCACAACAACTTCAGGAATTCATGAGATAGATATCGAATGATTGACAACATCAACTTTGGGGCGGTAGAAGTTCCCTCGTCACCCCCGAACGCCAGGGCCGGCAACCACGCCGGCCCTCGCCGTACCCGCGAGGAGAACCCTGTGTCACACCGTGTCCCCCGGACCGCCCTGCTGAGCACAGCGGCGGTCACGGCCGCCCTGCTCGCCCTGACGGCGGTTCCCGCCCAGGCCGCGCCCGCCGGCGGCCAGCCCTTCGCCGCTCCCGTGGGAGGCCAGCCCTTCGCGGCGGCCGAGGCCGGCCAGCCCTTCGCCGCCGGCCCGACGGTGTACGACATCACCGACACCCTCGCCCGGGACCTGGCGGCCACGGTCACGCCCCTGGCCGCCCGGGTCGCCGCCGACGCCGACCAGACCCTCGACCTGAGCGCCGCCGTCGCCGGCAAGGGGCTCGGCAAGCGGGTGGCGCAGGCCGACGAGGCGGTGCTGCGGGCCAAGGGGCTCGAGGACGCCGACTCCGCGCTGCTGCAGGTGCGGCTTGCCCACCCGGACATGCTGCCGGCGTTGCGGGCCGGGAAGGCGCCGCTGATCGCCGCGACCCCCACCGACGACACCGCCGCCGACCTGGTCGCCTACGACCGCACCGGCGCTCGCGTCGTGCTCGACGTCGCGACCGTGCCGGCGCGGCCGGTGCTGATGATCGAGGTGGACACCGCGCAGGCGCTCGAGCTCGGCGCGGAGGTGCTGCGCAGCGAACTCGCCGCCGCCGGCGTCACCTCGGCG
>Ga0233372_1000819_pt1 | contig 13153 bp, 18 predicted proteins | sample ElkDunMinimDraft_4_FD_191538 | JGI IMG/M metagenome (GOLD analysis project Ga0233372, IMG submission 191538) | Fecal eukaryotic communites from dung pellets of Tule Elk in California, USA - Elk Dung D8 | ecosystem: Host-associated > Mammals > Digestive system > Large intestine > Fecal | place... | reverse complement strand
TTCTCGTTCATATTTTGTTCATAAATTGTTTACGTATTGTTTACATATTGTTCATTGGGAGTTCATAATCCCTTAGTATACTATGTATAGAAGATAAAGGAAAGGGGTGATAAATAGAACACAAACAAACGTTCGAGAAGTACAAAATAGAACAAATGTTCGGTAGAACAGGTGTTCGATGCCAAGGGTGAAGTCTACCCAAACGTGAGTATAGTCAACTAGACTGTTTCACGTGAAACACTACAGAGTATAGTCAACTAGACACTCGGGAATAGACCGAGAGAAAGTGAGAACACTATGAACGAAATGTATAACACACTTGCAATTGTAACGGAAAACAAGGAACTGGGTAAGAGAATGAATATCATTCAAAAGGAAATGAACGGCGTATTAAAGAGCGCAAATGTTATCGGTAAATGCTTATTTGAGATTAAAAATCAAGAGTTATGGAAAGATGACTATAAGAGTTTTGAAGAATGTGCCTCTGTATTCAATATTAAGAAAGCTCAGGCTTACAACTTAATAAAGGGTTATGAAGTAGGTGAGAAAAAACTTGTAAGAAAGAACGGCTCAGCCGAAAAAATCAGCACATTGTATTCCAATACTCAGTGCGTTGAACTTGCTAAACTTAAAGATGACGTTAAAATTCTCGAAATGCTCGATGCTGAAAAGGTTAAACCTACAATGACAACAAAGGAAATCAGAGAAGTCATCGATAAAGAGTTACACCCTGAAAAGTTTGTTGATAATGAGGTTGAAGAGGTTGAAACCACTGAAACCGAAACCACCGAAACCGAAACCACCGAAACAAGTGTAGTGCTTAAAGTTGAACTGGTAGCAGGTGAACTGAAAGTCATTGATAACCTAGGAATGAGTGCAAACGATATCGACAAACTGAAAATGTTACTCGGTAAGTATGTAAAGTAAGGGCCTAGGCCCTTACGCCCCTAGGGGTAACACCCTAGGGGTGTTGGCGTGTCTTTTATTTTGCCTAAAAATTAGTTTAGTCAACTAGACTGGAGGTTATATTGTGGAGAGCAAAAAATTCTATAAATACTATTTACTCTATTCTAAGTACAATGTATTTGAAAAAAGATATGAAAAACTTAAAAGAGGGTTTAATGATATTGATGAACTTAATTCATACAAAGATTTTATTAAGGAGTTATATGGTAACTTAATAGTTATTAAGGGGGTTGTTGTAAATGAAGGAGTGTAAAGTTTATAAGTGGAAAATAGTGTATACCTCCCTTAATGATGGATTTATTTATGAGGTTAAATTCACCAATAAAGATGAACTTAAAAGTTATGTTGAACAGTTACAGTTAATAGGTTCTATAGATAGTCCAGATGATGTAGTTTATATAAACTTATTTAAGAAAAAATTAGTCTAGTTGACTAGAAAGGAGCAGCATGGATATATTTATTTTATTATCAGCATTATTAGTTGGAGGATTTACAATAGCGTGTATAATTATGTTGGCTGATACGGCCAAATCATACGGAGTTAATATTATTGCAGATGTGTTAAGGAGGTTAAGAAATGATAGTAAAAATAATCGAGAAAACTTATAGGTATAACTATAAGAATGATACTTTAGACTTATTAAGAATTGATACTAGATTAGTTGACACATCTGTAAGAGAAGGAATGGATTTAGTAATGGAAGTTAATTCAACAATGACAGAAGGAGAAACGTTGTTACAATTATCCTCTGGCAATTGTACTATGGTAACCTGTTATGCTGTACCTGTAGTTTAGGAGTAAAGATATGGCTAAAACAAAAAATAGATATTTATTAAAAAAACAACAGAATGAGTATGTTATTATTGATAAGTTTCCTGAATGGGCCTCCGGCAAACGTGAAGTAGTTATTGAAAGGTTTAGCGAGGACGAATATGAAATAGCAAAGGAAATTTACGATATGTACATAGAAGATGCAAACAATAAGTCTAGTTGACTAGACAGAAAGGAGAAAGATATGTTCAAAGATGGTGTTACTTTAATGGCTGACTCTATCAGAAAAGAACAGGAAGAGTTACAAGTAAGAAAGGGCAGCGAAAAAAAGTCCGGTGATGTAGATATCGGAAAAGAGTTAATGCAGTTTTTAAAACGCGAAGGCGATGAGCGCAAAAACGTAAGAGAAGAAGAACAGACAGAACGTACAGATGAAGTAGATAATACAGACAAAGGAGATAACTAATATGAATAATGAAATTTTAACAAAAATGAAAGAACAGTTTAATGGTTGCCCACTGTTTATTGATAGAGAAAAAGGCGACTTAGATGAATTAGTAGGAAAGAAAGTAGTAATTGAGTCTTATTACAAACTCACTGGAGATAATGGCGAGTATTTCGCAGTTGCGTTCAAAGGCTATGATGATAAGTTTTATCTTTCTGGCGGTGCTATTACTGAGTTATTGTCAACATATGGCGATGATGCAAAAGAAGTCGAAATCTTAATTATGGAAAAAATTAAGACTAAGTCAAAAAGAGAATACCGCCCTATTAGAATTGTCTAAAGACAAGTCTAGTTGACTAGAAAGGGGAGTAGAAATACTCCCTTTTTTAGTACAAAGAAAGGAGTATATATGGATAAAGAATTAAAGGAACTTCAAAAACAAGCAAACAGATTTATGAAACAAGCAAGAGAGTCAATAAAAAGTAATAAAGAAGATGGATACCTAGAAAGAGCATTTATGAGAGCAAATAATAGGTTAAGAATGTTTCAAAAGAAACATAAAATGCACAAAGGTTATCTGTTTTCGAGTAAAGGTTTAGAAACAGAAGAAGATTTAGAAAAATATAAACAGTTGCTAAAATCAGTAACAGAGAATGTTAGATTAAATCCTGAACTTTCAGAAACACACAAAGAGTCACAAATACAATTCTATCAAGACCAAGGGTGGGCAAAAGATAGAGAGTCAGCAGAGGCAATATACAATTTCAAAGGAACTTCAATATATGAAGAACTAATGGATATGAATTTATCAGATATACCATCTGAGTTGTTGGAAAGATATGGCAAATTCATAGATGCAAATTATTCAGTAGATGACTTTAGTGATATGATTACAGCCTTTAATAAACAATTGTCTTTAGGTAATAGAAAGTATAAAGATGTAAAAGATTTTTATAAGTTTACAGACAGATATATGAAACTAATGAAAACAAGACAAGATGACTTTAATAAAGGTTTATCAGAGTTCATGGAGTATAATGGTGATGAATATAATGACTTCTTTACGTTTATGGAGAACTTTTAGTATAGTCAACTAGACTAGGAGAATAAATATGAGTTACACAGTTTATCAAGGCTTACCGATAAACAAAATAGATTTCAATGTAGTAAGAGCGGCAGGTTCTAAATACAGAAATAAATTTGTATGCGATGACATAATGTGCTTTGATACTGAGGCAACAAACGGATTTATAATAAATAATAAAGTTGTACCATTTAACTATGATAACCCGAAACCGTTCAAAGAGTGTGAAAAACATTCATTAGTGTACTTTTGGTCTTTTGCTATAAACGATAATATATTCATAGGCAGAGAACTTTATGATTTTCTTGATTTAATAAAAGAGTTACATCAGTATTGTCCATTCTACAAAATAATATACATACATAACTTGTCGTATGATTTTAATTTCTTATTGAATATATTAAAGTTTGACTCTGTTTTTGCAAGAAAATCTAGACACCCTTTAGTAGCAAACGTTAATAAATTTAACATAGAATTTAGATGTTCTTATTTGTTAACTAATCTTTCGCTAGAAAGTTGGGGTGATGCATACAATTTATCAATTAAAAAGAAAGTAGGTAGTCTAGATTATACAAAAATAAGAACTCCTCTTACAGAAATGACAAGTGAAGAAATAGAGTATGGTGTTTATGATGTCTTGACTATGGTAAAAGGTTTAACGTATTATAAAGAAAATTATAAGAACGTTTATAACATTCCTTTAACACATACAGGAAAGATGAGAAGAGAATGCGAAAGCATAATGTCGAAAGAAACTTTTTATAATCAAAGAATAACAGACTTAATACCAAAAAGTCTAGTTGTCTATAAAGAACAATGCGATGCTTTCATAGGAGGTACAGTATTATGTAATTGGATATACAAAGACAGAGTTATAAAAGACTTAGAGGCTTGGGATATAGCATCAAGTTACCCGTTCGTTTTAATAACACAACTCTTTCCAATGTCTAAGTTTTATACGGCAGAAGATGATTATGAAAAATATATGTACAATGATAAGTATTTATATTTGGTAAAGTTTAGAGCAAAGAATGTTGAGAGTAATTTTAATTGTCATTTCCTAAGTAAATCAAAAGCAAATAGCACGATAAAAGCACAAATAGATAACGGAAGGTTAATAAAGGCTGATGAAATAGTTTATACATTAACTTCAATAGACTATGAAATGTTCTTAAAATGTTATACATCTGAGTCAATAGAAATAATATCATTCAAATGGTGCAAAGCAGGTTACTTAAATGATAACTTCAGAAAATTTATACTAAAGTTATACGCAGACAAAACTACATTAAAAGGTATTGAAGAAATGCACAGTATATATATGAATAAAAAAGAGTATATAAACAGTGCTTATGGAGATTTTGTTACAAAAATATTTGCAGATGATATTATATTTGATTTAGATAATTGTCTAGTTGACGATACTCCATGGGAAAAAGAAAACTTGACAGAAGAAAAGTATCAAAGTAAATTAAACACAGTATTAAAAAAGCAATACAAAAATTACAAGGCTTTTATACACGGTGTTTTTGTAACAGCACACGCAAGAAAAAGATTATGGGACGCAATAACATATCAAGACATGGACGAACATATGGTATACACAGATACTGACTCTATAAAAGCACACCAATATAATGGCGACTTCTTTGAAAAAGAAAATAAAAGAGTACTAGAATTGAATAGAAAGATAGCCAAAGATTTAAATGTTAGTATTGATTTATTTGAGCCTAAAGATAAGTATGGAAACAAACACCCTATAGGTGTTTGGGAACATGAAGATACGTATGAAGAATTTAAGAGTTTAGGTTGTAAGCAATACATATATAAGTCTAATGGTAAATTACATTTAACGTGTGCGGGTGTGAGTAAATTAGCAGTAAAATGTTTTAAGTCAGTAGATGATTTCAGAATTGATAGACAGTTGACAGAAAAACAATTACATAATTGCAAAGATGATAAAGGTCATACGGCCGAGAAATTGATACCATATTATTCTACTAATTATGGTAAGGTTGTATACCCTGACGGCTATGTTTCTGAATACAAGTATGGCATATGTTTAATGCCTACTACATTTAATCTTTCAATGTCCATAACAGATATATATTATTTGTTTAATGAGGTAAGAGAAAAACAAACAGAAATATTTTTAGAGTCTAGTCAACTAGACTCAGAAAGGAGCAAGTACGAATGGCTAAAGAACATATCTTTATCGAATGTTACTACTGCAAATATCAAAGGGTATGCAAAAAAGAAAGGGATAAGTGTAAAATAATGCACACAGATAGAGGTGACAAAGTAGTATTAGAAAAACAAGAAAACACTAAATGTAAATACTATAACACTTGCGGAAGTGAAGATAACTGTAGTAGATGCAAATATAGAGGAGGTAAATAATGAGTAAAAAGTATTATTCGCTAGCAAAAATTAAACAAGTAGAGGCTGAGTACAAAATGCTATTAGGTGGCAGAAATATAGGTAAGTCTTATGCCACAAAAGAAGATGTAATAATAGAGTGTATAAAGAATGATGGACAATTCACATACCTTAGACGATGGGATAGAGATATAAAAGGCGTATATGTAGTAAACTATTTCAATGACCTTAATTGGAAAAAGATACATGAAAAAACAGGAAGAGAATTTAGTGGTGTATATTATTGGCAAGGAAAAATATTCCTATGTAATTTTGATGCAGATGGCAAGGCTGTAGATAAGTATCACATAGGTTATTCTCATTCATTATCTCAGAATGAAAGATATAAATCGCAGATGTTTCCTAGAGTACTATATACTATATTTGAAGAATTCATAACAGACCAAATGTATCTTCCTGATGAACCAGTATTATTGCAAGAATACGCGTCGACTATTTACAGAGAAAGAAAAAGTACAATATATTTAATAGGTAATACGATATCTAAATTGTGTCCATACTTTAATGAATGGAACTTAGGTAATGTATTACAAATGAAAACAAATGATATATCTGTATTTGAAAATACAACAGAAGTTTTAACTACAGATGGAAAGAAAGAAATAGTTGTAAGAATAGCAGTAGAAATGTGTGGTGCTGAAGGTGTATTCTCTAAAATGGCATTTGGTTCAGCAGCCAATATGATAGTTAAGAATGAATGGAAACAGAAAAATGTTGCTAGGTTAGATAAAGATGTAATTAAAGAAATGAAAGAAGTCTATCATCTGTTTGTAATATGTGATAACTTAACATTCAAAATGACTTTATGTAAATATAAAAATAATGTCTTTTGGTACGTAAGACCACACACATCTGAAATTAAAAATATAGAGAAAGAAAGACTTGTAACAAATAATCCATCAATGTCTAGGTTTCATACAAATAACTTTGTAGCGTTAACAGACAGAGAGGCTATGGCATTTAATTTGATTAGACTAAAAAAGATATTCTATTGCTCTAATGAATGTGGTACTGATTTTCAACAAACATTACAGAACTTTGTAGTAAGATAAAAAGAGGGGAGATTACTCCCCTCAATTTTTTTTTATAGTCTAGTCAACTAGACTATAAATATATACCTGCTCTAACAAGATTTATAATTTCTTGTCTTTCAGCATCTGTGGCTATAGGACATATCAACATCACATCATCACACTCTAAGTAACCACTAAAATCTCCAATTCTACCACTCATATTAGTAGGTTTTCCGGCTAACTCATTTAAGTATTCACTTTCATCAGACTCCATTATCTCGAACATAAAAGTAATATACTGAGGTAAATAGCAATTAAGCATAGAGGTAGCACTACCTTTTGTTTTGTTATATCCATTTATACCATTTTGGGATAACTCAAAAGTAGTTTTCATTGCGGTAAGTCCACCGGCTAATCCCATCGCACCTACTTCTCCTGCTACTGTAGCAGCAATAGCATTTTTGCTACCATCATGAGTATGTGATGCTAGTTTAGCCCAACTACCATTCTCTTTTATATCCGCTTGTTCACTAGCATATAAACTAGATGCTGATGCTAATCCAATTTTAGCAATACTTCCACAAAATGGATTAACAGCAGAAAGAGCACTCGTAGCACCTTGCATAATAGTATTAATTTGGTTAGCAGAATACCTAGCAAAATCTGTTAGAGTTATAGGCATTTGTACACCCATCTGTCCCATAAAATAGTCTAACATAATACCATTAGCAATAAGTACTACCATACATACCGCGGTTCTAATATCAACATAGTATCTAACAGTCACTGTTTTACCATAGTATCTAGCCAAACTTAATTGCTGAACACCAACATATGGTAAGTATACAAATAATTTAGTATACGGTTCAAAGTCGCGCCAGTCGTTAAAACTCCTTTTAATAGTCATAGTGCCTAAGTCTTTATAACCCTGTGGAAACAATATCTTTTTAGCAGTATTTTGCATTTGTAATTGATAACCACCAAAATATACGTACTGTTGGTCGGCATAATTAGTAAATATACTAGACAAATCAAATGGATAATAAGTCAAACCTTGTACACACTGCATAGGGTCAGTGCCATACATTTCAATACCTTTTTGTATTTTTTCCCAAATACCGTTAACTGATACATCAAATAACCCATTAGATATTTCACTTAGTCCGCCTGAACTTAGCATGTATAGTTGACTAAACACTGAACGAATATAAGTCTCTCCAAATTCTGTAGCACTTTCACCTTCTTCAGTTCCATTGGTAATTGGGTAATTCTTTGAAATGGTAGGCCAGTTAGTGGCCTCAGTTATATCTTTGTTACCATCTAAATAATCATCAGCATCTTCTTCACTGTCCCAAGTCGGAATACCTGTATTGGAAGAGTCTAACTCAACATCAATAGGTGATGCATAAAATCTACCTAATTCATTTTCTCTTTTCCTATAAATAAAATTATAAGGTAATTGGTCAACTTGAGTATACGTATTTCCACCATCTTCACTATACCCTATATAGTATGCCTCAAAATCATTACTATATTTTATACCATATTTTAGACTATCACCATCAATACCTGGTATCTTATAAAAAGTAATTTCTCCGGCTGTCTTTTTTATCTTAAAGCATCTGTATATTAAAGTTGTACTATGAGCATCTTGTTGGCCTTCTGCCGTCCAAATTTGTAATACACCATAGTTGTTAATTTCCAAATCAACAGTGTCAGGTTCTTCTTCGCTATTCTTATAATTGACAGCACTTTGCATAATCATATTCTTACGTACTGTCTCACTAGTTTCGTTACAATAAGCCTCTGCTGTTTGTTTATCTTCGAAAATTGGCAAGTTGGTTGAAAAAGTTGCCTGTAAATCGCTACTGTATGCAGCACTCCACATGTTATTATCCGGCAAATATAAATTTCTTTGCTGTGTTGCTAATTGGTTATAAAAATTATTGCCGGCAATTGCTAAAAGAAGTGTATCTCTCGGCTCCTCGGTAAAATCATTAACGGAAAAATATAATGCTTTTGTAAAATTTCCCCGAGGACTAATGCCGCTGCCCTCAATCTGTACAATCCAGCTGTCAGGCATTAAGAATGTCCAAGGTTGCTGCCAATATGTGTTCGTGCCTTGCGCCGCACCCTCGGCATGAATTGTGTATGCTGTTCTCGCCGCATTTGTATATGTTTCATCGGGGTCAGCGACAAAGTGGTCGTTAATTTTAATAACTTGCCCATTATATTCTTTTTCGTAAATAATAGCCATATTATTTTCCTCCTAAGGTTAATACATAACAGTATCCACTAGAACTAGGTACAAATGCAGTTCCACATTTTCTATGTATAATTTTTGGTACAGGTTTGAATGGTACTCTGTCATCAGGTAAATTTGGATTAACATTAGAACTTGACCTTCTTGCAATAACCTTGCTATTTTTATAACCATCATAAAAACTAGTTAATGGGTCTGACTTCATTATTAACCTTACTTGATTACCATCTATCAACATAACATTTACATAATAGTACCTATGAAATTCTGGTATGTATGCGTAGTTACATCTATAGTAATCAGCAAAATATGTTACATTCATAGTAACATTTTCCATTCTACAGTTTTCTTTCAACTCGCCTGTTAAAGTAGCCAATAAACTCATTTGCTTTCTTACTACATTATGTGCAGACGAAGTATTATATAATCTAAGTTCCATTCCTTCTCCTTTCTGTCTAGTCAACTAGACTACATTTGTCCCGTGTACAGATAAATTGAATATGTAACAGTGTTGATACACTCACTAACAATAGTCTTGATAGTATTATCACTAAGATACTTTCTGAATACCTCTATATTCTTAGTAGGGTTTCCTTTATATCCATATACATTATCAACGTGTTCATCATAAACTACACCATCAGAATGTGACTGTTCTGTTTTGTCTACATTATGTGCGCCTTCTGTTAAAGTATCAGTTTTACTAGCATCTACAACAGTATCGACAGTTTGAATAGTACCTGTTACATTATGAGTAGTATCATAATCAGTTGTACTATTAAAAGTAGTTCTACTGTCTTGACTATCTGTACTTCTAGGTGCTGTCGTAGTAGTTTCAGTTGCCTGACCATATACATTAGTATCTTGCTTAGAACTATAAGCATCACGTGCTGACCTAGCACCATAATTGAAGTGCTTTTCTTCCTCACCATACTGTCTTACTATTTTGTAATCGGCACTAGGTACAACATCTTCACCCTCAGCATCACTCTCATACAACAACTTATACTTTCTTAAGTTTTTAAGTAAGTTCATGTAGATAGCCTCATGCATATCCGAAAGATTATAGTCCAATTCTTCTTCGTCTAAAAAGCCTACTAATATCTCTCTTACACTATAGTCATACTTTGTTATTAAATCAAAAGTATCTAAATCATTTGTTAAAAAAGTAAGCCTCTCATCATTTAAGATGTAGTCATTAGTGCTAAACAATTTATTGTTATCTTTATATACATCATGTATTCTGTGTTTCAGCATTTGTATCACCCCTATTCTCTATGGCAACTTTCTCATTGGTAGTATAGTCAACTAGACTAGTAATAAATTTATATTCTTCTGCCAAGTCTACTTTTATGTCAGTTCCATAAATATAATTAACATCGTCCATGGCTTTCTTTCTACAGTCTAGCATATCGTGTAAGTTGAACATTAACAACTGACTATTTACATTTACCTCATCTACTACCATTCTTTCTTTTTTACCATTAGCAACAGTAATTCCTATTTCTTGTAAAAACGACCTCAAAATTTCGTTTCTAGTTTCTACCAATGCTAATGATAAAGAACTTTGTGAATTGGTCTGATAATCAGTAAAGTTACCTTTCTGTATAAAAGAACTATCCAAAACAGCATCTACCTGACCTAATCTATTTGCTATCATAAAAGCCTTATAACTCTCAGCACCTTCTTCATCATCGAAAGATGGTAATACATTTAATCTAGAATTATCAAGTGCGATAGTAATACTAGAGTCAGCATCTGCTAACTGCCTTGCATACCTTTCAACTAGAGAAATACAAGATAACTGATAGGTGTTATTCTTTACAACTACAATATCTTTACCAATAATTAAATCTCTGCCTTGCATAAGCGGTGTGCAATACTGTGCTAATGGCTCATATCTAGGATACAAACCAACACCATACTTTGTACAAGGAACAGCAACTAAACCAAAACGCTCATTCTTTGTGATACCTGCAAACCCAAAATGCAAAATATAGTCTTCCAACGCCTCTTGAGGTATAGTAGGTGGTAAGTTTTCATACTTAAAAATCTTTATTAACTTTTCAAACAAAAAGTTCTTGTAGTAAATATAACCCTTGAATACATCGGTAGTGTCTTCCATCATATCATACTTTGCTTTATTACCCAAAGTATTACTCTTTTGCCTTCCTCGTAATTTAAGAAAGTCTATTAACTCTGACAGTCCCATATTAAACTCCTTTCTAAAATAGGGGAGTATTTCTACTCCCCCAAAATATGTTTGTCTAGTCAACTAGACTAGGTGGTAGTAACATCATCTACATAGAATACTAAGGCATTGTGTCCCATGTTGATAAAGTTACAGATAGTTCCCTGTTCCCAAACATTACGTCTATGACCATGTTTATTAGGAATATCAACAGTGTACCTATCTTTGAGCGTCATGGAAAGAACTCTGTCATCGTGCATAACAGCAATTACAATGGCGTCTGTTTCTACTTTACTCTGACCACTGCCGTACTCAACTTTAACTGCTAACCTCTTATCAAGCGATGCTCTCTTTCCAAGTGCCTGCCAAGAAGAAATTTCTCTATATGCAGGAAGTCCAACAAGTTCTTTGTTGTAAACATCACTCTGCATATATCTTTTGATATTATCAGCGACCTTGTTATTGATAACAAAATGCAGCATATCTTTTGGAGTAAATGTTTCATATTCATCAGCATTAAAGATTACAGACATTTCCTCAAACAAGCCAACATAGTCAGTAAATGTAGAGGTGAGCCAACGCAAGAAATCTGCATTATATTTCCAAGTCTGTTTAGTAAGTTCAATACCAGTTTCATCGTAATACTGCTGCAATACGTTTACCGCATGGATAGTATCAACACCATCTGCTGCCTCTTCTGCTAACTTATGAGCAATTAAATCGCAGTAAACTGTTCTTGCGGAAGTTTCAAGATACTTAACGATACTATTATTCATAGCAGTAAAGATGCCATTGATGAATGCTGCCAATGTAGTTTCATCTGTAAACGCAGACCTAATCTGTAAATCAGTAATAGTTACTTTGAACTCCCAAGGCTGCTGATTTTCAAACAGTTTCTGATGAACAGTAGGAAGATTTACCTTGTAAATATCTTCGTCAACGTCATCTTCATCAAGATTATCGTAGATGCCAGACGTACGTGCCTCGAAGTTATCAACGTGTAAAGTCTGAAGAACAACTCCATAATGAAAAGCGTCCTTAAAGATGTACGCGAATTTATTCTCGTACGGTAATAAATCAGTAATAGTCCGTCCAATTCTGTCCAACAATGTCTTAAAGACAATATCCTTACTCGCGTTTTCACTCGACGTAAGAATTGTGTTTCCAAAGGAAGCAATATCATCAACTGCTACACTTGAGATATCCTCCTTTCCTTCACTCTGTGCAACAAGAGCATTTAATACTAAATGTGTGTCAGCATATGTAGCCATAGCCACTCTCCTTTCTGTCTAGTCAACTAGACTATAATATAATTGTTAAGTTTATTTCGTGGTTTTACGTTTTTTGGTTTCGCTTACTGTTGCTTTTGTGTATTGAACGGTTATGCAATAATTCTTATTTGAATAGGCCGTTCCATATCTTACAAGTAATAATTTGTTCTCTCCGCTAACAGCGGTACATAGGAAACTGGAATTTCTATAAACGCCGATTTGATATTTGCTTCCATAATCATCGCCGATTACATATCCGCGCGTGTCCATAAATTCGTCAACGCCGCTAAGCAATTCGATTGTTTCAGTTCCGCCGGTGTTTCCGGTAAATGTCTTCTGATAAACCGGTTTACCGTTCCATGTTAATCCGGTGTCTTGTTCTTCCGTGGAATAATTTACACCGCTGGCGGGCGCATCCATTTTATTCCATGCCCCATTTACAACACCAAGTAGCTTGCCATTATCGGCAATTGTTACATCGGGGAGATCGGAACCGGTGCCTTCCTCTAGTGCGTCGTTTACTTCTTTCGGTTTCAGTTTGTTACGCATTAAGTTCAAATACAACATAACTCTCTCCTTTCATAGTTTAGTCAACTAGACTAGTTTTTTGCGCAAAAACGTTGTCGTAGCAAAGGTATATCCTCTGCTCAATTATAATATACCACATACTAGAATATAATTCAAGAGTAAAATTGCACAAAGATAAAAA
>Ga0233372_1000817_pt1 | contig 13157 bp, 11 predicted proteins | sample ElkDunMinimDraft_4_FD_191538 | JGI IMG/M metagenome (GOLD analysis project Ga0233372, IMG submission 191538) | Fecal eukaryotic communites from dung pellets of Tule Elk in California, USA - Elk Dung D8 | ecosystem: Host-associated > Mammals > Digestive system > Large intestine > Fecal | place... | reverse complement strand
TACTGCTGAATTTGGTGGTAAATTTAAAAACGAAAATGTACGCAAAGAATTTATTGAGTACATTAAATTAGAAACTAAATTCTAATAATTTATTATGCAACTTTACGAGAATCAAAAATTAAAAATATACAATTCGCTTACCAGCCAGAAAGAAGAATTTAAACCTATTTTAGAAGGTAATGTAGGAATGTACGTTTGCGGACCTACCGTTTATAGCAATGTACATTTAGGAAATTGTAGAACTTTTATTTCGTTTGATTTAGTATATCGTTACCTTAAGCATTTAGGCTATAAAGTTCGCTATGTGCGTAACATTACAGATGTTGGTCACATGGTTGACGATGCTGATGAAGGGGAAGATAAAATTGCTAAAAAGGCTAGATTAGAACAAATAGAACCAATGGAAGTTGTACAACGTTACACTGTCGATTTTCATCAAATTCTCAAAATGTTCAATAATTTAGAGCCTAATATAGAGCCTACAGCAACAGGTCATATTATAGAACAAATAGAAATTGTTAAAGAAATAATTGACAATGGTTTTGCATATGAGGTAAATGGCTCGGTTTATTTTGACGTTGTTAAATTCAACCAAGCGCATACTTATGGTAAACTTTCTGGTCGCAATATAGAAGAAATGATTGCTAATACAAGAGATCTTGATGGCCAATCAGACAAACGTAACGCACCCGATTTTGCACTTTGGAAAAAAGCAGAACAACATCACATTATGCGTTGGCCTTCGCCTTGGGGTGATGGATTTCCAGGTTGGCATTTAGAGTGTACAGCGATGAGTACAAAATATTTGGGCAAAACTTTTGATATTCATGGCGGTGGAATGGATTTAAAATTTCCGCACCACGAATGCGAAATTGCACAAAATGAAGCTTGTTCTGGTCATGCACCAGTAAATTATTGGATGCATGCTAATATGCTTACCCTAAACGGTAAAAAAATGGCAAAATCTACTGGTAATAATATTTTACCACGCGAATTATTCTCTGGTGAAAACGAAATATTATCTAAAGGTTTTTCACCTGCGGTTACCCGATTTTTTATATTACAAGCACATTATCGTAGTATTTTAGATTTTTCTGACGAGGCAATTGTAGCGTCAGAAAAAGGTTTTCAGCGCTTAATGGATGCTATGCAGCTTTTAAAGAGTTTACCAACAGCAGAAATAACATCTAATTTTGACCTTGTAACCTGGAAACAAACTTGTTACAATGCCATGAATGATGACTTTAATAGTCCTATTTTAATTGCAACTATTTTTGATGCCGTTAAATTTATCAATTCAATTAAAGATGGTAAAGAAACTATTTCTAAAACTGACTTAGAAACTTTAAACACCGCTTTAAACGGCTTTGTTTTTGATGTATTAGGATTAAAAGATGAACAAGAATCATTTTCAAAAAACTCCATAAAACTAGATGCTGTAATACAAATGCTAATTGAAATGAGAAACCAAGCTCGAGCAGATAAAGATTGGGCACTATCAGATCAAATTAGAGATAAATTGTTGGAGCTAGGAATTCAATTAAAAGACGGAAAAGAAGGCACAACATTTACACTTAATTAATATACAAAAAGATGGATTATTTCCATCTTTTTTATTTACTTTATACTATGGTACAAAAAATATTAATATTTCCATTTCTAGTTCTTATTAAATTTTATAAACTCTGTATATCGCCCTTTTTACCAAGTGCGTGCCGTTACTCACCAACTTGTAGTACTTACACTTATGATGCATTAACAAAACATGGTTTATTTAAAGGTAGTTGGCTAGCAATTAAACGTATTATTAGTTGCAATCCATGGGGTGGTAATGGCTATGATCCAGTACCTTAAAATTAATTTATAACTTTATGACACACGTTTTACATATGATTTGGAATCCATCGGAAGGATTTGATTTAGGATTTTTTATGATTCGTTATTACAGTTTAATGTTTGTAATAGCTTTTGCATTGGGTTTCTACTTAATGAAAAAAATATATATTAGAGAAGGTGAAACTATCGAAAAACTAGATTCGCTTTTTATCTATATGATTTTTGGAGTTTTATTAGGCGCAAGGCTTGGACACGTTTTTTTCTATGATTGGGATTATTATAAAAATAACCTTTTAGAAATTTTGTTACCTTTTAGATTTCAACCCGAATTTCATTTCACAGGTTTTACAGGTTTAGCATCACATGGTGCTGCTATTGCAGTTATTTTAGTAATGATTTATTATTCTAAAAAAATAATTCATAAACCTTTTTTATGGATAATGGATCGAATTACAATTCCAGTGGCAATTGGTGGTTTTTTTGTAAGATTGGGTAATTTTTTTAATTCAGAAATTATTGGTCACGAAAGTAATTTCGCTTTTGCAATTCGTTTTTTAAGAGATAAATACTCGCCGCAGGATGCATTTGCAATAACAAATAATCCGAATATAAACGAAGCTTATCATCAAATTGCAACAGATCCGCAATACGCTGAATTTTTAGACCGAGTAATTGCAAAACATCCAACACAATTATATGAGGCGTTTGGCTACTTAATTGTTTTTGTAATTATGTACTATATGTATTGGAAAACAGATGCTCGATTAAAACAAGGTTTATTATTTGGTGTGTTTCTAATTTTACTTTGGTCGACACGCTTTATAGTAGAATTTTTAAAAGAAAGCCAAGGTGGATTTGAATCTGCTTTAGGTTTATTTTCAACAGGACAATGGTTAAGTATACCTTTTATACTTGTTGGTTTTTTACTAGTTTATAGAGCAAATAAAGCAACAAAATAGTTTATTAAATATCCCCTAATTTTATTTAAATTTTAGGGGATATTTTTATATAAAATATTATCGCATTCTAATTTACATTCTTCGAATCAAATTGTTAGTAAGTGAATACCTCTTCATTTTTAAAATCAATAATCGGAGCTTCACTAGATTGAAATTTAACTCATATTCGTTTTCGCTAAATTTGCAATTCTGGTGATACGATACTATATTAAAATAAAAAAAGAGTTCAATAGTATATTGAACTCTTTTTTAAATCAGATAGTTTTAGTCAATCCTAGCTTAGGATCAGTTAAAAAATCAATTAAAATTTATATCCCACTGATAATTGGAAAACTCCGTTAACAGCAGAACCACGATATGAATTATCTATAATATTAGTAATTCCGAAATTATGACGTGCCGAGAAAAATACATTATTTTCTAAACGGTAAGAAACTCCAGCTGTTAAAGCTAAATCAGCAGCAGTAAATCCGTTAACTTTATTAGTACCATCATTTCCTTTAATTTTAGAGCTCACTCTGATACCAACTTGAGGTCCTCCTTCAACTGTAAACTGCTTTGTAATATTGTATTTAAGCAATACTGGAATATTAATATAATTCAATCTCAAAGTAGCATCATGTCTATTATTACGATAATAATGACCGTTACTTTTTGCACCTTGTGTAGAAAATACAAGTTCTGGTTGAATAGCAAATTTTTTAGCAATAGGAATTTCTACAAGACCACCAATATGAAAACCTGCTTTAGCATTAAAATCATCTCCATAATCATCACCAACTGTAGAAACATTTAATCCAGCCTTAACTCCAAACTGAATATCACCTTTTTTTTGTGCATTTACGCTTAAAGCAATAATAGCGACTAACGACAATAGAATTTTTTTCATAATATATTTATAAAATTTATGCGAAAGTAAATCTTTTAATGATTAAAACAATAAAATTGTAAGGCATTTACGTATTTTTGCTACTTTTATACACAATATTACTTTTTAGTAAATAGTAAGTCAATTATTACAAAAAACATAATAAGATTCGCAATATGGCTGTAAAAATAATAGGTACAGGTTCCTATATTCCAAGCGTTGTAGTTACAAATAAAGAATTTGCAGAGCATATTTTTTTACAAGAAGATGGAAATAACATTCCAATGAATAATGAGATTATTGCAAAAAAGTTTAAAGCAATAACAGGTATTGAAGAGAGACGCTATGCAGAAGAGAATCAAACAACTTCTGATCTAGCTTTTTTAGCAGCACAAAAAACAATATTAGATTCTAAAATAGATCCTGAAACTATAGATTACATTATAGTAGCACATAACTTTGGTGATGTGCAAAAAGGTAAAATACAAGCCGATACGGTACCTAGTATTGCAGCAAGGGTAAAACATAAATTACAAATTTCGAATCCAAAGTGTATTGCTTACGATTTACTTTTTGGTTGCCCGGGCTGGATTGAAGGTATGATTCAAGCAAATGCATTCATAAATGCTGGTTTAGCAAAGCGCTGTTTAATTATAGGTGCAGAAACACTATCGAGGGTTGTAGATATGCATGATAGAGATAGTATGATTTATTCTGATGGTGCTGGTGCTGTAATTATTGAGAAAAAGATTGATGAAAGTGGTGGTATATTGAGCCATAATTCTGCTTCATATACACTAAACGAAGCAAATTACCTTTATTTCGGAAAATCGTATAACCCAATGAATTGTGAATCTACTCGTTATATAAAAATGTATGGTAGAAAAATATATGAATTTGCTTTAACGAATGTTCCATTAGCTATGAAAGAATGCTACGATAAAAGTGGCCACGACATTAAAAAGCTTAAAAAAATAATTATTCACCAAGCTAATGAAAAAATGGACGAAGCTATAGTTAATCGTTTTTACGAATTATATAATATGCAAACTCCAGACTTAATTATGCCAATGTGTATTCAATACCTTGGAAATAGTTCGGTGGCAACAATTCCAACATTATACGACTTAATTATAAAGAAACAAAAAGAAGAACATAATCTGGAAACAGGTGATATTATCTTATTTGCAAGCGTTGGTGCAGGAATGAATATTAATGCAATTACATATCAAGTATAAAAATTAAAAACCCCAATCTTAAAAAAGATTGGGGTTTTTGATATATAAGTAAGATAGATTGTTAAACGATTGTTATTTTACTTTATTTACAACAGTAGCGAAAGCTTCTGGGTGATTCATAGCTAAATCAGCTAAAACTTTACGATTTAACTCGATGTTGTTAGCTTTAACTTTACCCATAAACTGAGAATAAGACATTCCATGTAAACGAGCTCCAGCGTTAATACGCATAATCCATAAAGCACGGAAATTTCTTTTCTTTTGTTTTCTATCGCGGTAAGCATAACATAATGCTTTTTCAACTGCGTTTTTAGCAACTGTCCAAACGTTTTTACGTCTTCCAAAGTAACCTTTGGCAAGTTTTAATACTTTTTTTCTTCTTGCTCTTGAAGCAACTGCATTTACTGATCTTGGCATAATTTTAATTTTTTTTGTAGCAAGGCGCTTGTATTACAAGACTTATATTCTATAATTTTAGAAAGCCCACTCCAGGGTTATGAAATAATGTTAACCGTAACCTTTACGTTTAGATTAAACGTAACTGTTGTTTAACGCTTTTCTCATCAGCTTTATGAACTAAAGATGAGTGAGTTAAAGCTAATTTACGTTTCTTAGTCTTCTTAGTTAAAATGTGACTTTTGAAAGCGTGTTTTCTTTTGATTTTTCCAGAGCCAGTAACTTGAAAGCGTTTCTTAGCACTAGATTTAGTTTTCATTTTAGGCATCTTGTTCCTAGGTATTAGATTATCTTACTTATCTATCGTTTATTACCTTTCGGTATTATTTTTTCTTTTTAGGAGCTATATACATAATCATACGCTTACCTTCTAAAACTGGCATAGCCTCAACCTTACCGTGCTCTTCAAGATCTTGAGCTAATTTTAACAATAAAATTTGACCTTGTTCTTTATAAATAATAGAACGACCTTTAAAGAAAACGAAAGCTTTAAGCTTAGAACCTTCTTTTAAGAATTTCTCAGCATTTTTCCTTTTAAATTCATAGTCATGCTCATCCGTTTGAGGACCGAAACGAATTTCTTTTACAACAATTTGAGTAGATTTAGCCTTAAGCATCTTATCTCTCTTCTTTGCTTCGTATAGAAATTTACCGTAGTCAGCAATTTTACATACAGGAGGATCTGCGTTAGGAGAAATCTCAACTAAATCAAGTTGTTGTTCTTCTGCCATCTGCAAAGCAACAGATGTTTTGTAAACCCCTGGCTCTATGTTATCACCAACTAATCTTACTTCGGGAACGCGAATCCCTTGATTCGTTTTATGTAGTTCCTTTTTTTCTTCGCGAGGTCTCCCTCCATTGTTTCTTATAGCTATGACTCTAAAAATTTAAATTAAACTTATAATTAAAACTGTTTCAATGATTTATTAACTTCTTCGTTAACCATCGAAACAAATTCTTCTATTGACATTGATTCATTTGCTTTACCAGCATTACCGTGACGACGAACAGAAATAGTATTGTTTTTCTCTTCCTCTTCACCAACAATCAGCATAAATGGAACTTTACTGACCTCGGCTTCACGAATTTTTTTACCAATAGTTTCATTTCTGTTATCAACTACGGCGCGAATTTCGTGATTTTCTAGCAAATCTAAAACTTTTTTTGCATAATTTTCATATTTTTCACTTAAAGAAAGAATAGAAACTTGCTCTGGCATTAACCAAAGTGGGAAATTTCCTGCAGTATTTTCTAAAAGTATCGCAATAAATCGTTCCATTGATCCGAAAGGAGCTCTATGAATCATTACCGGTCTGTGTAGCTGATTGTCTGATCCTTTGTAAGACAATTCAAAACGTTCTGGTAAATTATAATCTACCTGAATTGTTCCTAATTGCCAACTACGCCCTAAAGCATCTTTTACCATAAAATCTAACTTTGGACCATAAAAAGCGGCTTCACCAGATTCTATCACAAAATTTAAATTTTTATCTTTTGCGGCATTTATAATTGCTTGTTCAGCCTTTTCCCAATTTTCAACAGATCCGATATATTTTTCTGGATTAGATAAATCACGAACAGAAACTTGAGCTGTAAAGTTATCAAATCCTAAAGATCCGAAAACGTATAAAACTAAATCAATAACATTTTTAAACTCGGCATCTAACTGATCAGGCGTACAGAATATATGCGCATCATCTTGAGTAAAACCTCTAACACGTGTTAAACCGTGCAATTCTCCAGATTGTTCGTAACGGTATACTGTTCCAAATTCTGCATAACGTTTTGGTAAATCTTTATACGACCAAGGTTTTGCATTATATATTTCACAGTGATGTGGACAGTTCATTGGCTTTAATAAAAACTCCTCACCTTCTGCTGGTGTATGTATTGGCTGAAACGAATCAGCTCCATATTTTGCATAATGTCCAGAAGTAACGTATAATTCTTTACTTCCGATATGTGGAGTAACCACTTGTTCGTATCCAGCTTTTTTCTGTGCTTTACGTAAAAACTGCTCTAAACGATCTCGTAATGCAGCTCCTTTTGGCAACCATAAAGGCAAACCTTGTCCTACTTTTTGAGAAAAATGGAATAGTTCTAACTCCTTACCTAATTTACGGTGATCACGTCGTTTTGCTTCTTCTAATAATTCTAAATATTCCGTCAGATCTTTTTGTTTTGGAAATGAGATACCATAAACACGAGTTAATTGTTTATTTTTCTCATCTCCTCTCCAATAAGCACCAGCAATGTTTAAAATTTTAACAGATTTTATAATAGCTGTATTCGGGATATGTCCACCACGACACAAATCAGTAAACGTAGAATGGTCACAAAATGTTATAGTACCGTCTTCTAAGTTTGTAATTAACTCTGTTTTGTACGGATTATTCTTATATAATTCTAGAGCTTCAGCTTTAGTTGCCGAACGCATTTTAAAATCGTGTTTTTCTTTAGAAATTTCTAATACGCGATCTTCAATTTTTTTAAAGTCTGCATCAGTAATTTTCTCATCACCAAAATCTATATCATAATAAAATCCATTATCAATAGCAGGACCAATAGTTAATTGTGCATTAGGATACATATCTTGTATGGCTTGTGCCATTACGTGAGAAGTTGAATGCCAAAACGCTTTTTTACCGTCTTTGTCATTCCATGTATATAAAGTAAGAGCTCCATCCGTGGTTAATTCGGTGGTTGTTTCCACTGTTGTACCATTAAAAGATGCAGAAATAACGTTTCTTGCTAATCCTTCACTGATGCTCTTGGCAACATCCATTGGAGTAATACCCTGTGCAAACTCCTTAACCGAACCATCCGGTAATGTAATCTTGATCATAATTCTAAGTAAATAAAGTGCAAATATAGTTGATTATGAAAAATAAAGCTAAAAAGTTAGCTCTTAAATTTAAAACAAAATTTAAATATTTTTTAAATTCATTTAATTGAAACTTAGAATAGCGTAGCTTTGTAAAAAATAATACTTTATGGACAAAAAGCCTGAAAAAATACAGAAAACATTACATCCTAGAAATATTCACAATAACGGTTACGATTTAAAAAATTTAGCGAAGGTTTTGCATGAATTAAATGAATATATTATTCCAAGTAAAACCGGAACTCCAACAGTTGCATTCGCAAATCCAGATGCTGTTCGAGCTTTAAACAAAGCCTTATTGATTGCCGATTATAAATTAGAATTTTGGACTATAGCAAAAACAAATTTATGCCCGCCTATTCCAGGTAGAGCAGATTATATACATACGATAGCAGATATTTTAGCCGAAAAATTAGGAGAAATTCCTACAGGAAAACGAGTTAAAATTTTAGACATTGGTACAGGAGCAGGTATAATTTACCCCGTGATTGGTGTTACTACATATAATTGGGAATTTGTTTGTAGCGAAATTGACAAAGCATCAATAAACAATGCTAAATTGATTATTGAACGAAACAAAAGTTTAAAACAAAACGTAACAATCCGTCATCAAGAAAACAGACGTAATATTTTAAAAGATATCATTTTACCTGGAGAATATTATGATTTTGTAATGTGTAACCCGCCTTTTTATAAATCAAAAGAAGAAGCAACATTACAAAATGCTAGAAAATCTAAAAATTTAGGTACAGCAGTTGATGGAAAAGCAAATTTAAATTTTTCGGGACAAAATAATGAATTATGGTGCGATGGTGGAGAAAAAGCATTTATCACAAACATGATTTATGAAAGTAAACATTTTAGAGGTCAATCGCTTTGGTTTTCGACCTTAGTGTCAAACAAAGAAAATTTAAAAACATTTAATACACATTTAAAAAAGGTTGGTATTAAAGAAAGTAGAGTTATAGAAATGCAACAAGGAAATAAAATATCTCGAATTTTAATTTGGAATTTTTAAAAGAAAACCCTGAATAAATATTTATTCAGGGTTTTTTATTATCAATTTTATACATCATTTAGTAAAAAAATTGTTGCAAATAAGTAGCTCTACTTTTAATATATAAGTTAATTATAATAAAAAAGGCTCAGAAAATTCTGAGCCTTTTTTATTATTTAAATTTTTAAGCAGTTTTATTAGCTTCAGCATGTATGCGTTCAATTTCTTCTTTATCTTTTTTAGGCATTGTATCCACAAGAATAGGAGTTGCTAAGAATAAAGATGAGTAAGTACCAACTACAATACCAATTAACATTGCAAAAACAAATCCTCGAATTGAATCACCTCCAAAAATGAACATAATTAATAATACAACGATTAATGTTACTGATGTATTAATTGTTCTTGATAAAGTTGTATTAACAGAATCGTTTACAATTTGATTAAAGTTACCTTTTGTTTTACCTAATAAGAACTCACGTACACGGTCAAAAACAATTACGGTATCATTCATAGAGTATCCAATTACTGTTAATATCGCAGCAATAAAATGCTGGTCTATTTCCATATGGAAAGGCATGTATTTATAAAGTAACGAATATGTACCTAAAACAAAAATTACGTCGTGTACTACAGATGCAATAGCACCTAATGAATATTGCCACTTTCTGAATGAAATAAATAAGTATAAGAATACAGCAACCATAGAACCAACAACAGCTAAAACTGAATCGGCTTTAATATCATTTGAAACCGTTGCAGAAACTTTAGAAGCTTGTACAACCCCTAACATAGAACCGTCTGCAGGTTTAATAAAATTTTCGTACGAAATTGGTTCTTTGTAAAATCCTTTTAATCCATCATATAAAATATGATTAACTTCTTGATCTACAGTTGAACTTTCGTCATCAACTTTATATTTAGTGATGATACGCATTTGCTCTGGACCACCAAATTGTTTTACTTCAACATTTACACCAAAATCGGTACTTAATTTTTCAGCAATATCAGAAGGAGCAACTTTTTCATCGAATCGAACTTGGAAAGTACGACCACCAACAAAATCTACACCTTCGTCAAAACCGTTTACAGCGAATGAAATACAAGAAACAACAACAATTACTGCTGATAATCCGTAAGTCATTTTTTTAACTTTTATAAAATCAAAATTAAAATTAGTAAACCAATTTTTAGTAATCGATGTACAGAAGTTTAATGCTCTGTTTTTATAAACATCACGATCAATAAAAATACGTGCAATAAAAATTGCAGTAAATAATGAGGTAAACACACCTATTAATAATGTAGTAGCAAAACCTTTAATTGGTCCAGTTCCAAAAATAAATAAGATAATACCTGTTAAAACGTGTGTTACGTTTGCGTCAACAATTGCACGCATAGCACCACCCCAGCTATAAGAAGATCTTACAGATTCTGCTAATGATTTACCAGCACGTAATTCTTCTTTCGCACGTTCAAAGATAATAATATTTGCATCTACCGCAGTACCCATTGTTAATACAATACCTGCAATTCCAGGTAATGTTAATACAGAACCTAATGATGCTAAAATACCAAATAACAATAATAAGTTAACAATTAAAGCAATGTTAGCATACCAACCTGCTTTACCGTAATAAAATACCATCCAAGCTGCAACAGCAACTAAACCAATTACAGCAGATAAAATACCGTAATCAATAGCTTGTTGACCTAATGATGGTCCAACAATTTCAGATTGAACAATATCTGCAGAAGCTGGCATTTTTCCAGACTTTAAGATATTGGACATAATTTTTGTTTCTTGAATTGTAAAGTCTCCAGTAATTTCTGAACGTCCGCCAGCAATTGGACCCGTACTAACTCCAGGAGCCGAATACACTGTATTATCTAATACAATTGCAATTGCATTACGCTGAGCTGAAACTTTACCTGTTAACTCTTCCCAAGCTTTAGCTCCTTCAGCATTCATTTGCATTGAAACAGCTGGATTAGATCGCTGATCAAAAGTATCTTTAGCGTCAATTACAACATTTCCGGTTAAAGGTGCTTGATTAGAACGATTTCCTTTTAAAGCATATAATTGAACATTTAAAGGATCTTTATCAGAAACTTTTCCCCAAACAAATTTAGTAAAACGCAATTGGGTTGGTAATAAATTACGTACATCTTGACGTTTTAAAATAGCATTTACCTTTGCAGTATCTTTAGTTGCTGAAATACCAACAATAGAAGATCCTTCATAAGCTAACGGCTGTAACAATTTAAATAATGGCTCTTTATCTAAAGCATTTTCTGTTTCAGCAGAATCAACAGTTTTAGAAGCAGCGCTTAATAACTGATCAACCTTAGAAGCGTTTAAAGCAGTAGAATCAACAACAACTTCTTTTACTTCTGCCACAGTTTTATCTGTAGTTTTTAACAACTCGTTTGTTGCTAAAATAAAGTTAGAAACCTCTTCGAATTTATACGTTTCCCAAAATTCTAACTGAGCAGTAGATTGTAATAACTGCTTAATTTCGTCAATATTTTTTGCTCCAGGTAATTCTACAAGAATACGACCCGTGTTTCCAATTTTTTGAATATTAGGAGATGTAACACCAAATTTATCGATACGCTCTCTTAAAACACGGTAAGAACTTTCAACCGCCTCATCAACTTTTTTCTCTAAAATAGATTTTACTTGAGAGTCACTCATTTCAAATGAAACTTCTGGTAAAGTTCTATTAGCAAAAATTTCTGGTGAAGCTAATTTAATCGAACCTTTAGCGTTTTTATCGAATGCAACAAAAAATGCATCTAAAAAGGTTTGATTTCCTTCACGGTTTACTTGAGCATCTGCTAATGATTTATTAAAAACAGCATTAGAAGATTGATTGGATAGATTTTTTAAAATATCCTTTTGGTTTACTTGAAGGATAACATTGATACCACCTTCTAAATCTAAACCTTTTTTAACTTTTTTTCCTTTAACGTCATTATAAGTATGACCTAAAAAGATTGACTGATTACCGATAGAGTCTAAATACTGAAGTTCTTTTTGAGAATTTCCGTTTGCAAATTTTTTAGCATCTGCTTCAACTTTATCAGCAATAAAGGTAAAAGAAAGTTGGTAAATACTTACCAAAGCAAATACAATTGCAATAAATTTAATGAGTCCTTTATTCTGCATTATTATTAAAAATTAATTAAGTTCAAAAATGTAAACTATTACCTATAGTTTTAGTTTAAAATCGAACAAATATATAACTTCACAAAACATTAACCAATAAAATATGGCATATTATAAAATGATTCTATACATTTTTTTGTGATTTTAAGTGTTTTTTACAACAAGTTGTAGATTTGTTAATTAAATACTATCTAAAATAAATGTTTCATTACATTTATTACAGTTAAATATTTAAGATATATATTATAAAAAAATCCCGAATAGTAACTATTCGGGATTTTTTTTATGTACTAAAAATTAATATATTCCAAAATAAGACCCGTTTGATAAAGCATCAATTGTAGCTCCTTTAGTAAAGCCTTCTGGTGAAGGATTTGTAGAATCTAAAACATATACATTTCCTACTTGGCCAGGATTAGCTATGGTTATATATAATAAATTGTTACGAATAATTGCACTTCTACAATCTTTCAAATTTAAACCTTCAGGTAAATTTAATAATGTAGCCGTATGGTTATACAAATCTACACGAGCTAAAGCCCAATTATTAGAATTTTCGTTTCCTAAATTTTTACGTAAATAAGGTACGTATCCAACACCATTAGCTACATAAAACCAACCTTTAGCATAAGTTTCTTCGCCTAAAAGAAGATCTAAGTTATAAATAAACGATGGATTATATACATCATTGGTAATTTTAACAATATGAGTAATCCCTTGTGTATTATCTACATTAACTATTTGAAA
>Ga0233372_1000816_pt1 | contig 13167 bp, 10 predicted proteins | sample ElkDunMinimDraft_4_FD_191538 | JGI IMG/M metagenome (GOLD analysis project Ga0233372, IMG submission 191538) | Fecal eukaryotic communites from dung pellets of Tule Elk in California, USA - Elk Dung D8 | ecosystem: Host-associated > Mammals > Digestive system > Large intestine > Fecal | place... | reverse complement strand
GTCGAGGTCGACGAAGGCGTCGGCGATGTTCCGCACGTACACCTGGGCCTGCAGCGGGCTCATCCACGCGTGCGGGTTGGGCCGGCCGGCGTAGGCGTCGCCCGTGACGTCGATGACGTCCACCCCGTCGGAGACCACCACGTGCGGGGCGTCGAGGCCGTCGACGAACTGCTCGAACCACCGCTCCAGCCCCAGGCCGTTGTCGAGGACGAGGTCCGCGCGCCGGGCACGGGCGATGTCGCCCGGCGTGGGGTCGTAGCCGTGGACCTCGGCGCCCACGCGGGTGATCGACTCGACCTGCAGGTGCTCGCCGGCGACGTTCGCGGCGATGTCGGCCAGCACGGTGAAGGTGGTGAGGACGACGGGTCGTCCGTCGTCCGCGGGGCGTGCCGTGCAGGCCGCGAGCAGCGCGATGACCGTGAGCACGGCCGCCGCACGCCACGACCGGCGGTACCGGGGGGAGGGGCGTCGCATGCTGCCGAACCTAGTTTCGGATCACCGAACTTTCAAGATCCCACCGACGTAACGTGATGCGCTGACCAAGGATGGACGTCATGACGCTGCCCACCCTGCCCACCCACCCGGTCGCCGACCCCGCCGCCGTGGTCCAGGGGGACACCTACCGGATCACCGTCCTGACCGACGGTCTGCTGCGCCTGGAGCACTCCCCGGACGGGGTCTTCGAGGACCGCCCCTCCACGTTCGCGCTGCACCGCCGCCAGCCCGTCCCCGAGTTCCGCGTCGTCGACCGGGGCACCCACCTCGAGGTCGTCACGCGACGCCTGCGCCTGACGTACGACAGGGGCCCGTTCACCACCAGCGGCCTGTCGGTCGCCGTGCTCGGTGCCGTCACCACGTGGCACTCGGTGTGGCGCTACGGCCAGGACGACGACGGTCGCAACCTCGGCGGCACGGCCCGCACGCTCGACGAGGCCGACGGCGCCGTCCCCCTGGAGCCCGGCGTCGCCGGCCGCTACGGGTACGCGGTGATCGACGACTCGCGGTCCCTGCTGCTCACCGAGGACGGCTGGGTCGCGCCCCGCGACGACGGCCGCACCGACCTGTACGTCTTCGCGTACGGGCACGACCACGCCGAGGCGGTGCGCGCGCTGTACGCGGTGTCCGGCCCGCAGCCGGTGCTGCCGCGCTGGGCGCTCGGCAACTGGTGGAGCAGGTACCACCGCTACACCGCCGACGAGTACGTGGCGCTGCTCGACCGGTTCCGCGCCGCGGGCGTCCCGTTCTCGGTCGCGGTGCTCGACATGGACTGGCACGTCACCGACGTCGACCCGGCGATCGGCAGCGGCTGGACCGGCTACACGTGGGACCGCGAGCTGTTCGGCGACCCGGCGGCCTTCCTCGCCGAGGTCCACGCCCGCGGTCTGCGCGTCACCCTCAACGTGCACCCGGCGGACGGCGTCGGCCCGCACGAGGAGGCGTACGGCGCGATGTGCGCCGCCCTCGGCCTGGACCCCTCGAGCGGCGACCCCGTCGCGTTCGACGTCACCGACGAGGCGTTCCTCACCGCGTACCTCGAGGTGCTGCACCGCGACCTGGAGGACGACGGCGTCGACTTCTGGTGGATCGACTGGCAGCAGGGGGCGCACTCGCGCATCGCCGGCATCGACCCGTTGTGGATGCTCAACCACTTCCACTTCCTCGACAACGCGCGCGACGGCCGACGGCCGCTGACGTTCTCGCGGTACGCCGGGCCCGGCTCGCACCGGTACCCCGTGGGGTTCTCCGGCGACGCGGTGGTGTCGTGGGCGTCGCTCGCGGCCCAGCCGCACTTCACGGCCACCGCCGCGAACATCGGGTACGGGTGGTGGAGCCACGACATCGGTGGGCACATGTTCGGCGCGAAGGACGACGAGCTCGCGACCCGCTGGGTGCAGCTCGGCACCTTCTCCCCGGTGCTGCGCCTGCACTCGTCGAACAACCCGTTCCTCACCAAGGAGCCGTGGTCGTTCGGCCCGGAGCACGCCGCGGTGCAGACGGACTTCCTGCGGCTGCGCCACCGGCTGGTGCCGTACCTGCACACCATGAACCACCGCGCCGCGCGGGAGGGCGTGCCCCTGGTGACGCCGATGTACCACCGCTGGCCGCGGCACCGCGAGGCGTACGACGTGCCCGGGCAGTTCCTCTTCGGGTCGCAGCTGCTGGTGGCGCCCGTGACGTCGCCGCGGGACCGCGAGTCCGCCACCGCGGCCGTGCGCGCCTGGCTCCCGGACGGTACGTGGGTCGACGTCCTGACCGGCCTGGTCTACGACGGCGGGCGCGAGCTCGTCCTGCACCGCGACCTGTCGTCCGTGCCCGTGCTGGCGCCCGCCGGCGCGATCGTCCCGCTCGACGCGGCGGACGTGCCGGCCGACGACCCGGTCGAGCCCACGGCGCTGGAGGTGCTGGTCGTCGTCGGTGCGGACGGAGCCTTCACGCTCGTCGAGGACGACGGCACGGGCGACGGCCTGGACGAGTCGCGCGTCGCGCGCACGCCGCTGACGTGGGACCAGGCGCGCGGTGCGCTGACGGTCGGGCCGGTGGCGGGGGCCGCCGGTGCCGTGCCCGCGACACGCACGTGGACCGCGACGTTCGTGTCCGTCGGCGACGACGTCACGCCGGTGGCGACCGTGGAGGGCGCACCGGCCGAGCCCGTCGTCGCCCGTGCCGCCGACGGCCGGCTGCGGGTCACGGTCGCCGACGTGCCCGTCGTCGCCACGCTGCGGATCGGGATCGGCGAGGCGCCCGCGCTGCGGAGCGACGACGTCGCGGGGCGGGTGCACCGGCTGCTGGACGTCGCGCAGGTGGGCTACGAGCTCAAGAGCCGCGTCCTCGACGTGCTGACGTCCGACCGCCCCCTGCACGTGCGGCTGTCGCACCTGGCCGCGCTCGACGTCCCCCCGGCGCTGCGCGGGGCGGTGGAGGAGGTCGTGCTCGCGCGCGTGCCCTGAGGGCGCGAACGGGTGACGACGGGGTCGGGGGCCCGATCGAGACGGACAAGTCCGGCATCATGAGGGCCCCACCCCCTGGAGGACCCTCTCGTGCGTGCTGCCCGCCGTCGCCCGGCTCGTGCCGGCCTCGTCGTCGCCCTCGTCGCCGTGCTGCTCGCCGCCTGCACCGGCGGCGGGGCGACCCCGGACGGCACGACCGACGGGACGCCCACCGCCGACCCCGGGCCGCAGCCCGAGGACGTGGTGGCGAGCGAGGTGGTCGTGACGTCGGAGGCCGAGGTGCGGGTCGACGTGCACCCGGTGGTGCGCGCCGGGGACCTCGCCGTGCTGACCCTCGACCTCGTCCCGCCCGACCCGCTCCCGGGGACGGGCAGGGTGCACGTGCACGGGTGGGACGTCGACGGGCTCACGTACCACCTCACCAGCGAGGCCCCGTCGAACGTGCGGCTCGTCGACCTCGTCCGTGACGTGGTCCTGCACGGCGGCACGGACGCCGCGGGCTCTCCGGTCGTGGCACCCGAGGGCTGGGCGACGCTGAGGGACCCCGCCGGGACCCGCCTGCAGATCCCGTTCGCGGCGCCGCACCCCGACGCCGACGAGGTGGCGCTGTTCCTGCCCGGGGCGCCGCTGGTCGCCGCCGTGCCCGTGATCGACGGGGAGGTGCCGGTGAGCGTGCGTCCGGTGTCGGCCGCGGCGAGCACCGGGACGCCCGGCGCCGCCACGGGGAGCGCGTCGCCGACGTCGGCCCCCGAGGTGCTCGACCTGGACGCCGTGGTCGCCGCGCCCGTGTTCCCCCTGGAGTCGACGAGCATCGAGCTCGCCGGCGCGGTGACGACCGTGGAGTCGCAGGAGCGCGTCGACGTGTCCCTCGGGTCGGACGTGCTCTTCGAGTTCGACCAGGACGTCCTGACCCCGGCGGCCGACGAGGCGCTGCGCCTGGTCGCCCAGCGGCTGACGGAACGCGCGCCGGGCGACGTCACGGTCGTGGGGCACACCGACGACCAGGGGGACGAGGCGTACAACGCCGACCTGTCGCAGCGCCGTGCCCGGACGGTCGCCGACGCCCTGGGTGCCCTCGTCGACCCCGGGTCGTACCCCATGGCCGTCGAGGGGCGGGGCGAGTCCGAGCCGGTCGTGCCGAACACGTCGGACGAGGACCGTGCCCGGAACCGTCGCGTGACGGTCACCCTCACATCCACGATGGTGACCCGCACGGAGCTGACGACCGGGGGCGAGCTGCCCCCGTTCGGCCCGGAGGGCCAGGTCGGCACGGCGGGCACGCCGCTGCCGGTCGAGGCCCTCATCGACTGGGAGCTGGAGGCGACCGCGCGACGCGTGCACGGGCACGTCGTGGTGGACCTGGTCGCCCGCAACGTCGACGACCGCTCCAGCTCCGGCGCCAAGATCGGCTCCCTGGACGGCGGGGACCGGGGCCGCGGCGAGGGCACGACGGCACCGAGCGCGTCGTCGAGCGGCACGATCCTGCACGGCGCGACGCGGGTGCTCCCGCTGGACTACCGCACGGGCGTCTCGGAGCGGCACCCGGGTGGCGAGTGGTTCGCGCTCGCGGACCTCACGGTCGGCGGCGCCATGGACCCGGGGCAGGCCCGCACGTTCTCCTTCGTCTACCCGGAGCTCGACGTCGACACCGTGACGTTCCAGGCGGGGACCGGGCGCGGTTCCTGGCACGACTTCCGCATCCTCGACATCCCCGTCGCACGCGGGGACGACGCCACCGGCTGACGCGGGGGCAGCCCAGGACGCGGACGCCACGCTCGTAGGCTGGCGACGTGGACGAGTACACGATGACCGGGTTCCGGGTGCGCGAGCACCGCGTCGAGGTGCCGGTCGACCGCGCGGACCCCCAGCGGTTCGGCTCGGTCGAGGTGTTCGCGCGCGAGGTCGTCGACCCGGAGCGCGACGGCGAGGACCTGCCGCTGCTGCTGTTCCTGCAGGGCGGGCCGGGCGGCATGGGGCCGCGCCCCCTGCCCGGCGGCGGGTGGTGGGCGACCGCGCTGGGCACCCACCGGGTCGTGCTGCTGGACCAGCGCGGGACGGGCCGCTCGTCGCGGATCGAGGGGGCGGACGTCGCGGCGTTCGACGACCCGTCCCGGGCGGCGGACTACCTGGCGTGCTTCCGGGCGGACGCGATCGTCGAGGACGCCGAGCACCTGCGCCGCACCGTCTACGGCGGGCGGCGGTGGACGACGCTGGGTCAGTCCTACGGCGGGTTCCTCACGCTCACGTACCTGTCGCGGTACCCCGAGGCGCTGGACGCGTGCTGGATCACGGGTGGTCTGCCGCCGGTCGGCGCGACGGCCGAGGACGTGTACGCCGCGACCTACCCGCGGCAGGTGGCCCGCAACCGCGCGCTGCATCGCGCCTTCCCGTCGGACGTCGAGCTGCTGGGCCACCTGGCCGACCGGGTCGCGGCCGGAGGCGTCCGGCTGCCGACGGGGGACGCGTTGACGGTCGAGCGGCTGCAGACCCTGGGCATGCCGCTGGGCATGAGCACCGGGGTGGACGACCTGCACTGGCTGCTGGACACCGCGCTGGACCGCCACGGCGAGCCCGCACCGGGGTTCCTCGCGCAGGTCGCCGCGCGCACGGGGTTCGAGACGAACCCGCTGTACCTGGTGCTGCAGGAGGTCATCTACCACTCCGGGACCCGCGAGCCCGGCTGGGCCGCGGCGGCCGAGCACGCCCGCCACCCCGGCTTCGCGGCGGACGCCCGTCCGCTGCTGCTCACGGGCGAGGCGGTGTACCCGTGGATGTTCGACCAGGTCGCGGCGCTGCGCCCGTTCGCCGCGGCGGCCCACGAGCTGGCCGCCCGCACCGAGTGGCCCGCGCTCTACGACGTCCACCGGCTGGCCGCGAACGAGGTCCCCGTCGCCGCCGTGCAGTACCTCGACGACCCGTACGTCGACGTCGACCTGGCGCGCGCGACCGCCGCGGGGCTGGGCAACGCCCAGGTGTGGCTCACCAACGAGTACCTGCACGACGGGCTGCGCGTCGCCGCCGACACGATCCTGCCGCGGCTGGCCGACCTGACGTCCGGGCGCTGGACGGTCACGTCCGGCTGACGCACCGCACCGGGTACGCCGACGTGCGATCGGGCGCGCGGCCCGTCAGCCCGCGTGCCGCACGTCGAGCGCGGCGTCGAGGTCCCGCAGGATCCGCTCGCACTCCTCGACGTCCCACGGCGTGCCGGCCAGCTCGAACTCGAAGAGCACCGGGCGCCCGGACCGCTGCGCGATCTCGCGCGCGGCCTTCTGGTAGTACTGCCCGAAGTTGCGGTTGCCGGACCCCATCACCCCGACGAGCAGGCGGCGGTTGTGCGCCGAGCGCAGGAACCGGCGCACCGCCTCGGGGACCGTGTCGTTCGCGTCGTTGCCGGTCTTGTACGACGGCGTCAGCAGCACCCACGGCCCGTCGACCTCGCTGGTGCGGTGCTCCCGCTCGGCGAGGTTGTGCACGGGCCGGTCCAGGCGCTCCGCGAACGTGCGGACCAGCCCGCTCGCGGACGAGTAGTAGTAGACGGGCGTGCGACGCATGACACCAGCCCACCTCCCGGGCGACGTGGGGGCCGCGGACGTTGGTCCCGGTGCGGGGCGTACCCCGGCGCCCGCCGGACGGTCAGGTGACCAGCGGGTACACCGCGTGCACGAGCCCCACGACGGTGGCCAGCACCACGGCCGCGCCCGTCCACACCAGCAGCCGGGCGACCCGCCGCGTGCGCCGCTCCTCCGCGCCCGTCATGCCTCCGCCAACGCCTCCGGCGACTCGGGCAGCACCTGCCCGCCGTCGACGACGATCCCCTGCCCGGTGACGTACCGGGCGCCGTCGGACGCGAGGAACGCGACGACCTCGCCCACGTCCTCGGGCTCGGCGAGGAAGCCCAGCGGCACGGACCGCGCCATGCGGGCCATGTACGCCTCACCCAGCGCCCGCAGCCCCGGGGTCAGCACGTTGCCCGGCAGCACGGCGTTCACGGTGACAGCGGCGCGCGCCAGCTCGATCGCCGCGGTCCGCACGAACCCCATCTGCGCCGCCTTGGTCGCGCCGTAGTGCGCCCACCCGGGGTACCCGGTGATGTTGCCCGTGATGGAGCTGGTCACGACGACGCGCCCGCGGCCCGACGCCGTCAGCGCCGGGAGCGCCGCCTGCACGGCGTGGATCGTGCCCGTGAGGTTCACGCCGACGATCCCGTCGACGTCCGCGTCCGTCATGTCCGCGACGCGCGCCTGCGGGTAGACGCCGGCGTTGGCGGCCAGCACCGAGAGCCCGCCCAGGTCCTCGACCGCCCGTGCGACGACCTCGCGGCACGCGTCGGCGTCCCGCACGTCCAGCACGTACGCCGCCGTGCCGCGGGAGCGTGCGTCGTCGCACTCCTGCTCGGTGAGCCCCGTGACGGCGACCTGCGCACCGTGCCGGGCGAGGACCCGGGCGATGCCCTGCCCGATGCCCAGCGTCCCCCCGGTCACCAGCGCGGTGCGTCCTGCGAGCAGTGCGGCCATGACGGGTCCCCCCACGTCGTCGGACGGTGGCTCCGGTCCGACTCTCGCGCACCGCGGTGCCCGCCGCACCCCGGGCCGCGCCACCCGCCGGGCGGTACGCCCCGCCCGCGCCTAGCATCCGAGGATGGGCGCAGGGGGAGCGCGGCGCACGATCCTGGTGACCGGTGCTGCCGGTCCCGCCGGGCGTGCGCTGGGACGACGACTGGTGGAGGCCGGCGGGACACGCGACCTCCTGGCGATCGGCGCGGACATGGCACCGGTCCCGGTGCCGGGGTTCGACTCCGTCGAGACGGTCGCCCCGGCGACCGACCCCCGGTACGAGCGGGACATGCTCGCCCTCGTCGCCGGGCTGCAACCGGCCCTGGTGCTGCCGACCGTGTCGGAGGAGCTCGCGCGCATCGCGACCCTCGGGCTGGCGGTCGGCTGGGGGAGCCGGCTGGTCGTGTCGCCCGCGGGGCCGGCCGCGGTGGCGGGCGACAAGCTCCTCACCATGTGGGCGCTCGCGCGGGCCGGCGTCGGCGTGCCGGCGTTCGCCGGTGCGGAGACGTTCCGGTCGGCCGCCGAGGCGCTCGCGTGGGCCGGTGGCCCGGTGGTCGTCAAGCCGCGGGTGGCGCGCGGCGGCCGCGGTGTGCACGTCCTCGAGGACCCCGACGACCGCGTGTGGGGCCGGGTCGACGCGGCCTGGATCGTCCAGTGCTTCGCGCCGGGCACCGAGTACAGCCCGCAGGTGTACCGCTCGCCCGGCACCGGGCGGTGCCGGGTCGTGGTGCTGCGCAAGGCGGGGCTCGAGCACGGGCGGGTCGGCAACGCGACGGCCGTCGAGCGCGTGCCCGACGGTGAGGTGCCGGACGTGGCGGACCTGGCCGAACGCACCGTGCAGGCGCTCGGCCTGGTGGGTCCCGTCGACATGGACGTGCGGCGGCTCGCCGACGGCACCCCGGTGGTGCTCGAGGTCAACGCCCGGTTCGGTGCGGTCTCGGCGTCGGCGCCCGAGCTGCTGGACGCCGTCCTGGACGACTGGCCCGGCTGACCCGATGGTCGTGCTGACCGCGCTGCTGACGGCACTGCTGCTGGTGCTGGGCGTGTCCCTGCTGACCGTGGGCCTGGTGCGCCTGGCGATGGTGCCCGCGGCCCTCGTGTTCGAGGCCCGCCGGCGCCGGGACGACCCCGGTCCGGTCGGCTGCGGCCCGCTGTTCGACCGGCTGCCCGCGGTGAGCGTCGTCGTGCCCGCGTACGACGAGGGACGGGTGCTGGTCGGCTGCGTGGAGTCCGTGCTGCGCAGCGACCACGCGGACCTGGAGGTCGTGTGCGTCGACGACGGCTCGTCGGACGACACGTTCGCGCTGATGCAGGACCTGGCACGCCGGTACCCGCAGGTCCGCGCCCTGCGGCAGGAGAACGCGGGCAAGGGTGCCGCGCTCAACACGGGCATCGCCGCGGCGCGCGGTGACGTCCTCGTGCTGGTCGACGCCGACGGGCTGTTCCGCCCCGACACCCTCACGCGGCTGCTGCGGGGGTTCCGCGGCCCGCGGGTCGGCGCGGTCTGCGGCAACGACCGGCCGGTGAACCTCGACCACGTGCAGACCCGGCTGCTGGCCCTGATCAGCCACGTCGGCACCGGGCTGATGCGTCGTGCACTGGACGTGCTCGGGTGCCTGCCCGTCGTGTCGGGCAACGTCGGGGCGTACCGGCGGGACGTGCTCGCCGTCGTGGGACCCCTGCGCACCGACACCCTCGGTGAGGACCTGGAGCTGACCTGGCGGGTGCACCGCGCCGGGTACGGGGTCACGTTCGCCCCCGACGCCCTGGTCTACGCCGAGTCGCCGTCGACGGTCCGCGGGCTGTGGCGCCAGCGCGTGCGCTGGGCGCGGGGCCTGCTGCAGAGCATCTCGATCCACGCGTCGATGGTGGGCAACCTGCGGTACGGGGCCTTCGGCGCGTACCTGCTGTACACGGTCGTCGCGCAGGTGGCCGGGCCGTTCCTGCAGGTCCTGGGCGTGGCGGTGCTGACGGTGCTGGTGGCCCTCGTCGGCCCGGGGACGCTCCCGGACACGTCACTAGAATGGGTGTTCGTCGTCGGGCTGCCCCTGTCACTCGCGCTGCTGCTGCTGGCGGTGCTGCTCGACCGGTCCCCGGGCGACCTGCGTCACGCGTGGACGGTCGGGCTGTGGCCCGTGTACTCGACGCTGATGACCTTCGTCGTGCTCGACGCTGCCCGGCTCGAGCTCGGGAAAGCGGAGAACCGATGGAACAAGCTGGAGCGCAGCGGCACGGTGTCGGTGCCCGGTCTCGGCCGCGACGCTCCTGGACCGTGATGGTCGCGCTCACGTTGGTGGCCGTCGTGACGGCGGCCGTGGTCGTGGCCCGGCCGTGGCACGCCGCGGCACCGGTGCTCGCCGCCCCGCGGACGCCCGACGTCCAGCGGGCGGTCGCCGTCGACTTCGGCGTCGTCACCGACCCGGCGACCGACTGGGCGGCCCTGTCCGAGCACCTCGACCGGGCGGGGGCCACGAGCGTCGACCTCAACGCGGGCCGCGTCGAGTTCACGGCCTTCGACTGGGACGCGCACCCCGACGCGGCCGCCGAGCCCGGGACCGACCACCTGGCGCACGCCGCGCGGGCGCTGCGCACCGGCGCGGACGGGCGCGTGCGGGACATCGGGCTCATCGTCGACGCCTACGTCCCCCGGTGGATCGTGCAGGACCCGTCCGTGGCCGGCGTCGCCGCCGACGGCACGCGCGCGGTCTACACCGCGTCGGCCACCCAGCTGGCGCGGGGCGAGGTGGGTGAGCGGCTGGTCGCGTACGTGGCGGCGCTCGGCGAGCGGTACCGCCCGGGGCAGATCGCGGTCACCGAGCTCTTCCTGGACACGTTCTCCTTCGGGGACGACGACCTCGAGCTCTTCCGGGAGATGACGGGGGAGGCGGACTGGCCACGGACCGCCGACGGGACGCCGGACGAGGGCTCCGAGCTGATCGGGACCTGGCGCTCGGAGGTGCTCGCCGGCCTGCTGGGGCGGATGCGCGCCGCGCTGGACGCGCTGCCCGACGGTCGCGGCACGGACATCGCGCTGGCCGCGGACGCGCGCATCGACTGGGACGACCCCGCCCGCGGGGTACCGGTCGCCGGTCAGGACTACCGGATCCTGCTGCAGGCGGCGGACCGCCTGGTGCTGTGGGCCTACCTGTTCGGCGAACACGCCCCGGCGGACCTCGAGCGGGTGACCGCGGACCTCGCGGCGGCGGGGTACGACATGTCCCGCTTCACGATGTCGGTGGGGCTGTGGGCACCCACGTCGGTCGACCCGCCCGGGCGGCTCTCCTCCGCCGACCTGGGGCAGGCCGTCCGCGACGCGACGACCCACGGGGTCGCGGACGTCGCCGTCACACCGCTGAGCCTCATGACCGACCAGGACTGGGACGTCCTCGCCGCCGTCTGGGGGCCGGAGGCCTGACCGGCGCTCACGCCGTCGGGTCCGGCAGGTCCGGCAGCACGACCTCGACCTGCGTCCCCACACCCGGTTCGCTGGTGATCGTCAGGACGCCCCCGTGGTCGTCGACGATGCTCTGCACCAGGGACAGGCCCAGGCCCACGCCGCGCACGCGGCGGCGGCGGGTCTCGCGCGAGCGGTAGAACCGCTCGGTGATGCGGGCGAGCTCGTCCTGCTCGATCCCGGTCCCCTCGTCGACGACCCGGAGCCGCGCGGTCCGGGCACCGTCGGAGCCCGTGCCCGCCCCGACCTGCACCAGCACCCGGCCGCCGGCCAGGCTGTACTTGACCGCGTTGCTCAGCAGGTTGTCGACCACCTGCTGCAGCCGCTGCGGGTCGGACGTCAGCGGCACCACCGGGTCGGCCTCGACGTCGACGCCGACACCGGCGGCGGCGGCGATGGGCACGTTCGCGGCGACGGCCGCCCGGACGACGTCCACGACGTCGACCTCCTGCGCCGACATCGGGGCTCCCGCGACCATCTGCGCGCTGGCCAGCAGGTCGTCGACGAGCAAGCGCAGTCTGGCGGCGTTCCGCTCGACGACCGCGAGGTACCGACGCTGCTCGTCGGTGAACGACGCGTCGTCGAGCCGCAGCAGGTCGACGTAGCCGATGATCGACGCCAGGGGGGTGCGCAGCTCGTGCCCGACGAGGCCGATGAACGCGTCCTGCTGGCGCTGCTCCTCGCGGCGTGCCGTGACGTCGGTCGCGACCACCAGGTAGCCCGCGGGCAGCTCGGGGGCGGTGCCCGCCAGGGCTGGCCGGGGTGTCACCACGAGCTCGAGGTCGTGCGCGGTGCCGTCGGGCAGCGCGGTGCGCCACTCGTGCACCTGCGTCCCGCCGTGCGCGGCGGGCCCGACCAGGCGCCGCAGCGCGGCGTCGGACCCGCGTTCCCCCGGCTCCGGGACGACGGGCGGGTCCGGGGGGACGAGGTCCGTGATGACGCTGCCCACGAGCTGGTCGGTGTCCCGCCCGAGGACGCGTTCCGCACCCGTGCTGACGGACAGCACGACACCCTGGGGGTCGGTCGCGATGATGCCCTGCTCGGTGGCGGCCCGCATGATGCTGCGCAGGGTGTCGCGGGAGTCCTGCAGCTGCCGGGCCCGGTCGCTCAACGCGTCCCGCGCGCGCTGCAGCTCGATCGCCTGCAGGCGGGTGGCCTGCACGATCGAGTGCGCCCCGAGGGCGGCGGGCGCGAGGACGAGGAAGGTGACGACCGCGTGCAGGACCGGCCGGACGCGGCCGACGTCGACGACCGCCGGGACGAGCAGCACCACGGCGCACCCGGCGAGGGCGAGGGCGGGCCCCCAGCGGGCCGGCCGCAGGGCGAGCATGCCCATCGGGAAGATCAGCAGGATGTCGAACTCCGCACGCGGCAGGCCGGCGCCGACGTCGAGCAGCGCGACGGCGGCCATCTGCCCCAGCGGCAGGATCGCCCGCCAGATCGGCGGGAACCGGCCCCAGGGCACCACGACACCGGCGATCTGCACGCCGGCCACGAGGACGGCGGCCACCGCCAGCAGCGGCGGGTGGGCGGGCGTGATCGTCGCCTCGACCGCGACGAGCGCGAGGACGATGCTGGCGGTGGCGGGCACCTGCCGCAGCCCGACCGCGTCCGGGGCCATCCAGCCGGCCGCGACCCGACGCACCAGCTCACGCGTCACCGGGTCCGTCAGGTCGGCGTCGGACAACGTCGGCCAGGCCCGGTGCTCGGCCATCACCGCACCGGGCCGTGGTCCGCCCCGGCCCTCGACCAGTCGACCTCCGGGGCGGCCTCGACGCGGGACGCGTCGGCGACGGTCTCGCTGGCCCGGACGGTCTCGAGGGGCTCGACGTCGTGCGCCGGGCTGAACCGCGCCCAGTACCGCGACGCGGCCCGCACGGCGTCCGGCTGCATGTAGTCGCGGTACGACTGGGACGCGAACGCGGCGAGCATCCGCAGCTTGGTCTCCACGAACCCGTCGATGTCGACGAACCGGTTGGGCGCGAACGCGACGGTCGACGACGGGCTCTGGAAGCACCACAGGTTGGGCACCTGCCGGGCGGCGACCTGCACGGCCTCGTGCACGGCACGGTGGTCCTGGTGCCGGTCGTGCGGGCCGTGCGTGTAGATCCGGTCGGGCTGCACCTCGGCCACGACCTCCTCGATGGCCGTGATGATCCCCTCGGCCGGCACGAGGTGGGTGTCGGGGAAGTCCCGGTGGATCAGGCGA
>Ga0233372_1000813_pt1 | contig 13175 bp, 6 predicted proteins | sample ElkDunMinimDraft_4_FD_191538 | JGI IMG/M metagenome (GOLD analysis project Ga0233372, IMG submission 191538) | Fecal eukaryotic communites from dung pellets of Tule Elk in California, USA - Elk Dung D8 | ecosystem: Host-associated > Mammals > Digestive system > Large intestine > Fecal | place... | reverse complement strand
CCTTTCGATGTCAATTATTTTAAAATTTTAGGACTTATTATATCGGTTCTTATCGTTTCTATGCTTATTCCTGATACAGATTTTGAAGTGATAAATATGCTTAGTAAGTGTTCTTTTTTTGTAATATCTAGTTTTATTTTGATTTATAGATTTAAACTAATTTTTGAATTAAATAAGTTCATTAAAGAGAAAAGACGATATTAAATTAAAATTATGAAAAAAGAATTTCGTTTTTTTTATAGTATAAACAACTGATAAATAGTCTACTGTTTATTTTTTGGCTTGGCTTTAAAGCGAGTTCTAATTTAACTACTCTAGGTGGTGATGCTAATGTTAACAATAATGTAATACAAGTTTCTGTAGGATATATATATTATAAAAATTATAAAACATTCAAAAAGGCTAAGTAGTATATGTTTAACCTTTTTTTATTTCTAGTACTAATTTTTTAATTATCTTGTTATAGTCTTATCGATAACCATTTTTATGAAAATAAATATTGCCCAAAGACCACTGCTATTAATTGCTTTATCATTTTATGTAGGAGCTTTTTCGCAAACTAGAAATAACGATATTTCTGAATATTTTAAAGCGCAACAAATTAAAAATGATTCTATTTTTGATGCCAAAATTGGAAATTTGTATGCCAAGGGCAGTACCAACGTTCGGTTTGATAAATCTAAATTAGCAGCTATAAACGATGATTATATATTATTTTGGCAAGAGGATGATATTAGGGCAAATAAAGCCTCCAATATTGATTTTCTACAAAATGGTGCAATAAATAATATTGCCTTGGTTGGACAAAATATGGAAGTTGCAGTTTTTGATGGTGGTAGAGCTTTAGCTACTCACGAAGATTTTACGACAAATGGAGCATCAAGAATTGTTGATTTAGAAAGTAACTTAGCTACACCATTAACTATTTCTTCTCACGCAACTGCGGTTTCTGGCTTAATAGCTGCAAATGGATTAAAAAATATAACTTTAAATTCTGTTGTAATTCCTAATGCTTCAAGAGGTGTGGTACCTAACGCAATAGTTAAAACTGCTAGTTTTCAAGATACGACGAATGGAAATAATTACGAAAAAATAGTAAACTACCAAATTCCGATTTCAAACCATTCATACGGGGTAAATTATGGTTGGTTTTTTTCTACACCTAATAATTTAACTAAAACGGTTACGTTTACGTATCCAGTTAATCCAAATGTATTTTTAAATGATGAAGAAACATTTGCTGGCGCTTATTTAGCAAATGATTATAATTTTGATTTAATTGCGAATACCTATCCTCATTTAACAATTGTAAAATCAGCGGGTAATTACGATGGCATTGGTCCTGATAATTTTGATGCAAGTTGGACTGTAACTCTTCAAAAATATAATGGTTCAGCTTATGTTCTTTTTGAACCAGGTGATATTGTACCAAAATCAAATTCATTTAATGGAGCTTATAGTATTTCTACCGGCTCACTAGCAAAAAATATTCTTGTTGTTGGATCTATAAATTTACCACCGGCTGGGGCTGATTCTAATTTCAGAATTAATTCCACGGCTGATGTTGTTAAATCCTACTTCAGTAGCGTCGGGCCGCGTAAAGATGGTGGTATAAAACCCGATTTGGTTACGGTAGGTTCTGATGTTGTTTTTCCCGGAATCGCTAATAACAGCAGCTATTTATTAGGTAGTGGGACTTCTTATGCGGCACCTATTGCAACAGGTGTAGTAGTTGCATTAACAGAGTTGAAACGTAAGCTACTAGATAATACTGCTTTTAATTTTGATTCTGATCAAGTTAAAGCCTTGTTACTGCATACAACAAAGGAATCTGGTGCATATCCTGGTCCAGATAATAAATTTGGTTGGGGTGTTTTGGATGCAAAACATGCAGCCGAAGTACTTTTATCAACACATAATGAAGACGATTTTTTTGAAAAAAATATTAAAGAAGTTGGAATTGATTATAGTAAAACAGTAACGGCGCGTGTTGGTGAAGAGTTAAAGGTTACATTAACTTGGATAGATCCTCAAGTTAAAGAAACTAATTTACCAGCAACAAACCGAGAAGTAATTGAAAGTAAAGCATCTAGAATTGTAAATGATTTGGATTTACGAATAGTTGATACCCAAACAAACCAAGTGTATTATCCTTGGAAGCTTGACATTAATAATGTAACCGGCCCTGCTTTGCAAGGAGATAATAGTGTTGATAATGTAGAACAAATTTCTATAGCTTTACCATCTCCAGATCGTAACTATAAAGTAATTGTATCTAATAAAGGTAGATTATTTGATTATAATGAAGCAGATACTGGAGTCCAAACATTTTCGTTGTTAATTACAGGAGCTGACAAAGAAATTAAATTACCTGATGAGGTACCACCTGTTAAAGTTAAAACAGATAAAATAACTGTTTATCCTACAATAAGTGATAATATTGTAAATATTGTTTCTGACTATGAAGTAACCTCGGTTGAAATGTACGACATAACGGCTAAACTAATTACTACATTTAAAACCAAAACATTAAATATTTCTAATTTATCAAATGGTCTTTATATATTAAAAATTGCAACAAATAACGGAAAGACTGTTATTAAAAAAATAATTAAAGAATAGTTATATACTAAAAAGTAAATGGAATAGTTCACTGTTATTAAATAATATTATAATTCCAACTTACAACTTGTACGCCTGGTGAATAGTGACATAAAACCATTTTGTAATTATCTATTGTTAGTGCTTTAAACCGATAATTGATTTCAAGATTTAGTATATTAACATTAAATATTTCCCATTCTTTATGATGAATTTCAAAAATACGAATGGCATTGTTTTTTTTAAGAAACAAACAATAACGCTCTGTTAACCAAATACCTAATTTAGTTTTTTTATTAATTTGATCTTTTACTTCGAACACAGCATCTAAATTAAATTTTTTTAAAATGTTGTGGTTTGTATAAGCCTTTTTATTTCGTATAATATCTGATTCCTCATACGGTAATCCCGATAAAGTTTTAGCAACTAAAGCGGCTAGTTTTTTAGCGGCTTCAATATTTATGAAATAAACCCCACTTTTTTCATTTTTTTTGACGTAAGTTCTAACGTTTATTTCATAAAAATCTGAAATAAAACTTATTGATGGTAAGTAAGCGGGTCTTATGTGCTCCATCTTAAACGCAACCACAGATACGTAATATCTTCCTTCAAAGCTATCTAAAGGTAAATCAGGCGGAACCAATTCTTTCAGTTCGTTATAATTAACCTCGAAATGTAAAAATAAAACATCATTCCATTCTTGGTAATATTGCCAAGGTTTAGCAGGCATTTTCCAAGGGCGATGTTCAATTTGGCTTAAAAAGTTAAATTGCGTATTCATAGTTAATTAATTATATAAAATTCTAACGAATAATGAATTAATTAAGGTATATTATAATTTAAAAAATAGATAATAGTACATTTAAATACTTTGAACGGTAAATATATTCGATAAAGATCCTTTTATTAGAATAAATGTTAAGTATTGAGATAATCATAAAACTTGTTAAAAACTCAATTTTAACAAGTTTTTATTGCAATAATTAAGGTTTGAATAAGTTATAACTTCAACAATAAATTTCTAAATCAATAAAAATAAGAATGCGGTTAAAAAAAATAGTAACATGGTTTTTTTGGACTATCTTCTCGGTAGTTTGTTTTCTCGTGTTGCTTACTTTTTTAATTCAGCTACCATTTATTCAGAATAAACTTAAAAATATAGCAGTTAACTACCTTGAAAATACAATAAAAACTGAAGTAGCTTTAGACCGATTTTATATTAATTTCCCAAACGAAATTGAATTGGATGGATTGTTTTTACGCGATCAAAAAAATGATACTTTAGTTTATGCAAACTCATTACGAGTGAGTATAAATTTATTTGATTTATTAGATAATAAAGCCGACTTAACTACTGTAGAAGCTAATAATTTGGTTAGTTATATTTCTAAAGATACAGTCGGAAACTTTAATTTTGATTATATAGTCGATGCTTTTAGTAATAAAGATTCTTTACAAGTTAGCAAAGAGCCCACCAGTTTTACAATTGATGTTGGCAAAATTTCACTTCAAAATATTCAGATTTCTTATTTAGATCAGCTAGAAGGAAATAAGATAAATTTAAAGTTAAAGACTTTAGAAACTATATTTGAAGAATTTGATTTACAAGAACTTGCTTTTAAAACACCCAAAATAAAAATTGACGGACTAAATCTGCAAGCCAAATTAGATTCGATTACTAAAAAAACTTCTGCCGATTTCGCTGATTTAAATTCAACTACTAAACTGCCGCAAATTGTAATACAACAGATTGATTTATCCGATTTTGATGTGGCGTATTTAGATTACAATTCTAATATTGATGCTAAGGTTTACTTTAGCCAATTAAATTCAGAAATTAAAAAAATAGATTTATCTAATTTAGATTTTGAGGTCGATAAATTTAATCTCGATCAAGCGGTTATTGATTTAAAATTATTAGCAACTAAAAAGCAGGAGCCTATTAAATCATCTAAAAATGATAAAAAGGAGAATACGCCTCAAATCGCTTTAAATCAATTAAATATTACAAATCTAAGTTTAGATTATAGTAATTTAAATGAAAAAAAATCTAACAAAGGTTTAGATTTTAATTATTTATCTTTTTCAAAAGTTGATTTACATACTGAAAACATTTTCTATAATAGTGATGTTATTAAAGCAAATATTCAATCTTCATATTTTAATGAAAAATCTGGGTTATTGATAAAAAATTTTAGTACGCTATTTAATTACAATTCAAGTTCCCTTCAATTATCTAATTTTAAACTTAAAACGCTAAAATCTCAAATAGTTAATCAAACGGAGTTGAGATATAAATCGCTTAAAGATTTTACAGATAATTTAGACGCTATTAAAATTGAAACCGAGTTTGTTAAATCAAAATTAGCAATCAGCGATTTGTTACTTGTAGCACCTAATTTAGACCAGCAAGATGTAATTAAAAACAATAAAAAATCAGTTTTATATTTAGATACCAAGCTTAGTGGTACGGTTAATAATTTATTAATATCTCGTTTACAATTTTCTGGATTTGGTAAAAGTTCTATTCAAGCTCACGGAGCGATTAAAAATATTTTAGAGCCACAAAATATTTTTGTGAATATTGGACTTGATGAATTAAAAACATCGGATAAAGATATACTTGCTCTCGTCCCTAAAAATATAATTCCAGAGAATATTAATTTACCCGAGCAAGTTTTAGTTAAAGGAAAGGTTTACGGGAATACGAAAGATATTTCTACCCAATTGGCTTTACAATCTACTTATGGATCTGCGAATTTAGAAGCTTCGTACGATCAAAAAAAGAAAGGAAATGAAAATTTCGATTTAAAAGGAAATATTGAAAAATTTGAGTTAGGTAAATTTCTTAAAAACGATTCGATTGGAAAATTATCTTTATCGGTCAATTTAAAAGGTTCTGGTTTGGATCCTAAATTAGCGAAGGCAACTTTTTCTAGCCATATATCAGAATTCGATTTGAATGGCTATTTGTATCAAAATATAGATTTAAACGGAATTTTAGATGCGGGAAATTATACGGCCAATTTTTGTTTTTTTGATGTAAATGCTGAGGTTCAGCTTTTGGCTTCGGGTACATTTGCAGATAAATATCCGACAATTAATTTAGAAGGCGATATCAATAAATTAGATTTACAACAATTAAAAATTACTACCGAACCTATTGGTATTGAAACCAAATTTCATGCTAATATTTCGGATTTAGATCCAGAAAATTTAAATGGAAAATTGCGAATCACCGATTTTAAGTTTATTAACGATAAAACTATCGTTCCGTTAGATACTATTAAAGTTGATGTTTTTTCAAATACGGCTACAAACAACTTTTATTTTCATTCACAAGTTTTAGATGCGTCGGTCATTGGTAAATATAAAATTGAAGATGTAGCTACATTATTTAAGCAAACGTTGTCGAATTATTTTAATATTTCGGATATCAATTCGGAATATATTCCTACGAATAATACTTTTTTTACTTTAAATGCAACGGTTAAAAATAATAATGTTTTATACAGGTTATTGCCAGAATTAGAAAGTTTTAAAACAGCCAAAATCAATGCTTGGTACAAAGCTAATGCCGATGCTTTTTCTATAAATATAAATTTACCAGATTTAATATACGGCGCCAATAACTTTTCAAATATCGTTTTTAAAACCTATACCGAGGATAATAAAATAGATTATAATTTTTCGATAGAAAATTTACAAACCTCGGCTTATAGAATTAGAAATATTGCACTTGTTGGCGATGCCGCAAAGGATCAGCTTAATTATTTATTTACCATAAAAAATAAAGATTTAGCAAACCAGTACAAAGTAGAAGGATCTTTAAATACTTCGAATAATGTTTTTGAACTAAAGCTGAATCCCAAAGGTTTATTACTTAATTACGAAGCTTGGCAAGTAGCTTCAAACAATTCAATTGCTTGGTCCAACCAAGGTATTTTAGCTCAAAATTTTAAGCTTACTAATAACACAAGTAATTTAACAATTGAATCTACCGATAATCAGTTTAATGCTCCTTTAAATGTTATTTTTAAGGATTTTAAAATTGAAGATATTACGCATATTATTAAAAAAGATTCGCTAGCGGCACGTGGTATAATTAATGGATCGATCCAGTTTGACGATTTAAAATCTGATTTTGATTTTACGGGGAATTTAGCGGTTTCGGATTTAGAATATAACGAAGTTAAAGTCGGAAATTTAACACTTGATGTATCTAAATCTCCTGAAAAAGAGGATTATTTAGCAGCTGCTAAATTGTTAGGTCACGGTAATAATGTTGTTTTAACCGGAGCATACAATACATCTAAACAAACATTTTCTTTGCAAGCAATTGTGAATGCTTTACAAATGGAAACAATACAGGGGTTTGCATCCAATCAAATATCTAAAACCACAGGTAATGTTTCTGGTGCGATGTTTTTAAACGGTTCAGAAAATGGTTTATCGGTGTTGGGTCAAGTTAAATTTAATGATGTTGGCTTAACAATAAATACGTTAAATACACCTCTAAAAAACATTAATAAATCTATTGTATTTAATCAGGAAGGAATTGTTTTTGATAATTTCGAAATTACCGATATTGAAAATAATAAACTAAAATTAGACGGAAAAATTCTCACAAAAAATTATCAAGATTTTAAATTTAATCTGGCTCTAAATTCTAAAAACTTTGCTGTGATGAATTCTACTGCAAAAGATAACGATTTGTTTTACGGTAAAATGTATGTTGATATTGATATGTTGATTAAAGGGTCATCCACATTACCAAAAGTTGACGGAAAAATAAGTATAAACAAAAATACCGATTTTACATTTGTCTTGCCAAGTAGTGATCCGTCTATTGCAGACAGAGAAGGAATTGTTGAATTTGTAAATTCAACAGATTTTATATTAAATCAGGAAGTTGAGGTTGATAATCAAATTAGTCAGAGTAATATAAAGGGGTTAAATTTAAATGCCGCCATTTCTGTATCCAAAGATGCTACTTTAAATATTATTATAGATAAACAACATGGTGATAAACTAGTTTTAAACGGATCGGCACAATTAGTTGGAGGTGTTGATACTTCTGGCGGAACCACATTAACAGGAACCTATGAAATAGATAGCGGATCTTATGATATGACTTTTAATTTTATCAAGCGTAAATTTGATATTAAAAAAGGCTCATATATTATTTGGACCGGTCAGCCAACCTCGGCTATTGCAAACATTACAGCGATTTATCGAACAAATGTTGCTCCTATAGATTTGCTAAGTTCTCAAATTCAAGAAATGTCCGATTCTGAGCAAAATTTATACAAACAGCGTATTCCAGTTGAAACCTTATTGGAGTTAAGTGGCGAATTACTAAAACCCAAGTTATCTTTTGATATAGAATTGCCGGTTAATAATTATAATGTATCTTCAGAAGTATATTCTGCCGTCGATGAAAAACTTAAACAGTTGAGAAATGACGAATCAGAAATGAATAAACAGGTCATTGCTTTATTAATATTTAATCGATTCATTGGAACGAGTTCTTTAGGTTCAGCTGCCGGTGGATCTGTTTCAAGTCTTGCAAGACAAAGTGTAAGTGATTTGGTTTCTGAGGAGTTAAATACAATAGCCTCTCATTTAGTCTCAGGTGTCGATTTAAACTTCGATTTAGATACATCAGAGGATTATTCAACCGGAAAAAAAGCAAATCGAACAGATTTAAACGTTCAACTTTCTAAACGTTTGTTTGATGATAGATTAAAAATTACCGTTGGTAGTAACTTTGGATTAGAAGGGCAGGAGCGAGAAAATGAACAAACTACAAACATTGCAGGTGATATTTCGGCCGAATATATGTTAACGGATGATGGACGTTATATGATTCGTGTTTATAGAAAAAACACCTATCAAGTAGCATTTCAAGGTCAGGTAGTAGAAACTGGTGTTACTTTTATTATTACAATGAATTATAATACATATAAAGAATATGTTCGAAAAAATAAAGAGGCACGTGAACAGCGAAAAATTATAAAAGAGCAAAAAAAACAAAACAAAACAGGCAATTCGTAAAATGAAAATTAGAATTAGGCATATTATCCATTTTTTAGTATTGATGTTGGGCTCCATTTTCATACTGGCATGCTCCGGATTAAAAACGGTCCCTACTGGAGAATATTTATATGTAGGTTCGGAATTAGATATTTTGCCAGATTCTATTTATTCGAAATCAGAACGTAAGGCTTTTGATAAAGAAATAAATGTATTATTATTTCCTAAACCCAATCAATATTTTTTAGGCATGCGTCCGGGATTGTTTTTCCATAACCTTTCAGATCCAGAAAAAAAGAAAGGGTTAAGGTTTTGGTTGAGTAAAAAATTTGGTGAAAAACCGGTATTTCTTTCAGATGTAGATATTGAGTATAATAAAAAACTAATCGTAAATAGGTTGGAAAATAAAGGATACTTTAATGTTACAACTATTGCCGAATCCGATCCGAAACTAAAAACAGCTAAGGTAAATTATGAAATTACGCCAAGGCAACAATTTTTAATTCGTGAAGTTAGTTACGCTAGCGACTCAACTCAGCTTTGGGTTGATATTTTAAAAACTCAAAAGCATTCGTTACTAAAACCAAAGCAACCTTATAATTTAGATATTATTAAACAAGAACGTGCTAGGATTGATACCTATTTACGTAATCACGGATATTATTATTTTACGGATGATTATTTGTTAATTAGAGCAGATAGCTCATTAGGAAAACATGAAGTAGATTTAAAAATTTTATTAAAAAATACCACTCCAAACATTGCAAAACATCCTTTTACAATAGACGATATTTTTGTTTATATAGGTAATAATGATGCAAATTATTTTTCTAATCATAGAAAAGATACAATTACGAATTACAAAAATATTGTAATTCGTGATCCAGACTCGATATTCCGTCCTAAAATTTTTGATAATGTATTGCATTTTAAAACAGATGGATTGTACAATCGTAAGGATCAAAATATCTCTTTAAACAGACTAGTTAATTTAAGTGTATTTAAGTTTGTTAAAAATCAATTTGTTGTTTCCGATTCATTACACCACAAGTTAAATGTGATATATATGTTATCTCCTGCCGAAATGAAATCGTTACGATTTGAAACAACTGGCAAAACAAATTCTGCAAGTTATACCGGAGTCGAACTTTCTACGAATTGGAATCATAAAAATTTATTTAAAGCTGGGGAGCAATTTAAGTTCTCTATTTTTGGAGGTATGGATTTTCAATTTGGTGACGAAAGTCTCGGAAATAATATTTATAGATTAGGAAGCCAAGTAAGCTTAAGTTGGCCTAGATTAATTGCCCCATTTGGAATAAAATATAACGGAGATTATGTACCTCGTAGTCAAATATCTGTTGGATATGAATTTCAAAAACGGATAAATTTATATGCCTTAAATTCTTTTAATACATCGTTTGGATACAGTTGGAAACATCGAATATTTTCTGAACATAATTTGGACGTTCTGGAAATTTATTATGTTTCACCAACTTCGGTATCACAACTTTTTGAAAGTCAAGCTGCAACAAATTCATACGATGCTCGTATTTTAAAAAAGCAATTAACTTTTGGCCCAACCTATAGTTATACATTTACCAATACCATGTTAAATAAAAAAAATACGTGGTATTATAAAGCTTCTGCCGACTTGTCTGCAAATGTTGTAGGATTAGTTTCTGGCGCCAATGTTAAAAAAGATAAGCAAAAAGAAATTTTAGGCGTTCCGTATAGTCAATATGTTAAGTTAGAAAATGATATTAGATTTTATAGAAAAGTCTCTTCCAAATCATCTATAGCTACACGTTTTTTAGCTGGAGTTGCATATCCTTATGGGAACTCAGACGAAGTACCTTATCTCAAACAATTTTTTATTGGCGGAGCTAATTCTGTAAGAGCTTTTAGAACCAGATCGATTGGACCTGGGAGTTTTGATCCTAAAACAGCTGGATCATCATTTTTATTAGATCAATCCGGAGATATAAAACTAGAGGCAAATATTGAATATAGACCCAAGCTTTTTGGAGTTTTTCAAGGCGCTATTTTTATTGACGCTGGAAATGTTTGGTTGATCAATGAAAATTTAGCTCGACCAGGTGGCGAGTTTTCTACTGATTTTTACAAAGAGATTGCAGTAGGAACGGGAGTTGGTTTACGTGTAGATATTGAGCTTTTAATTTTTAGGTTAGATTTAGCTTTTCCGATACGATATCCATACGGAACAGAGCGTTGGGCTAAAATAGATTTTTTAAATAACAAATGGCAACGAGATAATTTATTATTAAATTTTGCTATTGGTTATCCATTTTAAAAAAAAAACTTCGAATTTCGAAGTGTTTTTTTTAACCATGTACGGTTTCTCGGTTACCGTATTTTGCAATAATCGTAGCCTCGTGGTCTAACCACTCTTTCCAACGTTTATCTACATCAATACGGCCGCTATATTTTTTAGCTAATTTTAAAAAAGTAGTATAATGGTTGGCTTCACTTACCATTAATTCATGATAAAATTGTGCCAATTCTTTATCAGCAATATTTTGAGATAAAACTCTAAAACGTTCGCAACTTCTAGCTTCTATCATCGCAGCAAAAAGTAAACGTTCTATTAAAGCATCCTCTCTACTACCGTCTTTTTTAGCAAATTTCATTAATTCACCTACATAATCATCTTTACGATCTCTACCTAAAGTTAGTCCACGTTCTTGTATAATTTTAAAAACCATATCAAAATGCTCCATTTCTTCGCGAGCAATTGCTATCATTTCTTCAACTAAATCTGGCTTTTCAGCATTATTAACAATAATATACATGGCATTTGAAGCGGCTTTATGTTCACACCAAGCATGATCGGTTAAAATCTCTTCAATGTTTGATTCTACTATATTTACCCACCTAGGGTCTGTAATTAATTTTAATCCTAACATAATAACTGTCTATCACTTATTACAAAATTACGTTGTTTTTTGGTGAAAAAAAAATTACCGAGTATTTTTGCCACATGAATACTAAGGTTATTATACTTTCGTCAGTTTGGGTCGAACCAAAATCATCAGCAGCAGGAACTAGAATGTTGCAAATCGTTGATTTATTTCAAAATCAGGGATACGAAATACATTATGCATCCACTGCTTCGCCCAGCGAGTTTAGTTTTGATTTAAGTTTAAAAAACATTACTTCTCATTCTATAAATCTAAATGACAAAAGCTTTGATGTTTTTATAGCGAATTTAAACCCTCAAATCGTAATTTTTGATCGCTTTATGGTTGAAGAACAATTTGGATGGCGTGTTTTAAATCAATGCCCGCAGGCTATTAGAATATTGGATACGGAAGATTTACATTGTTTACGTCAAGCACGTCAATTAGCATATAAACAAAACCGTGAATTTAGTGTACACGATTTGTATTCGGATCATGGCAAGCGAGAAATAGCCAGTATTTTACGCTGCGATATTTCATTAATTATTTCTAAGTATGAGCTTGAATTGTTGCAACACACATTTAAAGTACCCGCTCATATATTATTCTATCTTCCATTTTTAGTAAATATTAGTCAGCATGATTTTTCAGTAAATAAATCATTTACTAAAAAATTTGATTTTGTTTGTATTGGTAATTTTTTACACGAACCCAATTGGGCAACAGTTCAAGTTATTAAAGAAAAAATTTGGCCCGAATTACGAAAAAAATTGCCTCATGTTTCTATGCAAATTTATGGAGCTTATCCTCCTCAAAAAGTAATGCAATTGCACAAACCAACAGAGCGTTTTTTTATAAACGGACGAGCAGATAATGCATTAGAGGTTATTAGTAAAGCTCGGGTTTTATTGGCTCCAATTCCTTTTGGGGCTGGTATAAAGGGTAAGTTGTACGAGGCTATGTTGGTTGGTACTCCATCTATTACTACAACAATTGGCGCCGAAGCCATGCACGATAATTTGCCATGGAATGGCTTTATTACCGATAACTTTGAACAAATGATTATTGATTGTGTTAGACTTTATAACGACGTTGAGGTTTGGAATAAGTCTCAGCAAAATGGATACGAAATAATTAAAAATGTATTTGACGATCGTTTATTTATAGATTTATTTTCTGTAAAAATTGAAACCATTAAAAATCACCTAACTTTGCATCGTGAATCTAATTTTATAGGTGAAATACTAAATTTCCATCTAAATAGAAGTACTGAATTTATGTCGCGTTGGATCGAAGAAAAAAATAAAAAATAATATGAAAATTGCACAAGTAAATAGTGAAACCGTTGATTGGGATTTATTAATATTAGCTGATCCTTCAGAGCAAGTCATTGAATCTTACATTGATAATTGTATTATTTTTCAGTTGTATGATGAAGAATTACCTGTTGCTGTTGTAGCTCTTTTAAAATTAAACGATCACGAAATTGAGATAAAAAATTTGGCTGTTGAACCAGAGTTCCAAAATCAAGGACTTGGAACCGATTTGATCAATTTCTGTATTAAACAATCTAAACAAAACGGTTATAAAAAAATATGGATTGGAACAGGTAATTCA